>WNFW01000646.1_pt1 | contig 33157 bp, 27 predicted proteins | sample 5400131 | NCBI WGS metagenome assembly WNFW01 (sample SAMN13153362, study PRJNA577476) | soil metagenome | isolation source: 20 cm soil or saprolite under grassland replicate 1 | place: USA:California | collected 2016-06-15 | reverse complement strand
TTATTTGACAGTTTCGGAGTGACGCTCACGATCCTCTCGCCCGGTGAAGAGAAAACACCAGAGCAGGAATTGACTGATGACCTGCTGGCAATTCTCGCTTCCTTTTCTGGTCGGTTGTATGGAATGCGTTCGCACAAGCAAAAGGAACTCCTCAAGTGCGCTCAGACCGTGATCAACAATCCCTAAGTTATCCGCTGCGCTTACCCAATGAAGCCCAGGCGGACGCGCTTCGTCTCCTGGATGTATCCAGGGAGGTGGTCAATGCCGTGATCACCTCCCTGTGGCCACGACTTGATGAGTTTAGCACCCGCGAAACCAAGTATGCCTACAAACAGGTGGAAGAGATGATCAGCAGTCCGGCAGCTCATGGTCATCGGCAATGGAGGTGCGAAGCCGAGCAGGCGGGACGCATTCTCCGTGGGCAGGCCGAGCGCAAAAGTGCGTTTGCGCTGATCTTGCCCATTCTCGAACAGGGAATGATCCAGCCCAAAACCGAGGCCAAACGGGCGGGCAAGAATCGGAAAGCCATCAAGCAAGCCCTGACCGATCTGCGAGAGGCGAACTCGGATGGAGGCAACGCCGTCGAACTGCAAAGCCTGATCGAACAAGCGTGTAATTTCTATCTGGCCAATGGTGGCTTCCCCGAGAGCTACGAACAGATGCAGACCATCCCTGTACTGAAAACAGGCATCTTACCCTACGCAGGTGATGATGGTCCGGCGATGGGCCAATCTTACCGCATGCAGATTGACCTGGAGCAAAAGCAGGTGACGCTTGCCATCCGATATCCCGATGAAGCAGGCCAATGGGCACGCACCTGGCGTGAAAAAACCACGAAGATGGCTCTGCCTGAGCAAATCCTCGCTCGTCTCAAACAGGGAGAGGCGCTGGCTCCCAGCTTGCGGGAAATCAACCAGCCAGATGGAACCCGCTCCGCTGTTCTCGATTTTATTGTCCAAGTTCCTGTCACCGAAGCGGCCTCATGGTCCTCCATGCGCTCTGTGCTTGGGTTTGATTGGGGCGTGCGTACGCTTGTCACTGCCAGCGTGGTCGATCTAGAAGGTCACCAAGTCGGACGTCCTTTCTTCCTAGACACCGGGCCCTTTGATGGGCGACAAGCCCGCACCCGGCGGCAAATAGACCTCCTCAAGTCGAAAGTGGCCAGGTTAGAAGCCCGCCGCGACGGTTTTCCCGAGGGCGATCCCAGGCGGGAGCCGACCACGCGACAACTTGCGGTGTTGCGCCGGGAGATTGCCCAGTGCTGGCGAAAGTATGAGGCCAGAAACAAAGACCTCGCTCACCTCGCCGCGAATGTGCTGCTCCTGCTCGCCACAGCTTCTGGCTGTGAATTGATCGCGGGAGAATCCCTCAAGTCGATGAAATCCACCGGACGGGGCAGAAACACCCAAGGTCGGTGGAGGAACTGGCGCAACAACGCCCAAATCCGAGGGGAGTTATGGCACACCCTTCGCTATAAATGCTTTCTTTCGGGCATTCGGCTCGAATGGCAACAGCCCCGGAAAACATCACATACGTGCCCCCATTGCGGCAAGCCTGCCGACACCTACCGCTCACCAGCCCATCTTGATACGGTCAATGATTGGGGAGCCTGGCTCGTGTGCTCAAATTCACATTGTCAGTGGAACGGCTCACGAGACTATGCTGCCTCACTCAACATTGCCCGCCTTGGGGTCACCGAGATCTTACACGCACAAACCACCGGACGCATATATCATCCTTCCATTGCTGACGCAGCAGTGAAAGCCGTGTCCTATATGGGCGCGGTTGCGGTGCTACGGTTACCACCGCCGGTCCCTCGGGGCCGCTTGCTTTACGCAGGAAGAATCTACCTGAACGGCTGGCGTAATTCTGTGAAGCTTCGATCATCCTATTCGACAGAGACTATGCTCACATTGTGCGGATAGCTACAGCTAACGCCCAAAACTGTAGATTTTAGTAACGGTTCCTCCAATGAAAATCGTTCGCAGATCCTACTGAGTTCTGCCATGGGGTACAGTTTATTTATTATACCTTCAATAGCACTTTCGCGCCATGACATGTAACAGTTTTCTTTGCTATAGTAATTACGCGAGAGGAGAACACCTCGATAAATCGCATAGTACATGCTGTCAATCGCATGCACGTATATCACTGGAGGGCCAATATTTCCGATAGACCCCCACCCGGTTGAAAAAAGGAAGGTAGAACAAGATGAACTTTGGACTGCAAAAGCTATTCCAGGAAAGGAGCGCAAAATGAGTCATCCGCCCGCGTTCACAGTCCGCGCTGACGATCTGCTTCGTCACCTGCAAGATTTGCGATCCGGCACCTATGAGGGAGCAATGAGTCGCGGTGCAAAAGAGGTGGTGTACCGTCGAGGAATCGAACTGCTCAGACCGGTTGCCGTGGCGATTTTGGAGGAGGCCAATACCCTGTTCTTAAACGGCACTGGCGATGTGCAGGTAATCGGCCCGGAAGAAGAGGGCACCGGCGATCTGGTGACCCGCTTTGAGTTAAGCTGGCCAGAACAGCGAGCGGCACGAATCATGCGGGGGCCACATGGACCACTCCAGCCGGTGCGTATCATCGTCAACTACTCTCAGGGCTTTCTGCATCCTCACCTATCTGGAAGTATTGCTGGCTTCTGGCCGTTTCAAGTCACGAGTGCCGCCGATGCTGAGCGTCAGAAAAGTATCCTTGCTGCCATTGTCGAGTTAGAACTGCACCAGCGCATCTTTGAAACCAATTGGCGTATTCTCCCCGTCTCCCAACAATGGGAATGAGAGCGTTTTTGCTTAGCTGAAGGCTCCCTTCAACGTGTGGTGTGAATTCGACAGGTTCAGCAAGCATCTCACCTTGCTATGGCTGATCGCCCCAGGTGTATTGTTGATGGCTTGGGCTGTCGAACTCGAGGCAGTGCCCATATCGAACGCCAGCGCGCGTCATGAAAACGTCACGTGCATCGTCATAAACGAGAAGTGATGGGCATCACACATGATCCATCCTACTGCGGTCCTTCGAGAGCGAAGAGCCGGCATCCCGTCACCACATGCCAGGCAAAGGCTACAACCAGCAACACTCTTTCATTGAGACCTCCTAACTGCGCTCCATACTGAGGAAGGGCGTAAGGTAAGAGGAGGAGCAACAACGTGACGAGACTGGTGAATATCGAGTACCACCCATAGCGGCGCCACGCGCGATCCTTCCGAAGATGTAGCCCGATCATGAAGAGCGCGATGATGAGCGAGACGAACCCGATGAGGAAGCCAAGACTATGCAGTATATCTCGAAAGGCGGAATTTGGGTCTGCGGGATTGTACTCGGCGAAGAAGCCATCGTTCACTGCTCCTGCTCCAGTGAGCAAGAGAAGCAAAGTACTGGCAATCAACTTCCTCCCGCCGATCGACTTGAGCATCGCTTGATAGAAGCCGATGGCGAAGAGCATGAACAGAAGGCCAAAGACCACGAGATCCGTGTTCAGAATCCATGCGTTCTCTCCAATGCCCAGATCGCTCACCACTTGATGGATGGGCGAGTAGCCTGGACGAAGGAAGCCATCAATGGTGAATCCGAACACAAAAAGAAGAGAACCGATTACCCCGGCAAGTGTAAATGGTCGTATATAGTGGACCCCTTTAAGAGTCACGCGATCGTTTTGTATTTGCATTTGTGCCATCAATTCGAAGCCTTTCATTGCTTTTTTATGAAGATGAGATGCGAGTAGCAATGGAACCGAACATGGGAAGAAGCTCTTCAATGGGGATGGAGAGGAGGCGCAAAGTATCTTCTTTCAAGCAGACACAAGGGATGTGTTGGAGAAAAAGGAGTTCCATGCGACTGATTACGCTTCAGGCTGTTTACAGCGCTTCCACGCCACCTATTTCTCCCCTATAGAGGGCTAGAAACCGCTCACGCGCCCGCTGTAACCGCATCTTCGCCGCCGACACACTGATGTGTAGCGCCTCCGCAATCTCTGGACACGAAAGGCCCTCGTGCTCGTAGAGCCACAAGCAGGCGCTGGACTTGGGCGACATCCGCCCAAACACCCGTTCGATGATTTGACGGTCAGCCACACGCTCCTCGAAGCGCGCTCCATCGAAACCGCTCTGCTTGTGCGTCGGGTGAGCCGTCGTCATCCACCCGTTCCTCTCATCCTCTTCATCGCGTGTATGAACGTTCACGGTGGTGGTTCCCATTGAAGGAGAGAATACGCTTTCGCCTACCCCACTCTTCTCATCGAATAGCGAAAGGGGAAGGCAGACGGTGTAGTGCTGCTTGCGCAATGCATCGGTGATCGTGTTGGCAGCAATACGGTAGAGCCAGGCAGGCAGTGCCCTTTGGGGAATAACCGTGCCTCCCAGCAGAGCTTTGTAGGCCTTCACAAAAACGTCTTGTGCCAGATCGAAGGCTTGTTCACGATTGCCAACGGCATGAGTGATGAAACGCGTTATCGGTCCCTGAAAGCGAAGGAAAACCGCTTCAAAGTCCGCTACCTGTATCATCGCCGCATCTGCGGAGTCGGAGGGGGCAGAAGCGGGTCGTGCAGGAACGCTTGTCGTCAAAGTAGCCATAGTTTTCTTCTCCTTATATATATAGCCGGAGGCTAACGAGTTCGTATTCGGTCAAATTTGCTATCTGCGAACGTTTGAGTTCGTTTGGAGCTTGCACCTTTGCGCTTTGTATAAAGATGTTGCGCCCCACTCGTCCTCTCTGGGATCAGTATAAGGAGAAAGGGTCATGAAAGCGTCATGAACACCGTCATGGACGTGAAAGGCGTATGAGGAAGTTGGCGAGCCTGCCCAAGTACATACAGACAGCTTTGGGTGAGGTGGCTATTCCAGGATAGGAAGAACGGAAGGAGACCTGTACGGTTTTACGCCTGGCTTGCCTGGAAAATGCTCTTTGGTCTCAAGGCGGTGAGGATATATCCCTCGGCATGGATCGAGCGAATATCAATGCCAAATGTACGTAGCTTTGCCCTGCAACGCGAAAGGATATTTCTGATGGGCTTCATCGAGCGGTCCAGCGTTTTATGTTCGACCGCCCGATGCACGGTTGTTCGTGCGTGACTGAGGATCTCATCAGTGATAGCAGCGCGCAACACCTCATAGGGACAATAGTGGGGATAGGACTCCAGCAGAGCCACCAGCACATACATCTCGAGTTCCGTCAGCACTTCTTGTGCTACTAGTCCATATACTTCTGCTTTTAGTTGGGTAAGAACGAAGGTGGACAAGCTATACGGATGGGTATTCAACACCAACACGTGCCCTTCTGGTAACACCTGCGGTAAGGAAAAGAAGCGGAATTGTTGCGTTGTCTCATATCGACTAAACTGGCTTGAGGAGAGCATTGACATCACTCCTTCCTCTTTCTATGCGTCTTGTGGAGCTACCTCTTGTACGGTATAGATAGTCCATGGTCCATTGCATCGTCATCGGTCTCCGTTCGGTCATGCTCGCTTCATAGGCAGGCGACCCTCCGAGTGCACCTCAGCGGGAGGATCTGTTTGCCCTTGCGCTATGAGGCTGGCGCGCAGCAGCCGGCGCGCACGGTAAGAGTAGGATCTCGCTGTGCTCTCTGGCATCTTAAGCCGCCGTCCGATCTCGGAGAAGCTCAGCTGGTCCCTATAGTGCATGAGGACTACCGGGCGCAAGCCGGGGGGTAACCCTTCAATCGCCTTGCGCAGCGCGCGCTGAACTTCGCGGTACTCCAGCATTTCCTCTGGAGAAGGACTGGGATCTACGAGGGATGCCAGTGGGAACAGTTCTTCCTCAGCCTCCTCGGATTCCCACCCCAGGTCAGAAAAGCAGACCATGCTCCTCCTGCGGAGTGCATCGATGCAGCAGTTGTGGGCAACGCGGAAGAGCCACGGACCCAGCCGCTCTCCTGCTGTGCACAGAGTTGGGAGGGAAACAAAGAGTTTAAGCAAGACCTGCTGGAACACATCAGAGGCCTGATCGTCGTCCCTGACGCGGCGACGAATGAAATGAAAGACCCGCAGGTGGTACCGGCGTACCAGGGCCTCAAAAGCGCCCTCGTCGCCTGCAAGTGTTTGTCGCACTAAGACATGATCAGCCACCGCTGGCGGATTGATGGCGAGACGAACTCTTTGCTGCATGCAGCGCCTCTCTTTTCTGATCGACATTCATGTGTTCCTAAGTGGTTTTACCTTCGTGTGCCGTGAATGCATCATTGCCTTGAACATGCTCTGGAAGGGCGTGTTCGTGGAGCTGAGGCCCTGGGGCAGCGCGATAACCGGTGACCATCTGTCTCTCCTCCAGAATCTGCTCTATCCCAGGTGTTGTCACACGCAACGCTGGAGGGAGGAGGTTGCTACGCTCTAACAGCATGACATTGCCTGCTCTCCCGATGATTGAGTAGCTGCCAGAGGTGAGCATCATCCAATACATCTCTTCGTCCGCTGGCTGACTTGTAGGTGCGGCATCGGCCAGATCAATGGCTACATAGTCCGCCGTGTAGGACTGCGGGTCGGGCATCAGGTAGAGCATATAGCGATCACTCAGATGCGGATTGAGCGTATCCGTTGCCGCGACGGAGGCCCTGGGGGGCACGTTGGCCAGTAAGGCATTGATCTGCGCCTGTTGCGGTGTAGGATGACCTCCCGTTTCCCAGAAAGCCAGCACGAGTGGGCCTGTTGCGGCGATATTCCAGGCAGCGGACGCGATCAACCATACTATGACCAGCGGAGCGATCCACTGCGAACGAATCGGGAGTCGTCCCAGGGCTGCCTCCCAGCGGACGCTGACGGACCAGAGCACACGCCTGGCGCGACTGGATGGCGTGATGCGGCGCGCATCGTCCTGAGATACCACTGCTGTACGACCGCCGGATTCGGTGCGCCTCCTGGCATGGCAGAACGCCGCCGTACCGGAGATGGCAGCCGCCATCAGGTAGGGCAGAATCACGGCATTATACTGGTAGAAGCCGCTATACTGCTCCTTATGGGTACTGAGGACGTTGATGACGACGTCGGGCAAGGCGGAGAGCCAAACGGCAGGCGCGAATAGGCCCAACCCCCCACCTGTCCGAAACAGTACCGCCAGATAGTCTCGCCTGACCGCGTTCTGGAGCGGAGAGAAGAGCAGCCACGGGTGCGTGAGGACATTGGGCAACGCCGTGCCCGGAGAACCACCCAGCCAGGCATAGCGAGGCCAGAAGATGCTCCCTCCTGTAGCATGGTCGTTGAAGTGTGGCAATATGACCAGAAAGCAAAGTGCAACCCACGTCAGTGACAGCAAGGACACAGCAGCGCCCAGGCGGGGATGCCGCTGCCGGAAGGCGATGAAGAGGCCAAGCGGGACCAGCGAAAGCGCGACCTCTTCTTTACAGAGGGCAGCGAGCACGGCCGCGACAACAAACCAATAGTAGCGCTGCGCATCAAGCGCCCAGAGGGCCAGAAGCAGCAGCGGGGTGGCCAGGGCCACGGCATGAAAATCATAGAGGGCTTCGCCCAGGATTTCAGGCGTGGCGAGGTAGGCCCCCACGAAGGCGGCAGCCACGAGCGGGTGTTCTGGAAGGCGACGCAGCGCAAGCCTCAGCAGGGGAATGCCTCCGAGTGCCAGCGCCATCGTTTGCAACAGCAACAACGTCTCAGGGCCGCTATGGAGCAGGTACAGCGGAGCGATCAGGAGCAGGATCGGCTCGACATGCACACCTAAACGCGTCGGAGGCCCAAACCAATCGAGAGAACGGTTGGTGAAGCGAAAGGGATGACCATGCAGGGTATTCCAGACGGCCTGATCGAAGTTGCCCAGGTCGTAGGCGAAGGCATGGTAGGACTGGTAGCGGACAAGGACATGCTGACCAACAAGCGCAATATCCACGACGATGAGCACAAGCGCGACCAGCCACGCTAGAGCTCGCTGACCACGTCCTGAGCGCAGAATGTGCCACATATTCCATAAGAGATTGCCAGGAGATATCCTGCTCTCTTCCCTTTGGACCGATTGCACTTCACGATCAGCGGTCACCAGAAACGTACGGATGTTGGTATTGAGCGCCATGATGGAGATCTTCCTTCCTTACTCTTGCCAGGATTGCTTCGGCTCACTGCGTTGCAGGTCCGGCATCTCCACTGTCGCTGGCTTGGCAAGCAGGTGAATCCCCACCGCAGCAGTAGACCTCCTGGCCTGGGTGACCTGGACAACGATTGCGCTGATATTATCTGCGCCACCACCCTCCAGGGCCGCGTCGATGAGTGACTGACCCATCCGTGACGGATTAGTTCCCTGCCGCAAGATCTGCTGAATGAGTGGGTCACGGACCATCTCCCACAAGCCATCAGAACAAAGCAACAAGGTATCTTTCGGCTGGAGTTGCTCTGTAAACACATCGACTTGTATCATCGGTTTGATACCCAGACTGCGATAAATCTGGTTCCGCTGGGGATGAATATAGATGTCTTCGGCCTGGATGATGCCGTTTTCCACCAGATACGCCACCAACGAATGGTCCTTTGTGACCTTGCGCAGTCCTTCGGATTCTCGATACAGGTAGGTGCGGCTATCACCAACGTTCGCCACAATGGCGGTACGGTCTACCACCAGAGCAGCGGTGATGGTTGTTCCCATTTCCATGAACTGCTCCTTGTTCCGTTGATGGATAGCCTGATTGGCAGCTTGCACTCCATCAATCAGCAGTTGCCTGAAATCGGCCTCGTGCAACTCGCTCCTGCCGCAGACCGTTGGCAATATCCGATCAACCATCGTTTGAATTCCCAGGCGGCTTGCCTCTTGACCGTGTACGTGCCCACCCATACCATCTGCCGCGATAAACAACCCAAAAGGTTGTGGCTGTGAGCTATGAGATCGCATACCTTGTGCCGCAAAGAGACTGTCCTCGTTCGGTTTGTATTGACGTATGATGCCAGGGTGCGAGAAGGCTCCTACCGCCAGGCTCAGCACACGGCCAATGAGCGGCTGCCCCTCATCAGAAGACCCTGCCTGGGCTGCATCCGCCTGCCCACTTCCCGGCTGGCCCAGGGACATCTGTCCCGTTGGTTCGTCGTTCATTGAATACGCCGGTGAAGGGAGCGTAGGAGGGAGTATCCCCTGTGGCACGGATACTGACGAGGTAGCAGGCTGTGTCGAGGATGTTGCAGGGGAAGACGAAGGAGGCATCTTCAAGTGCTTATATCCTCCCAACGCTGAGGCTACCAGTAACGTACCACAGTATGTACAGAAAGTAGCCCCGGCTGGCACGACTTGATCACACTGCGGACAGCGCAGAGTAGAAAGAGACTGACCATGGGGAGGCGCAGCCTTCGGCACCACCGGTGCAACGAGTGATCCAGATGGGGTTGGCTCCGACGGGAGCTGCTGGTGTTCCATCGGAGCAGCTCCACGTTGCGATTCTACTTGTATAACCTCGTAGCGAACACGTTCCTGGATTTGCGCGCGTGGAGGTTCAGCTGGCGGGCGCTCGAAATTCAGTCCTACCAGCAGGCACACTTCTCTCCACATCTTTGTTAAGAAGCTAGACATACTCATTGGTTCTTTTCCCTTCCTGGGGGTTGATACACGCTTTCCCGCCTAGGGCACCACGGTGAAGGTGGTGGTGGTCACCGCTCCACTCTGCTGACCCACGAAGATCAGTGTATTCTCACCAGTGAGGTTCACTACCTCCCAGGCCGCCGGCATCACGAACCGGCCGTTCGTATCAGCCTGCACGCGTACCACAGGCTCTCCTTTTCGCTGATTGAGGTAGACCAGCACTTCTTCGTTGGGAACAAAGTCGTTCCCGGTGAACCCCAGGCGTGTATGGGAGGAAGGTGCGTAGCTGTCCAGCGTCACCCAGGGATGGAAGGTCTGAACGGTCAAGCCGACTGTTGTGGGGGTCTGGCTCTGACGCCCTACGATGAAGAGGGTATAGTTACCCCCTGGCATCAATGGCACCGTGAAGCGCCCCGCGACGTTGCCCCCGGCGTTCGCGTTCACCGTGGCCAATAACTGAGCCAAGGCTTGACCTGTCGTGCCAAGGCGCACCTCCACCACCTCGTTCGGCAAGAAACCAGAGCCCGCGAAGCCGATGTCATGCCTGGGCTTGACCGTGTAGGCGTCCAACTGCACCGTGGGGGGGATCAACGCCACCTGGAAGGAGGCTTGCGCCGTGCGCTGACTGCTCTGCCCTTGCACCAGTAGCAGATGGGCGCCGGGGGGTAGATCCGCCGGGATCGCCTCCGTGGCTGTGCTGAACTGGCCGGCGTTGTCTGCATTCAGGGGTGCAAGCTGTGCCTGCGCATGCCCCGCTTGATCCTGGATGGTCACCTCCAGCGCTTCCCCTGGCAGGAAGCCCGAGCCTGCGAAGCGCAGCGGTACATTGGACGTCAGGTTCGTTCCCTGGAGTTGCAGGGAAGCGCTCAGGGTGCGCGCCGCGACATGTGTGGCGGCGGGAGAGGGCCTCTTATGGTGACTGGTCACACTTTGGCTCAGGGATGCAGGTTGCCCCGATACTCCTGCCAGCAGGGACGAGAGCCCTTTGGGAACCAGAGCAAGGATGCCCAGGAAGAGCAGCAGCGACACCAGCCCCATGACCGTGGTCATCACGCTTCGTCTCGCTGGCCGTCCCTGTCTGTGGGGTCGCGCTGACCCCTGGCTCAGGCGCAGGGCCCACACGACCCACAACGCCTCGGTGACGATGCGTCGGTTCATCTTGGAGGTCCCCACCCGGCGGTCTTCGAAGACGATGGGAACCTCCACGATGCGGAAACCGTGGCGCGCGCAGCGGTAGGTCATCTCGATCTGAAAGGCGTAGCCGCGCGAGCGGATCGTCTCCAGCTCCGGGAGCAGCGCCTCCAGCACCTGGCGGCGGAAGCCCTTGAAGCCTCCGGTCAGATCGCGGATGCGCAGACCCAGGATCAGCCGAGCATAGGTCGAACCGCCCCGACTGAGGAGGCGACGCCACAGCGGCCAATGCAGGCTGCCTCCACCAGGCACATAGCGGGAGCCCAGCACCACATCGGCATGGTCCAGGGCCGCCCGCAGGGCGGGCAGGCGGCTGGGGTCGTGCGAGAAGTCGGCGTCCATCGTAAAGACCTGCTGGTAGCCCATGGCCAGGACATAGTCGAACCCCGCGAGGTAGGCAGTCCCCAGGCCCAGCTTGCCTGGACGGTGCAGCACGCTCACCCGACCGGGAAAGCTATGCGCGAACTCCTCCGCCAGCTCTCCGGTTCCGTCCGGGGAGTTGTCGTCGATAATCAGGATATCGAACGGCCCCTGTTCCAGAATGCTGGGAATCAAGCGTTTGAGATTCCCGGACTCGTTGTACGTAGGGATGATGACTATATTCTCCCCACCTACATTCCCACCGTCCACAAGTGCCTCTTCCGGCTCGGTATCAATATGACCTGCCATGAATTGAGTTTTCCTCTGCATGTTCATTGTTCCTTCCTTGTGCCGCGACCCTTATCATGCGGCATTCTGGCTCAATCACACGGTCAAGGGCCTAGGGCGTTGGCGTTGACGTCGTTGGCGTTGACGGTGTTGGTGTCGACGCCGTTGGCGTTGATGACGTTGGCGTTGATGACGTTGACGTCGACGACGCTGTGTCCAGGGGGCAGGTGAACGGCTGCTGTGTGGGTACCTGGACCGCAGACGGAGCCGCAGTAACCGACATGGTTGCGGAGGCACTGCCGCCGCTCTTGCTTCCGGTCAGCGTGAACACCAGCTTCCCCTGAGCGTTGCCTGGGACGACGTACGACCCGGCGGCTGCGGCATTGCCTTTCTGATCGGTGCTGAAGCAACTCACCATAGAGCCGGTACTGTTCTGCGTGCGCCCCACGTACACGTGCACGACCTCGTTGTGGGCGAAGCCGGTCGCGTAGAAGCTTACCGTCGTTCCTGGCAGGCCCCCATAGGTACTGGCTTGCGCATTGGGCATGTAGGGCTCCACCATCCAGTTGACCGCTACTGACGTTCCGCTTTGTTCCCCCAGAAAGATGAGCGTTTGCCGCCCTTTTAAGGCAAAGGGAACGACGAAGGCGCCGCCATGACTGAACGTGCCGTTCTGGGCGGTTTGGATGATCGCGACTGGCTGACCACTCGTACTATTCAAGAAGACCAGCACCCGTTCACCGGGTCCGAAACCTGATCCTGAGAAGCTCATCTGGTTATCGGCCCGGATGGCGTAGTTGGAAAGTTTGACTGACGGGTACAACGACAGCAAGTAGAACGAGGAGGTGACCAGGGAATGGCTCTTTGCGCCCACAAAGAGGAAGGTGTTGGCGCCTGCTGCCCCAAAGGGAACTTGCACCTTTGCCTGACCGACCCCTCCTCCACCGTCAGCTTGCAGCGTGGCGACCGGTTGGCCGCTTATCGCATTCCAGTAGACGTTGATGGCCTCACCGGGGCTAAATCCGTGGAGGGAGACGGTGATCATGTCGCCAGGCTTGCCCACCTGGGTACCTAATTTGAGCTGGGGTGTCCCGCCTGCGATCATGCCTCTGGCCCGCGCCACATTGTTGCTTCCCCGCTCACGCGCCTCGATGAAGAATGACCCAGCAGTCAAGGTGGCAGGCACGTTGAGTTCGCCACTGAAGACACCATTCTTATCGGTCTGGACAAAGGTAACCACTTGACCCTGGTCTGACAGCTGTTGTTTGATGGCCAGATCGACTGCGGCTCTGGGATGAAAGCCACTGCCGTTCACGCCCATACTGGTGCCCGGACGCACGATGCCCGGGTTGAGCAGGATCAGGGCTCCTGCCGTGACGTTGGGCGGCACTCCCGTCGTTACGGTCACTTTCGGCGTGGGGGTCGCACGATTTGAAATGGGCGTGCTAGACGGCAGCGGCGTGCTCTGACCTGTCGTATTCACTGCCCCCGAGCCAGAAGACCGATTGAACATGCCGAACGCCACCGAGATGACAACAATCACCCCGAGTACGATCAACAGCAGATTCCGGCGGTTCCTACGGCCCTTCGGTCGCTGGTTCTTCGGCAACGGCGGCTGTATCGTCGATTCTATAATTGCCGGTTGGTCTCTTCTTTGTTCGACCCTTGACGGCGGCTCTCTTCTCTGTTCTACCGGTGCCGGCTGTTCTCTCCTCTGTTGTACTGGTGCCGGCTGTTCTCTTCTCTGTTCTACCGGTGCCGGCTGGTCGAGTAAATCCTCTTCATCTATTTCCGGCTGTTCGAGTATGATCTCGTCTTCTGCCGCTCGCTGATCTCGCCCTGTCCAGGGAGTATTCGTAGATTCCATAACGTATTTATCCTTTCTGTCCAGTCACTCACTTCTGGACCTGGTAAATTGCAAGTTCGATACCACCACGCTGTAGATCCCAGATCCGATTGGCGTGCTGGAGCCCCTCCAGAATGTAGTTCTCGCTGCCATCTCCATTGTTTTGCTGCATAGCAATCAGCATCTTGTTCGACATCACAATGTAATCAATGTTCTGCCAGTTCCTGGCGAAGAGCTTGTCGCGCACAGCCGGATCCCCCGAGGCCTTCCAGTGGGAGTGGGCAAACGGGTAATAGGGGCGCACGTCATGTAACTGCACCCACAGGTCGTCGTCCATAATGATGTGGGCACTGGGCGGAATATTCTGGCGAATGAACGCCAGTTGCTGCGCCTGCAGTGTCGTCAGTGGGAGCTTGTACAGGTCGTGCGGCACCTCCTTGCCGGATTGGTCATGCACCACCACATAGCCTCCTGTAACCATGGGCACCAGTGGCACCAGGAGCACGGCGAAGGCACCAGCAACGATGATAGATCGGGCGACGCCAGACAAGAGTGGGACGCGCCGGCTCTCAGGCACAACGCGTAGTATCCGGCTCACCAGCATGCCGATGTTCAGCGCCAGGAACGGCACCAGGGGCACAACATAGAACTCCAGCATCACGCTTCCCCGCACCAGGTAGAAGGCGTAGCTCAGCGCGAGCAACGAGGCGACCAGCTCTCCACGATAGCGCACGCGGTCACGTAGACCGATCACGAGATTGATCAACGTGGCCACGGCACCGCCTACCAGGATGAAGCTGTCCTTGGGCAGCCACGCCCCCAGGGAGAACGTCCAAAAGGGACTGTGCGGGTCCAGAATGCTGCCCTGGCTGCGATGGAGCTGCCACCAGATGGTGTAGAGCAGGGACACGTGGTCGGCGGGTTGAGTGTTGAGATTAAAGTTGAGATGGCTGGGCAGCAGCTCGTTTTTGAGCCCCGCGTACAAAAAGTACAGCGAAATGATTGCCAGCATCCCGAAGAGCCAGAAGCTCAGGGCAAAGCGATAATTGCGCCGCTGCCGCACCTTGCTGTAGAGCAAGTAGGCGACAACGGGCACGAAGAAAATGGCGTTTTCTTTGGTGAGCACGCTGATCCCCAGGGCCATGCCGCTGAAGAGCGGCGTGAGAATGCGCCGATCATCGCTGGTCGCCAGGTAGAGGCTCAAGAGCAGCCAGAAGACCATCAGGTTGTCCAACAACACCTCGCGCTGGTAGAAGACTGCCAGCGGCGACAGGCTGAAGAGGAAGCAGGCCACCACGGCCGCGATGAGGCTCCCCGAGAGGCGACGGGCGATCTGGAACAGCAAGAAGACACTCGCCAGGTGCACCAGCAGCATCAGTACGCGCCCGGTGTTGATGGCGTTGCCAAAGGTTTGGAACTGGTGGGGAAGAATACTCACCCACGCGGCAATAGTTAGCCATCCTGCAGGCGCATGGTCATAGAAGTAGCTATAAGGCGAGAGCCTGCCCTCGCGGACTGCCGACCAGGCTTGCTCCATGTAAATCCCCTCATCTGTGATGTAGAGTGGATAGAGGAACAGGTGGTAGCCATGCGAGATCGCTCCTGTGAGCAGTGAGACCAGCAACAGAACGCGTTCGAGCACGCCCCAACGGGCGCTCGCACCTGTTGCTAGCTTCTGGGAAAGCGATCCTGTTCGGCTGGCGTCTTTCGGGTCGTATATTGACACGGTTTCATCTTGAAAGGCGTCCATCTATTTCTCCTTAGCTGGGCGACGATGTCGCTTCGAGCGTCCCAGTCTTGCGATAAGCAGCCGCGGCAGTTTCACCGTCTCTGCGTTCCTGAGGCGACAATGTCGCTTCTAGAGTCTCAGCGTCCCGATGTGCCCCGATATGCTTGGTCTTCTCCCAGTTATTGATGCCGCGTAACTGTCGCAACGCCGCGCGCACGGAGGCATAGGCCAGCACCCACTGATAGGGCAGGTAGCCCAGCGCCATGACCAGCGGCGTCTTCCAGGTCGGCTTGAGCCCGTGTGCATCGGTGAACTCGTAAAGCCCAATGATATTCAGAGTGAAGTGAGCCGCCAGCAGGTAGAACGGCAGATCCAGTATGATGGCCGCGAGCACCGGAGCCTTCACGGTGAACATCATGAGCGCTGAGGCCAGGATGTAGAGCCCCAATATAGCCTGGATGGCAGGAAACCCCAGCGTGTAGACCGCCAGCATCCGCTGCCCCAGCCTGGGTAGCTGCTTCCACTCGCCTTTGAACAGCGTCTGCAAGAACCCCTGGCTCCAGCGCGTGCGCTGCTTGATGAACTGGCCCAGGGTGGGGGGCGTCTCCTCGCGCGTGACGTAGCGGTCGTCGTAGACGACGCGCATCCGCTCGCCCATGAGGCTGAGGCGGATGCCAATATCGGCATCCTCGGTCAGGTCCTGCTCATCCCAGCCGCCCACGCGCTCCAGCACCTGTCGCGTAAAGAACACGGTGTTGCCTCCCAATGGGGTCATGCCCAGGCGAGCATGGTAGTGCAGGCGGCTCTTGAACCAGAAGAAGTATTCCAGCACGTTGAGAGCCGAGTACCACTTGTCCTGGTAATTCATCAGCTGTACCCCGCATTGGACGACAGAGACCTTTTCTTCCAGCATCACTGTGTTGACCACATTGAAGATGTCCGGGTGGATGTCGTCCTCCGCATCGAAGATGGTCACCACCTCGTTGTGCGCATGGCGCAAGCCTACATTCAGGCCATGGGGCTTATTAATGGGTATGTTCTTGAAAGCGATCACATGCACGTTGGTCACCCCCCTGCGGCGCAACTGCGCAATCTTCTGCTGGGCCTTGGCGATCGTCCCGGTGTCGTCGATCGAGCAGATCACCATCACCTCTAGCAGGGAGAGGGGGTAGTTGGCTCGCACCACGCGCTCGATGGTCGTCTGGATGACGTCCTCTTCGTGACGGGCCGGCAGCAGGACCGTAAAGGACATGCGTGGCGACAGAAGGCGGGCCGGTGCCTTCGCCTTACGCGAGGCCTCGGGCCGATCCCATGTATACAGCATGATGTAGAGGGTATAGACCGACTGGATCGTCAGGATGAGGGATAACACCACCGCTATAGCGAGCAGGAATATCACTATCGCTTGACCGACAGGGAGTAGGATTGTACTCATCGTGCACCTCCCCACGTCCACAGCGAGTTCGCTGCGAAGCCCCATATAGCCGCCAGGGCGATACCCACCAGGTTTGCTGCCAGGTAGTAGAGACCAAGGTAATGGACCAGGACCCACAGGGTACCCGTGGTGAGAACCAAGCCAAACAGCGACACCAGGTTGAACTGGGCGAAGCGGCGCAAGGAGAGTTGCGTTCGACTGAACGTCCAGCGGTCGTTCCACCAGAAGTTATTGACGATCGCCAACTCTGCCGACAGAACCGAGGCCATCACCAGGGGCAAATGCACCCACTGGAAGAGGAGGAACAGCACAAAGCTGTTCACCAGCACACCTGTCCCTCCGACCACAAGAAATTTGCTCAAGCTGATCAGCAAGGCTCGTTCGCGTTGCATGAGTTGCCACACGCGGCCGGAGAGCGCGGCAAATCGGCTTGTGTCGGGTACCCCACTGTCATGCTCGCCCGGTCCTGCGAAGGAATCTGCGCTGCCTGGTGCAGACGTTTCAGATGTGATGATATTGTCGTCGTAGTATAAGTGTGCCATCTCTTTAGACGCTCGCTCACGGCGTCCTGCTTTCACAGGCGCAAGTGTAGGAGCGTTCCCTTTCTATTTCAAGGAAACGGCGTCAAGGCTGCGCTCAAGGTGGATGGAGGTGGTGACACCTCCCGGCGCGTGAACGCTTTCGTTTCCGGATGTCATTGCGTGCTTTCCCGGAAGCCGTTCCCATGGAACGTCTCTTGCTAAAAGATCAACTTGTCGTGTAGGCTGAGCCACTGGAGAAACAAGAGCCGGTTGTGTTACGTCCTGCTGAACGAGGACGTATCGTCTATGATCCCGGCCCCCGAGCCTCGCGCCAAACAGCTGGAGGCTAGTACGTTCTGTTTCGCTCAGTGGAGCTTCCTCTGCGTATGCGAGTTCGTTCGATGCTTGCTTTTCTATACCTGGTGTAAAGGTACTCCGTACCATCTGCTCTTCCCTTTCTGCGCAATACGCTTCAGATACGTACCATGCAATAGTCCTGAGTCTGTCATCCGTTCATCTATACATCATGAAATCATGGTACCAATTGGCCATGTGCGAGAAGCCGTCATTGTTCTCTCTCTACATCACGACGTCAAGATATCTGCTTGTCAGGAACTAAACGTTGTTGACATCATCGACACAGCCGCTGGTCTGTGTCGAGACGATGTATGTCCGCTGCGCAACCCACCCATCAGGGAGGCGTGCCGTGACGACGTACGTACGGATCTGTCCACCCTGCGGTCGCGCGTGGGCCCCGATATAGTCCATCGTGAGTGTCAGTCCTTGCCTGGACTCAGCATTGCGCTGCTGCTGCACCTGGCTTGTAAGTACCGAGAGAGGCTCCTGGGCCTGCAGCGCCGGGCAGAGCTGGTGCCAGCCCAGCGCGCCATCGCGCTTGACCACCGATTGCATGAACAGATCGGCGGAAACAGGAGTCTTGGCCTGGACAGCCCAGGTTGTTGCCAGAACGATGGTGGGTGTTGCCATTGCCATCACCAGACCGAGCCACACAATCGGGAAGCGCAGCATCTGCATGATCGTCAACCGGGAGCGGTTCTGCGAACGTTCTGGAGAAGAAGTGTATTTTACCATGATTCGACCTTTCTCGTGATTCCCCCGCCCGGGGTCCAGATGGGTGACGACGCTGTCTGTCCACCTGGAACCCGTGAGCTGCGAGTGCAAGACCATCTTTTCATTTGCTTGTTGTCGCTCTGAGTCCATCCTACACCGGCCCGACGTGCTCCATGTGAGTCCACTCATGTAATGGGTGTCCCATGACTCCCTGCACTGACCGCTGCACATCAACCTCTGTAGTTCTAGTATGACAAGGGGACGTCATGAAAACGTCATGAGCATCGTCATAAACGGGGAATGAAAATGTTCCTTGCTCATCTCGTCAGTTTGCTGCCGCCCAGACCCACCGGGAGACGTCCCCTCCCCTATCACACGATGAAGCGAGAAACGCACCTGTTGAGGTGGGTACCTCACGGCTCCTTCCACTACTGGCTGCACATCAACCTTTGTAGTTCTAGTATGACGCAGGTACGTCATTAAAACGCCATAAACATCGTCACGAGCGGGAAGATCTTTTGTGAAGCAATGCCTGGTATAGCAGAGACGGCGTCGAGGCGTCCAAGACCGTACGCCCACGAGTCAATTGAGGCTTCATGACGTGGAGAGCGCACAATAGATTCTCTTCAGCCCCAATGTACCAGCTACAAGTAGAGGCACAATCCATATCCACAGGCCAGAGAAATTTGCCCAGTGGAAACCAGGCAGCATGGAAAGAGGAGTGTGCGAAAAGGCTGATGTAGAGAAACAATAGAAACTCAGCATGCTAAAAGCAAGCAAACGCGTAACTGGAGGCCAGGCTAAAAAGCGAGAAAAGGCTTGCTGACTATCGCTTGTCGCTTCGATGAGAGCAGAGAAGCCAAAGAAGGTTGTAATATACCACGGCCAGTACCAGGATGCACCAGTTAAACAGTAGCATAACCAGGCTATGGCCATCCAACGAATGAGACGGGGAAACGTGCTAATGAATTTTGGATTGTGGACTGTCCTCCAGCAGAGCAGGATAGAGAGGATAAGAAAAAGAGCCAGACTTGCAGTATGAAACAGGTGCTCGGCCGGTGAACCGATGGGTGCAGCTATGCGAGCACCAAAATGTGCCGCAAGGCCATTATAAAGGTGAGTCAGGAAGTCAGCTGGTGAGTTGATATTGCGCGAGGCTTCAGGATTGACCTTCACAACACCGAATATGGCACCGTGTTGCCAGAACGGTGTATAGAGCAGCATGATCAGGCCCAGATACGTCATGGCAGCAGCGAGAACGTGCAGCATTTTTTGACGCTGAATCCAGAGGAAGAGGAGCAAGCCAGGTGCAAGTACAAGTGCATTCAATTTCAGGCACGTTGCCAGTGCAAACAGAGCAGAGGCAAGCAGCAGTTCCCCAAGTGATAACCGCAAAGGATATCCAGGCCGTAGATTACGCACAAGGAACCAGATGCCAAGTAAGATGAAGAACAGCAGGGTCGTATCGTTGTGAGCATTGACACAAGCCTCAAAGAGGAGAAGAGGATTCCAGGCAAAAGCCAGCGTTGCTCGTAGACGTTTTTCTGCTGAAAGAAAATCGTAATAGCGCTGCAGGTGTCCACTCGTTGACCAGATCAACGCAGTAGAGCCAAGGTGCATAGTCAAACCCAGGAGACGCAGCCCCAGCACCATCGATAGAAGGCCTTTCAAGCCAAGAGTGACCGCAAGCCATTGTATGAGGCAGGTAATCAGAGTCCATGTTGGTCCATACGCTGATGGTTGACCGATCCAATAGAGGTGGGCAAAGATAGGATCGTTGCGAATCGCCGTTGGCAGCGTAGTTAATGGATTGAGATGATAAATCACCCCTATACGCGCGTAGGCGATATAGGAAAATATGTCAGACGAGGTGACAACCGGAACGAGGCAACAGGTTATTGCCAGGAGCAGCGTTGAAAGAAGTAGATAGCGTTTACCGATAGAGCGAGGAAGAATCCGCAAGGCCAACAGATAGAGTAGAAAAATGCTCAGGAAAGCGCAAAAGAGCAGTGCAGTATCCTTACCACTTATTGTGGACGCGTACAGAAAAGGGCCATGCAAGCCTGGCAAGGCAGGAGAAACAGCTGAATGAGGGAAAAGAAGAAAGGTGGGGAACAGAGGCCAGAGACCCAATTGCGTGAGGAGCGCATCACTTGAAGAGGTGCCTAGACCTCGCAAAGGGAGAATGGCAGCTAGAAAGAAGAGTGCGCACTCCATAGCCAGGAGGATGACAAATGGCTGGAGGTTACGATACGTAGCAGAAGAGCGGTCTATCTTAGGCTGATCAAGTTTTTCGATAGTCGTCTTCATTTGCGCTTCTCAAGCGATCTCAATCTGCTCCTCACCTTTTCTTATCGTCCTTCTTACACATCCAATTTGTCATTGAGAACCAGGAGCTTGAGGAACTCCCAATGGCGCACCAGCTCAACGCGGTCACTACCTCCCGCCTGGTACCACTGCCGGAGCCAGAGCAGTGAAACGATTTCCTCGGAGGTAAAGCCATATCCAGCGAGTTTCACCAGATCGGTCGCGAACGTCTCTGTATCTGCTGCCATTTCGCCTTGTTTTTGTGAATCGAAGTGTGTATTCATCATCGTCATGTCCTTTCTACTGAAGAGGCTGTGTGAAAAGGGAATCTCAATCCAATCAGTTTTATGCCGCCTGACGGCAAGAAAACCAGACAGTAAGAAAACCGATCCGAGCATGATCTGGAGAACAATAATGAAAATGTTCATTGGAACGCTCTTTCTTCTACGCCAGGAGTTTCCTGGTTGTAAGGTTTTGTAATTGGATAGCAGCCATCACTGGATCGGTTTGATACTCACGCTGGACAAAGCGCCTCTCAGCTTTTTGCAGGTTCAGTGCACTGTTGATGAGTGCAACATGCGTGAAGGCTTGCGGGTAGTTCCCCAGCGCACTATTGGTACCTGAGTCGATCTCCTCGGAAAACAGACCCAGGCGTCCGGCATAGGTCAACACACGCTCGAAGAGCGAGCGAGACTCGTCGACTCGCCCCAGCATTGCCAGGTTATCCACCAGCCAGAAGGTACACATTGTAAAGATGCCCTCTGAACCAGCGAGCCCATCATCCGAGCGGTAGCGGTAGACGAAACCCTGTTCGTCCGTTAGTTGCTCGATGATGCGCTCAACGGTTGAGCGCATGCGGGGATCATCCGCTGCTATGAAGCCGACCAGTGGCAGCATGAGGGTCGAGGCGTCCAACACGCGCTCGTCATAGGCCTGGGTGAACGCCCCGAGGGTCGGGTTATAGCCGTGCGACAGGATGTCGGCGCGGATCTGCTCGCGCACCAGACGCCAGCGGGGGAGATCGGCCTCCAGGTCCAGTTGCTCAGCCGCTTTGATGCCGCGATCCAGCGCGACCCAGCACATAGCTTTGGAATAGACAAAGTGCCGGGGCTCCCCGCGCACCTCCCAGATGCCGCGATCGCTCTCCTGCCAGTGAGCACATACATGCTCAACCAGTGAGCGCATCACGGCCCACAGTGATCCCTCCACCTCTAGCTTTTCACCGTAGCGTTCGAAGCCGTCCTGACGCCGATAGAAGTGGATCAAGTCCAGCACTTCGCCAAACACGTCGAGTTGCTTCTGATTCACCGCGCGGTTGCCGATGAGGACCGGATGCGATTGCTGGTAGCCGCTGAGGCTCGGAAGTTCCTGCTCCGCCAGTTCGAGCTCCCCACGAATGCCATACATGATCTGCAGGTCTTCGCTTTTGGACGGCGAGAGACGATGCAGCCAGTCGATGAATGCACGAGCCTCCTCCGTAAAACCAAGCACGCCCAGTGCATAGAGCGTAAAGGAGGCATCACGCAGCCAGGTGTAGCGATAGTCCCAGTTGCGTATCCCACCCAGGTGCTCTGGTAGAGACGTCGTTGGGGCAGCGACGATGGCTCCGGTGGGAGCGTAGGTCAGCATCTTGAGTGTGAGCGCACTGCGCTGGACCTCTTCAATATAGGGACCATTGTAGGTGGACTGGTTCAACCAGCTGCGCCAGCAGTACAGGGTATGCGCCAGTTCCGCATCGAAGTTGCGCTGTGGCAATGTACGTTCCACCAGTTGGCGCGCCGCTGCAGCGCTGTTTTCCATCCCCAGCGCAACCAACAGGCGCTCCCCTTCGCGCAGGGTCATCTGTGCGATGAGCGTGGGGTGCATCTCATCGTCCTCGTGCGAGACGCTCAGGGAGAACGCGGAGACGCGATAGGCGCCGATGATCGAGAGCCCAACGTGCTGCTGCCCACCAGAGATGACCGCGCCCCTGTTCCGCGGGACAAGCGAGACAGCACTTGGCGAGGCGGCATAATCGGGGCTGACTTTGAGGGTCAACGTGACCTGCATTTCACCACGGGTGCATTCGACTGCCCGGACAAGACCATGGAAGGAGTCATCCTCACACATCCAGGTATTGGAATGTATGTCCTGATCCAGCCAGGCGCTCAATGTCTCCACGGGCATGAAATCCGTCAGCACCACCTCGCCAGCGATACCGATCCATCTGGGGCTACTAGCACGACAGAACGGCAATCACCAATGACTCCGTAAGAATTGATGGGTTGATATGTGCGTGTATCTTCTTTGTGACCAGCCATGTATCAACCTCCCCCTCTCTGAACTTGAGGGTCAGGAAAAGCCCTCAAGAAACGTTTTAGTTATGCGCTGAGAAAATCAGCGAAGAGATTCACATTTTCCTTGCTTCCCATCACAAGTGATGTGCGGTCATGCACCGTCTTTGGCGTAATGGTCAGTGGACTCTTGCCGTTACTGCTCATGGCCTTCCCGCCCGCTTGTTCAATGAGCAAGGCGTAGGGGTTTACTTCGAGCATCAGGCGTAGCTTTCCTTCAGGCTGTTTCCGATTTGGCGGGTAGAGAAAAATGCCACCTTTGAGCAATGTTCTATGCGCGTCTGCCACCAGCGAGCCAACGTAGCGGGCTGTATGATTTGCTAATGATCTGAGGTGAGCAAGGTACGCTCTTGTCCTCTCATCGTAGAGCGTCTCATATGCTTCATTGATCGAATAAATGTTTCCTTTCGCGGGGAGAGTGATGTTGCGATGAGAGTAAACAAAAGAACCACTGGTAGGCTCAAGAGTAAATCCCTGGACACTATGGCCTGAGGTATAGACAAGCATCACACTTGATCCATACATCACGTAGCCTCCGGCAACTTGCCTGTTACCCTGCTGAAGGAATCCACCATCTTTATGGTAAACAGAAAAGATGGTTCCAATCGGGCAGTTGGTATCTATGTTTGACGATCCATCAATAGGATCAATGTAGACGAGGTACTCCCCTGCGTGGGATGGTGGCGCGAAGACTGGATGCTCCATTTCTTCAGACACCACGGCATACACTGCACCGCTAGTAAGCAGGGTATCTACCAGGAGCTGATTTGCGAACTCATCGAGTTTTTGTACTTCTTCCCCAAACGTATTGATCGTGCCTGTTTTTCCGAGAAGATCAACAAGCCCAACCGCCCTTACCTTGTCTGCAATCCTCTTTGCAGCAACTTCGATCCTGGTGAGCAGGAGAAAAAAGCTGCCTGATGCGTCTGTTGCTGTTTGTTCTTCCTGGAGAAGGTAGTCAGCGAGGGTGTGGATGTGTTTGATCATAACATTATTCCGTTTCTGTGCTATGTATCTCTCCAATTGAGGATATGGTTACCTTGCGCTTCTCAATAACTGAACAAGGGTGAGATCGACAGGACGGCTCGATCTCACCCTGTCCGATAATTCCGTCTCTCTGGTGCTAGTATGAAGCGGAAGCGTCACGAAAGCGCCATAAGCATCGTCATAAATATGAATAACTGATAAACAACTAGCGAGCAGAAAGTTCAGTATGACAAAGACAATGACGGGATACGTTGATCTCGATGATGGGGAGCTCTATTATGAAATGGCAGACGATGGCGATACACTCGTCTTAGGCCATGCAGGTTTCGTAGATAGCAGGATGTGGGATGCTTTTACGCAGAAGTATAGGGTCATTCGCTTTGGCATGCGAGGGTACGGGAAATCGGATTCTGCTGCGGGGCCAAGAACTCGGCGTAATGACCTCTTCCAACTATTGGGCCACCTCCACGTTGAATGCGCAGCTTTGCTTGGATGTTCACTGGCCAGAACAGATCAACCCAAGGGTTCGTCAACACGCTGCGGAGATGAACCTTATTCCGGTCAGCAAGTTGTGTTGAGCTTTTTAGATGGGCTAAAATAGGAGCCCATTCAAAGTAGAGGGCTTCCTTTATAGGTAGGGAATGTTGCTTGCTTATGCTATCTGCTCGGTTAGCTTCCCGGTTGTCACAAGCCAACGAACAAACTCCAGGCGACGATAGGTTTCAGACATGTGGTCATGCTTGTTTTCAGCGTATTCTTGCCGGAGTTTCTCTAAGCGATCAATTTCTGAGGCGGTGAACCCAGCCTGGTATAGCAAGTCATAAGTTTCTTGAGTTTCTTGGTGATCCATTGTATTCTCCATTGGGACAGTGAGGAGAGATGACGCTCCCACCCTCCATCTGAGACCTGAGTGTGCCGGTTTGATTACCACAGCCGCCCACTCGCTCGAACTGGCTTTGTCATGGATACTCTTCAAAAGGGGAACCGACTTCGCATGCTCCCCTTTGGCACCAGAGCCACTCATGTCATTGCGCCTTCGCATGCTGATTATAGTGAATAAGTATCTATATGCATTTTACATCTATGTGCGTAATTTGTCAAGGACTGGCAATGGTGTGCGATGTCTTCCAGATTACTAGAGGACAAGCCCTTCGTCTTGCCTGAGGAAGTGTAGGCAGCGATAGGTAATGTTGTCTTTGCCCCGGCATGCAACGGGGTGCATGCTATTCACTTTGACCGAGGCCGGCGATAAAGGTTCGGGATAGCATCAACATTCTTTGAGTGACCTTCTGGGCTAGAATGCTGTTGACCCGGCAACGGCCGGCGATGGGTGCTCAAGATATGGAGCTTGCTCTGGTTGACTGTCGTCCAGTTGTCCTGGAGGATGCCGCCAGTATCCCCTGAGTCGGGGTTCCATGCCCAGTAGGTGTAGCTGATGCCCTGCTTCTGCAGGAAAACCACCAGGCTGCGCTGCCACACTCCAGCAGGGTCCGTGCCTACCGAACGCCCCCCGAACTCCCCCAGCAGCACCGGGGCAATGTTCTCCATTTGCAGGTAAGCCCAGTGCTGCTGCCAGACGCTCGGCAGGTTGTGCGGGTAGTTCGGTGCCCGGAACCACGACTGCTTGTATATTTCAGGCCCGTAGTCATGTGCTGAATATACCAGCTTGTCTGGCTTCGCCAGCTTCACGGGGAACTGCCCGGCTCCCTCCAGGTTGCCCCCCCACCAGTAGTAGTCGCCATGGTACTGCTCGATTCCCTCAACGATAATCAGCCAATCCGGATTGACTGCCAGGATGGCGTTGCCTGCCCGCTCAGCAGCCAGCCGCCAGTCCGTGCGAGGATTGCCATCGCCCCAGGTTGCAGGGCCGCGTGGCTCATTGGCTAGATCTGCCCCAATCACCGTATCGTTGCCACGGTAGTGCCGAGCTAGTATAAGCCAATCATGGATCCAGCGCGCCTCGGTCACCTTGTCCGTGTACCACAACTCGGGCTGGAAATCGGCGGCAGTGTCGTGGCGGTCAAGGATGATCTTCAAGCCAAGGTCCCGAGCTCCCTGGATAATCCGATCCATGAGCGCCAGGCCCTGGAGCCCATTGAGGTCAGGGTTCAGCCGGTAGTTGATCCCCTGCGGTTTACTCGATGGGTTGAAGAGCTGATTGCTGAAGGGCAGGCGAATGGTATCGAACCCCGTTTGTTTGATCTGATTGAGCATATCCTGCCAGTTGCGGGTTTCCAGGCCGTGAGGGGCAAAGGAGTTCGTCTCAAACCCAAACCAGTTGACACCTGTCAGGTGAACGTCGCAGCCTGCTGCATCCACCAGCTCACTACCGAAGCTATGGAGGAAACCTACAGAGGTCCTGGACTGGCATTGTATTGAGGCATGCCAAATTGCAGTAATGGAAGCAAGCAGAAAGACGGTCGCCAGAACAACCACGAGCAGTACTCTGGTGATGCGTGAATCTTTTATGTGTAACATTCTCATCGTGTTCTTACTACCTTAAATCCCCCCTTGATAATAGTTCTCTGACAGCGATTATGAGGAGGAAGCGCCATGAAAACGCTTTAAACATCATCATGAAGGGAGGAGAAGGGCTCCCTAACGCCAGGTTCCGGTTGATCCAGCATAACCATTCACGAGAACAACAGGTGGAGCTTGCTCTGATTGAGCGTGGACCAATCGTCTCGCAAAATGCCGCCGGTATCTCCCGAGTCGGCATTCCAGGCCCAGTAGGTATAGCCGATATCGTTCGCGTTCAGAAAGCCCAACAGTGTGTTCTGCCAGACACCCTCTCTATCCTGCCCCACAGAACGGCCTCCGAACTCCCCCAGCAGCACCGGTGCAATGCCATCCTTTTGCAGGTAGGCCCAGTGTTTCTGCCAGATTGCCGGAAGGGTGTGCGTAAGGACAGAAGGTTTGGAGACCTGGAACCACGACTGCTGATAGACCCCGGGTCCGTAGTCGTGGGCAGAATACACCAGCTTGTCGGGTCGCGACAGGCGCACTGGAAACCGCCTGGCTCCTTCCAGGTTTCCACCCCACCAGTAGGGGTCGCCATGATATTGCTCGATGCCCTCGACGATAATCAGCCAATCCGGATTGTTCGCCAGGATGGCGTTGCCTGCCTCCTCGGCAGCCAGCCGCCAGTCCGTACGAAGATCGCCATCGCCCCAGGTTGCCGGTCCGTGGACCTCACTGGCCAGGTCTGCTCCGATCACCGTCGCATTGCCTCGATAGTGCTGAGCCAGCGTGACCCAGTCCTGGAGCCAGCGTGCCTGGGGGACCTGGTCGGTGTACCACAACGCGGGCCGGGTATCGGCAGAGGTATCATGACGGTCGAGAATGACCTTCAGACCATCGCTTCCTGCACCCTGAATGATCCGATCCAAAAGCGCCAGACCGCTGAGTCCCTTCAGGTCAGGATTGAGCTTGTAGTCGATGCCCTGCGGTTTGCTCGAGGGATCGAAGAGCTGGTTGCTGAAGGGCAGGCGAAGGGTGTTGAAACCAGCCTGTGCGATCTGGTCCAGCATCTCCTGCCAGTTACGAGCCCAGAGGCCATGGGGGGAGAAGGTACGCGTCTCAAAGCCAAACCAGTTGACGCCTATCAGGCGTACCTCGCACCCTGATGCATCCTCCAGCTTACCATGAAAGCCGTGAAGGAACCCTGACGTATCGTCAAACTGGCAATGCGCAATAGCAGCTCGCGCAACAGGTATGGAAGCTGGTAGAAAGGCATACAGGATCGCTATCGCCGAAACACAGAAAAGGAGCTTGCTCCAACCACGAAAAGAGGGAGTTCGGGAACTTTTCATATCGCTTCTCTCTTGTTTCTCCCATCTAGAAAAAGAATAGCTTTCATTCTATAATGAGCCAGCACCGCCTTTTATCCCCCAACTGGACCTGAGGTTCAAACATCCACCTGGTGTCTCATGGCTCCTGACACAACCGACTGCACATCGTTCTCTCAGGTGTGATTGTAACAAGGAAACGTCATGTAAGCGTCATGAGTATCGTCACGAACGTGAAGCACCTCTTGCTGAGGCCGCATGAAAAGCACGATGTCTTGACAACATAGCCACTATTTCAATTGTTTACTGAAGCTGCATATGATGAATTTGAGGAGATATTAATGTTTGTTTCCGCCCAGTTCCAATCGCATAGGTGATACCTCCCCACAGGTGAGCTAGAAATAGAGGTTCGTAATAGCTCTCTGAGGTATGACCCATGGCGGTATACCAGGCACGCCCACCATCGTACGCATGATACCAGGCAATGGGATGGTCAACGCCCATTGTGCCTCCTTTGTACGTACTTTCATCTATAGTTATCAGTACATGGACCTTTCCACGAGGATTTGAAGCAAAGTTGTACCATTCATCGGTACGTATCCAGAGTGGTGGCAGCATGTTGGTAGACGGTTGGGTTCTATCCGTGACGTGAAGGGTAGCCTGCGTAACTCTTGAGTGCTTATGAATGCGATCCATGAATGAACCTAAAAGGCCGCCATACCAGGGCCAATCATACTCGGTATCGCTGGCTGAATGAACACCTACATACCCACCACCGCCACGAATATAGCGCTCAAACGCAGCTTTCTGATTGTTATCGAATATCGCGCCGGTGGTAAGCAGGAAAACAACGGCGTCGTAGTGCGCTAGATTTGCATCGGTAAAGACAGTTGAATCTTCCGAAAAATCAATCGCAAAGTTATGTTCAGAAGCAAGCTTTTGGAGCGCTATTTTCCCATCCTTGATGGAGGCGTGGCGAAATCCTGCTGTTTTCGAAAAGACGAGTAGCCGTCTCTGGCATGCACCGGTTGTAGGAGATGCCAGTACGGTAAAACCAGCTTGTTGTCCATTACAACTGACTTGAGGTATGGTCTTTGCATTTTTATAAACCAGGCTGGCGATTGTTGCTAGAGTTGCCAAAAGAATAAGAACAACAACCAAAGTGATCGCCCAATTCTTTTTCACCATCCCTTTCTCCCTGGGCAATGTTGCAAAGAGCAGACCTTATCCTCGCGTTCCAACTGTACCTGGCTCCCCTCCTTCTTGTGGCGGTGTACTCAACACATAGGGGCGTGTCACGAGTAACCACACGAAGTAGATCAGGCCGAGACCGAACATGATGAGAGAATAGATCCAGGGTTCTGCAAACAATAATGTATCACGGAATATGGCTAGCTCGAATAATAACCACACGAGCGCCAATATTATAATTGGTACCTCAAACGCGCCGAGGCTGAACCCCCGTGCTGGAGGAAGTTTATGGCGTGCGCTGGCGTAAAGGATGACTGTCGCCAGATAGATAATCGCAGGCAGCAAGGTTGCCGCACTAAACAGGTAATTAAGAGGACTGGTCTGGTTAGCGAAGATACCTAATCCGGCAAAGACAGCCAGTACCACCTCAATGAGGAGACCTGCAAACAAGGTTGCAGCCAGTGGCGTTCGTGTGCGTACATTTACTTGCCTGAACAATTGATACCCTGGGAAACGCTCATCTCGTGACATCGCCCAAACGAGACGAGTAGCCGTAATGAATATAACCAATCCACATGCAAAGATCGAGAACGTGACCAATACCAGGAAGATATCACCCACGACGATACCAAGTGTCTGCGTAACAATATTAGCAACGGGAGTTGATGAAGCGGAGAGAGCCTTGATATCTCCAGACGCCAAATTGAGTGCTATGAGGAAGGCAAAACCAACAACGCCGCTCAAAACAACGGAAGACCACATAGCGAACGGAACAACACTATGGGCCTCTTTAGTCTCCTCAGCAAGATTTGCGGCTGCCTCAAAACCTACAATTGTAAAAGCGCCAAGTAAGAAAGAGAGCATAAACGGGCCAGTAGATGTAAGTGTCCCCAGGTTAAAATAACCTGCTGAGGGCACAACACCTGTACTAAAGAGGTGATTTACGTTCAGTAACGAGCGGGCGGCCCCAACAATTACTAACAGGAGGGTAAGTCCTACGATGCCGATTATTTCGGTACCAACGGCAGCACTATTAATGCGGGTCGACCATAAGGTAGAAAAGATGATGAGCATCATCTGAATGATGATAACGATGCCTGTAACAAGCCAGGCATTCTGGTTTGTCTCCGCATAATTGAAAAGGCTGGGCAATACTGTAGCGGCCACAGCATAATCAACTGCCACAACATCGACGATCAAGAAGATGAAGGAGACCCAACCGATAAGCCAACCTATTTTAGGATTGGCTAAGCGCGACATCCATTGATAGGAATAACCCGCGAGTGGCATACGCGATGCCAGTGCGGCAAAGATCAAAGCCACTAATAATTGGCCGACGATGACAATAGGCCAGGTCCAGATTCCCAGCGGTCCACCCCAGTTTAAAACTGCTCCATATGTAGTAAAGATGCCAGTGGTGATAGAGATGAATGAGAAACCGATGGCGAAAGAGGCAAAGCGTCTCAATTCGCGTTTATATTCCTGCCGATAGCCGAATCTTTGTAGAATCTGATCCTCAGAGACATTTTGCGAGTTTTCAGCGAGCGACATGGGTGTGCTCCTTTCGATCTAGCCTGAGAAGGCATGAATGGCGTGTCGGGATTGACAAAAAGGCGACCGTAAGTTCTCTGTATTGAGGCTATGTAGAAGCAAACAGAGAAGGTAAGCCTCACGCGAGGTGAAATCACCTCCTTCCTCACCAGAAGAGATAGATATATCCGAAACATGGCATATGAACATGTAACGAGTATACATGTTCATATGCCATGTTTTCAATGATTTGGATGTAATTTAAGAATTATGTATTGCTACCTGACGAATATTTCTTCAGGAAGCGTTCCATACGCACCAGCGCCTCTTCAAGTTGATCAAAAGCGGCGCAGTAAGCACAGCGCACATAACCGGCACCAGCTGATCCGAAAGCGCTGCCAGGCACAACGGCGACATGCTCTTCGAAGAGTAGCTTCTCAGCAAATTCTTCATCGGTCAGCCCCAAATCTCCGATGTAGGGGAAAGCATAGAAGGCCCCCCGTGGTTCACAGCAGGGCAAACCGATACGATTAAGGCCATCGACAAACATGCGACGACGACGAGCATAGGCTTCATGCATCATCAGTATATCGTCCTCACCATGACGCAAAGCTTCTAATGCGGCTTCCTGCGGAGCCGTACCTGCACACATGATGGCATACTGGTGAATCTTGAGCATTGCTTCCAAGATAGGAGCCGGTGCAGCGACGTAGCCAATACGCCAACCTGTCATAGCGTATGCTTTTGAGAAACCATCCAGCAGGATAGTGCGTTCACGCATTCCAGGTAAGGAAGCGATACTTCTATGTTCATGATCGTAGACAAGACGACTATACACCTCGTCAATAGCGACAATTAAGTCGTGTTCTATTGCGAGTTTAGCTATTCCTTCAAGTTCAGCCTGAGGGATGACAGCGCCAGTGGGGTTATTGGGATTACCAATCAAAATCATTTTTGTGCGTGGTGTTATGGCAGGTGCAATTTCGGAGGCACGCACAGCAAATTCGTATTTGGCATAGGTTGGGACGGTGACAGGAACTCCACCAGCAAAGATAACATCGGCTTCATAAGCAACGTAGCCAGGGTCAGGAGAGATCACTTCATCACCAGGGTCGATGATGGTTCGCATCGCCAGGTCTACGCCTTCGCTGACACCAACAGTTACTAGAAGCTCTGATTTTGGATCATAGGTTAAACCATAGCGGCGATGGAGCATGGCTGCCAATTCCTCACGCAATTCGAGCATGCCATAATTCGATGTATAGCGGGTATGACCAAGTTCGATTGAGCGGATACCAGCCTGACGTATATGTCCTGGTGTGACAAAATCAGGTTCGCCTACACCGAGCGAAATAACATCTGGCATGGTATTAATAATATCAAAGAATTTGCGTATTCCAGAGGGCTTTACCTGACGCACACGCTGTGACAACACTTCTCGTCTGAGTGTATCCATAGAAGCACGTTCCCCTTCTTTTCAGTATGGAGGCAGGAGATACCATATGGCAACATACGTTGTTGCCTATTCCTACCTACTACGGTAGTCTGTTGATAGAATGAGAAGATTAATAAACCCATCACCCTCGCAAACCTTGTAGCTTTTCGATGATTCCGGGCACTGCAGAGAGAATAACATCTACATCAGCATCGGTATTATTCTTACCAAGGGTCAGTCGTAGGCTACCGTGCGCTACTTCTACAGGTATACCCATTGCAACAAGAACATGCGATGGATCAACTGAACCAGAGGTGCAGGCAGAGCCGGTGGAGGCTGCTACACCAAGCAGATCAAGATTGAGCAGTATTGATTCCCCCTCAACGCCCTCAAAGCAGAAACTGGCATTATTTGCAAGGCGGTTCGTAGGATGGCCGGTAAGCTGACTTCCAGAGATAGCCAATAAACCATCTATGAGACGGTCTCTTAAGGCCATGATTCGAGGCTGTATCAGCGGTTGTTCTTCATAAGCCAGGCGCAACGCAGCAGCAGCTCCAATAATCCCTGCAACATTTTCGGTACCAGCGCGACGTCCACGTTCCTGCGAACCGCCCTGGAGTTGCGGTAAAAGGCGCATACCCTGGCGCGCATAGAGTATCCCTACGCCTTTGGGGCCATAAAATTTATGAGCTGAAAGTGAGAGCAAGTCAGCATTGAGTGCTGCAACATCCAATGGTAAAGAGCCTCCTGCCTGTACGGCGTCGATATGGAAAGGTATCTTTTTGGCCCGGCAGATACGGCCAATTTCCGCGACAGGTTCAATGGTACCGACTTCGTTGTTGGCATACATGACAGAGACAAGGATTGTCTGATCGGTGATTGCGCGACCTACATCATCCGGGTCCACCTGTGCATACGAGTCAACAGGTACGTAGGTGGTTTTGAAGCCAAAACGCTCCAGGTACTGACAGGTGTATAAAACTGCATGATGCTCTATCGGCGTAGTTATAATATGATTGCCCTTTTTCTGAGAGGCAAAGGCGATACCTTTGATGGCAAGGTTATCGCTCTCGGAGCCACACCCTGTAAAAGTAACTTCTGTTGGACGAGAATTCAGGATATCGGCTACCTGTTCACGAGCACTATCGATGGCCTGCATGGCATGGCGTCCAAGTGTGTAGATACTGCTGGCATTGCCATATTCCGTCGTGAGGTAAGGTATCATAGCATCCAGGACGCGCGTATCTAAAGCAGTGGTTGCAGCGTGATCAAGATATATAGTGCGATCTGACATTTGAGGTTCCTTAAGGAAACGATGTATTGCGTTATGTTATGGATGTTGAAACGTATTTTTCTCTACCTAATTGTATCATATATTCCTTCATCATTACCGGCAAAATACCGTATACTGTGTGTATCGATCCTTATCAAGAAGAAAGAGGAAAAAGAATGACAACATCACCAAAACCGATGACTGCTAGTGAGCGTGTGCACGCGGCAATTGCGGGAGAACAAGTTGACCGCGTGCCCTTCTGTTTCTGGCACCACTTCAAACCTGAAGGCTCAGGAGAGCGAATGGCGAAACTGACAAAAGAATTCTTTATTGATAAGTTTAAGCTGGATATAGTTA
>WNFW01000752.1_pt1 | contig 33190 bp, 30 predicted proteins | sample 5400131 | NCBI WGS metagenome assembly WNFW01 (sample SAMN13153362, study PRJNA577476) | soil metagenome | isolation source: 20 cm soil or saprolite under grassland replicate 1 | place: USA:California | collected 2016-06-15 | reverse complement strand
CAGTGGACACGTTTCCAGGATTTCCCCGTCCGGGCGGGTCAGTTTTTTCGGCCGTTCGGGTGAGTCGTTCCCATCGCAAACGCAGGCACCCCGTCCGCTCCACCCAAGAAGCATTATGATGTCGAGCGATTCGGTCTTGTGCCTCGAGCTTAGGAAACGGTCTGTCGTTGCTTATGCGTGCTTCGGCCCAGACGAAGAGACATCACCGCGAACGTGCGATCCGGCCCCATCCATGTCGGCACGGTCACCCGCAGATGCACTCGAGGCGGTCGCCCAAAAATGGCGCGCCCTCGCTGAGCGTCGCCGTGCGCATTTTGTTGAGCTCTATGACAGCGGCCGCTGGAAACACTACTACAACGAGACCCAGTTCCTCTGTCGACTGCGCGAGGCTATTCGCTTGACCGAGCGATGGATCGAGATCGCGCCCCCCAGGGCGGATGAAGCAACGGCCGACCAGGCTCAGCTGCTTGTCAACCGACATCGTACGGCAGCCTGAAACGGTGCGCCCCACATCCATCGCGACGCCCCAGCCCCGGAGATGTCGCAATTGACATCCGCGCCGCTTTCACGATGCGGCACCGCTCCTTATCTTCTCGCTCCCCTTTTGTATCAAGCCGAGTGACATGACTAGTCCCCTGTTCTCTCCCATCCGGCTCGCCGATCTCGAACTCGCGAACCGCATCGTCGTCTCGCCGATGTGCCAGTACAGCGCTGATGACGGCGTCGCCTCGGACTGGCACCTCAATCACCTTGGCATGCTTGCCAATTCCGGGGCGGCGCTGCTCGTGGTCGAGGCGACTGGGGTGGAGCGCCGCGGGCGCATCAGCCACGGTTGCCTCGGACTCTATTCCGATGATTGCGAAGCTGCGCTTGCCCGCGTAATCGCCCACTGCCGGCGATACGGTACCGCCAAGCTCGGCATTCAACTCGCTCATGCTGGCCGAAAAGCCTCCGCCCGGCGACCATGGGAGGGGGGCCAACCGCTCGGATCGGGTGAGGATGCTTGGCAGACCATTGCTCCGTCGGTGCTTCCGTTCGGCGCCGATTGGCCGCTGCCCCTCGACATGAGCCTCGCCGAGATGGAGCGCGTTGGCGACGCCTTTGTCGGTGCTGCAAAGCGCGCGATCCGCATCGGTTTCGACGCCATTGAGTTGCATGGAGCGCACGGCTATCTCATTCACAGTTTCCTCTCCCCGGTCTCCAACAAGCGCAGCGACGGCTACGGAGGCTCACTGCCCGGGCGCATGCGCTACCCGCTGGAGATCGCGCACGCGGTGCGCGCGGTCATGCCGCGCGGCATGCCGCTCGGTGCGCGAATCACCGGCAACGATTGGGTAGAAGGCGGGCTCACCCCCGACGATGCAGCTGCTTTCGCTCGGGCGCTGAAGGCCGCCGGGGTCGACTTCGTCTGCATCTCCTCGGGAGGGATCAGCGCCGAGGCGCGCCCTACCTTGGTTGCCAACACGAATGTGCAATTCGCCGAAAAGGTGAAACGCGAGGCCGGGATTGTCACGCGCACGGTCGGGCTAATCGCCGCGCCGAAGCAAGCCGAAGCGATTGTCGCTGAAGGCAAGGCGGACATGGTGGCACTCGCGCGGGCTATGCTCGACGACCCCCATTGGGGCTGGCACGCGGCGCATGTACTCGGCGTCGAGATCGCCCGTCCCAAGCAATACCAGCGCGCCGCGCCGAAGGTCTGGGTTGGGGCGACGTTCCGGAATTGAGTGCACACGGCTCGCTGGCAGCCGGAATCACAACGTGACGGCCTCAAAGGCCTGGAAGTATTCTCGCCATGGACCCACTCGTGTTTGCCGCAGTGCTGCTCGCGGCTGCCTGCCACGCCGGTTGGAACGCGACCATCAAAGGCGGCCTCGATCCGTTGGCGACGACAGTATTGATCTCAATCGGCGCGGCGGTCGTTGCGGCTGCATTCCTACCGCTCGTCGGGTTACCTGCGCGCGATGCATGGCCGTGGTGTGGCGCATCGGTGCTGATCCACCTTGTCTATTTTGCCGCACTGATCGAGAGCTACCGTGCAGGCGACATGGGGCAGGTCTATCCGATTGCCCGCGGGTCGGCGCCGCTGATGACCGCGGTCGCGACCACCGCATTAGTCGACGAGCGGCTTAGCCTCGCCGGCTGGAGCGGCATCATTCTGCTGGTCGGCGGAGTCATGTTGCTGTCGCTACGAGGCGGTCGTGACGTAACCCGGCTCGATTCGAAGGCCATCGGATTTGCGTTGTTTACCGCGGTGACGATTTGCGCCTATTCGGTGGTGGACGGCATGGGTGCACGGCGAGCCGGAAGCGCGAATGCCTATTCAGCCGCGCTCTTCGTGGGAATTGGCCCGGTCATGGCGGTCTACGCACTCGGACGGCGTGGACGTGGGGTGATGGCAGCAATAGAGGGTCACTGGCGCCTCGGGCTTGCTGGCGGCACGCTACAGCTCGGCTCGTACGCAGTCGCGATTTGGGCGATGACCGTGGCCCCCATCGCGATCGTCGCTGCGCTGCGCGAAACCAGTGTTCTCTTCGGTGCGCTGATCGCGATCTTGTTTCTCAAGGAGCCACCGCGCGCCGGCCGTATCGCCGCGGCATTAATGATCATGGTTGGTTTAACCTTGATCCGGCTCTATTGAGCCGTGATCGCGCGCTCTGGAGAGCGCCACGTTCACAAGTTTGTCGCTGGAAGCAGATGATGCAGGCCGATTCCGCGCAATCGCTCGAGATCCTTGGGCAGGTCCAAATCCCAAAGCGTAACTGGCTCTCGCCAAGTCAGACCGAGATCTCTTAGACGACGCCGCGTCTCGTCCAGTACGTCTGGCGCGCTCCACCGCATGCCTGAGAACAGCGCCCGCACGGGTCTGCGCATCCCAATCAGTACGTAGCCGCCGTCGTCCGCTGGAATCATGGCAGCATCGGCTCCGTCGCGCAGAATGTCGGCGGCCGCACGCAAATGGTCGGAGGTAAGAGCCGGGCAATCGGTGCCAACGATAAGTGCTGGCGCATTTGCTGCCGCCATCGCAGTCAGCATCCGCGCACCGAGATCGCCGGCGTCCTGGCATGCAAGCGCTACGCCAAAGCGCGCGCTGATCCCTTGAAACAAGGGATGACTCTCGTCAGGGGCCGCCCACAAGGTCACCGGGCCGAGGCAAGCAGCGCATACAGTTTCAACTGCATGCTCCACCAAGCGCGCCTGCAACAAGGCAGCACCCTCCTCTCCCAGGGCGGGAATGAGCCTAGTTTTTGCGAAGCCAGGCAGCGGGGCTTTCGCGAGCACCGCGACTGCGACCGGATCATTCATAGCCGTAGCGCTGGGCGAGCTTTTTTGGGTCGGCACCGAAGAAATAGGCGAGCCTTAGCCCCCACATCAGCCCTATTGTCTTGAGTATGCCGTTCTTCTCCCAGCGCCGGCCGGAGGTGGTCACGCGTTCGCGTAGGCGCAGCGGTTTGCTCACATTTTTGAGCTGTCTGCAGAGGGCGATGTCTTCCATCAAGGCTATTGCCGGAAAGCGACCGACCGCGTGGAACGCCGCGCGACGCACAAAGATCGCCTGGTCGCCGGTCGCGATGCTGGAGAGGCGGGAGCGCAGGCTCATCAGCAGGCCAACGATGGACAACAGGGGGGAACGACCTTCGATGTTGACGTCAAAGCGGCCCCACACGCATCCAGACCGCTCCAAGCCGTTCAGTACAACGTAGTCAGCGTCGGCGGGAAGTCGGGTATCAGCGTGCAGGAACAGAAGCACGTCGCCGGATGCCTTCTCTGCGCCTGCATTCATCTGCCGTGCCCGCCCCCGCGGGGCGAAGACGATCTGATCGGCGTGCAACCGTGCCCGTTCGACGGTCGCATCACCGCTGCCGCCGTCGACAACGATCACTTCGGTACCGCGCGTCCGCATGTCGGCAAGCGCGTCGAGCGCTGCGGCGATGCCTTCGCCTTCGTTCAGCACCGGCATGATGATCGAGAGCTTTGGCATGGTGGCATGGCACGCGAGGCCGGAATGGGGAGCAGGACTCTGCCGCGCGGTCTACGCTAACGCGCCGCCGCAGCTTGATCCCTGCCCCGCGGTGCAGCCGTAGCAGTGGCCCGCGACCTGGATCGAGCGACCCTCGATCTCGGCGTCGAGCAGGTCCGACAAGTGCACGCGCTCGCGTGCATTATGCCTAAGCGGCAGATCTATCATCTGATTGAAATCGCAGTCGTAGACATAGCCTCGCCAGTCCACCGAGATTAAATTTCGGCACATGACGTGGTCGAGATTGGCCTCGACATGAGAACGCTGCAGCAGATCGAGGTAGTGATCGAACTCACCGTTAGCGATGAGAATCGCGCCGAAGCGTTGGATGGGCATGTTGGCCAGCGCATAAAGCCGGTTGAACACGACCCCGTAACGCGCCCCGAGCACCCGCCTGTAATCCTCCTCGAGCGCGCGCTGTGGCGGTGGCAGCGATGATCCCTGAGGATTATACACGAGGTTGAGCGCGAGGCCGCTTTCCGCCCGCCCATAGCCGAGTTCGTTTAGCTTTTTTAGGACGCGAATGGATGTTTCGAATACGCCTCTGCCGCGCTGCCGGTCGACGTTCTCTTCGAGATAGCAGGGCAGGGAAGCCATGATCTCGACCTGCTGATGCGCAAGAAATTGGGCGAGATCCTCCTGCCCGGGAACTTCAACAATTGTGAGATTGCAGCGATCCATGACGCGGATGCCCATGGCGCGTGCTGCGTGTACGAGTCTACGAAAGTGCGGGTTGAGTTCCGGGGCACCACCAGTGATGTCCAGCGTGGACACGCGTTTTATGGCAAGGAACGCAAGCACTGCGTCCATCACCTCGCTCGACATCTCTTCAGTGCGGTTCGGGCTGGCGTTGACGTGGCAGTGCACGCATGACTGATTGCAGCGATAGCCGACGTTGACTTGAAGAGTCTCGAGCCGCCCGCGCCGAATCGGCGGAAACGCAATCTGTTCAAGCCGCGGCCATGTATCGCGCATTGCGCTCTCCCGTGCTCGCCACAGAGGTTGGCACAGCCCGTCGCGCGCGTCACGTTGAGCGGCGCCGCCATGGGACAAAATCGCGTGAGAGATGTCCCCCAGAGCGCGCGAGCACAAGGTGCAATCGCGGTTGGCGATCATGTGCACTCCGGACCACGGGCGTCAGGAGTGTCATTTCGCCTGCGCGGGGGCCGCGATCGCGGTTCCGTCATCCGCGCCGATGCGCCCAAAGCCCGGGAGCTTTACAGCGGGATGGCGCAGATCGAGACCTGCGACCAAGCCCAGAATGTTCAACTCGACGCCCTCGATCCAGGCGAACTTCACGCCTAGAAGACCCCACAACGAAGCTTCAATACCTGTACCGCTATCGGTGAGGCCCAGGTAAGGATACGCGCGGAAATCTTTGCCAACCGCGTTCGACGGCAGCGTTGTCTCGAGTTCGGGGACCGCCCGCAACACAGTGGCGGTGAAGGTGTTGCTGTTCGGTCCGGGCCAAATGCGGTAGTCGCCGAAGTGGTTGTAGCTATAGGCTGCAATCGCCGCTTTGACCTTTGGAATAAGCACCGCCGCAGCAGGTCCCCGCACATCGACCAGTACGCGCGGGGTGTCGCTGAACCAGCGCCCGTCCGGCGCCCACCCGTTGGTGCGCATCGGTTCGCCCCATCCGACCACGTCGTAGCGGCTCCAGGTGGTGGCGTCCCCGGGCTTGAACACGACCCAGCTATGGACGGCGAAAATGCCTTTCCACCGACCGGTGCGGCCGGTGAAGATGAGTAACCGTGCATCGCGGTCGGCGTCTGCTGGCGGCAGCATGCCGACGCTCGACCAATCGGCGTTGCGGAAGCTGGTCGGACGGTCCTTGCCGGCATAGAGCGCCGCATGGACTGCGAGGGGAACGAGAAAGAGCACAAGAAATCCGAGCAGCACTTTTCGAATGACCTGGAGCATGGAGTGGAATGAGAACCGGGTTGCGGACCAAAATATGGCGTGTGCCACCGGCCATGCGCAACGGCAATGCGTCACAGCGGCACATTAAAAACAGGCAACGAAGCGTCGCCAAATCAACGCGCGGTGGTAAGGGCGGTTCGCACGATGGCTTCACCGGCCCGCGCGAGATCATCGAGGCTCAATGCAAGGCCGCGGTGCTGGATGCGCGCGCGGCGCACGCCGGGGACATGGATGAACGCGGCCAGCCGCAGCGCGCCGGCGCCGGCGGCCTCTGCGGCACGCCAGCACAAATAATTACAAAGATAGTGGCCGGCATCATGGGACAGCACGGCCGGCACGCCCGTCGCCCGCGCGGCCATGAGCAGCCGCTGCGCCGGCGCTCGCAGCGATAGAGCCAGCGGCGCGCCTGGCGCGATGGCGCTGGCCAGAGGGATTTGCCCGTCGGCATCGGGCACAAGACGCGTGAGCACGTTCCGCGCGCGCGTTTCGATCCGCACGTGCTTGGTGCGACTTGCCAGCCCGAACATGATCAGCGCCGCGGGTTTTTCGCGCGCGATCAATGCCGGCAGGTCCTGATCGATTGCCTCATACGTCACGCGAAAGACGTGCACGACGCGCCGGACGTTGGCGAAGGCAGGATGGCGCCGCCGCGCCAGTTCGATCGCCAGCGGTTCGCTGGGATTGAATGGGGCTCCGGGGAAGGGCCCGAAGCCGGTGATGACAATGGTCCGCGGCATAGATGAGGCGACTGGTTGGCTCGCCACCGGGGGTGACAGTGTAAAGACTGGACAAACTGGATCCGGGCATACTTCGCCTTGTGGCGCTTGATTCAAACGCCTAGCGCGACGGCGATCTCTTCGACGGCCAATGCCGCCGACATCCGCCCGGCCGCGACGGCGGCCTCGATGCGCGGAAGCTTCGCTTTGAGGATCGGGTCGGACTTCAGCCGCGCAAAGACGCGCTCTTCGAGCATCGCCCACATCCACTTTACCTGTTGCTCGCGTCGGCGCGCCTCAAGCTCTCCAGCTTTGATCATGCGCTCGCGGTGCTCAAGTACGGTGTCCCACAGCTCGGCGATGCCGGCACCGGTCAGCGCTGAATAAGTCACGACGGGCGTCGACCAGTTCGGCGAGCGGGGGTTGAGGATTTGCAACGCGGCCCGGTATTCGGCCGCGGCTGCCTTGGCCCGGTTGATGTTATCGCCGTCTGCCTTGTTGATGGCGAGCATATCCGCGATTTCGATCACGCCTTTCTTGAGCCCTTGCAGCTCGTCACCGGCGCCCGGCAACATCAGTACCAGGAAAAAATCAGTCATGTCGGCGACCATGGTCTCCGATTGACCCGTGCCGATAGTCTCGACCAGCACTACATCGAAGCCTGCGGCCTCGCAGATCAGCATCGATTCACGCGTCTTCGCCGCGACGCCGCCGAGCGTCCCAGAGGAGGGCGAGGGACGCACGAAGGCGTTGGCATCACCACTAAGCCGCGGCATGCGGGTTTTGTCGGCGAGGATCGAGCCGCCGCTGCGCGCGGAGGACGGATCGACGGCAAGCACAGCGACCTTGTGGTCCTTGCCGGTGAGAAATGTGCCTAGCGCATCGATGGTGGTCGACTTGCCCACCCCGGGTGCGCCCGTGATGCCGACGCGGATCGCCTTGCCGGTCGAGGGCAGAAGCTCCTGCACGAGCCGAAGCGCCGCCTTCTGATGGTCGTTGCGGCGGCTCTCGATGAGCGTGATTGCACGCGCAATGACCGCGCGCTCGCCTGCACCGATGCCGCGCGCGAGATCGGAAATATCAGGAATAGTGGGCTGGCGACGCAAAGACATGAATTTGCCTTACGGACCGGGTTGGGGAGGGCGAACCAAAGCGCCGTCTCAGTCGGCGAGATCACTCAGCCGCTTCCTGCCCATGTCCCAGGCGCTGGTTGAGCTTTCCAAGTAAGGCCTCGGCAGCCTCAGCAATGATCGTCCCGGGCGGAAATATCGCCTCAGCGCCGGCGCGGTTGAGCTCTTCATAGTCCTGCGGTGGCACCACGCCGCCGACCACGATCATAATGTCGTCACGCCCCTCTTTGACGAGCGCTGCCTTGAGCTGCGGAACGAGCGTGAGATGCGCTGCCGCGAGCGAGGAAACCCCGAGCACGTGCACGTCATTCTCCACGGCCTGACGTGCGGCCTCCGCCGGCGTGGCGAACAGCGGGCCGATGTCGACGTCGAAGCCGAGATCGGCGAAGGCGGTCGCAATCACCTTCTGTCCGCGATCATGACCATCCTGACCGATCTTGGCGACGAGGATGCGCGGTCGGCGCCCCTCATGGGCTTCGAAATCGGTGACGAGCTTCTGCACCCGCGCTAAAGCTTCCGACATGGCGCCGACCTCTCGCTTGTAGACGCCGGTGATCGCCTTGATCTCGGCGCGATGCCGGCCGAACGCTCGCTCCAGTGCATAGGAGATTTCGCCCACCGTTGCCTTCGCGCGCGCGGCGTCAATTGCGAGGGCGAGCAAGTTGGCGTTGCCGCCGGTGGCGCTCCGGGTCAGCGCCGACAAGGCATCCTCGACCGCCTTCGGCTGGCGCTCGCGCTTTAGCCGCGAAAGCTTTTCAATTTGCAATTGACGCACGGCGGCATTGTCGACCTTGAGCAGATGCACCGGCGCTTCCCGCTCGGGACGATATTTGTTCACGCCGATGACCGCCTGCTCTCCCGAATCGATGCGCGCCTGGGTCTTGGCCGCCGCTTCTTCGATGCGAAGCTTCGGCAGGCCCGCTTCGATTGCTTTGGCCATGCCACCCATAGCCTCGACCTCTTGGATGTGCCCCCAAGCCGCCCTGGCAAGCTCATATGTGAGGCGCTCGACGTAGAACGAGCCGCCCCAGGGGTCGATCACGCGGGTCGTGCCGCTCTCCTGCTGCAGCACGATTTGTGTATTGCGGGCAATCCGAGCAGAAAAGTCCGTCGGGAGCGCGAGCGCTTCGTCGAGTGCGTTGGTGTGCAGCGATTGGGTGTGCCCCTGCGTGGCCGCCATTGCTTCGATCGCCGTGCGCGCCACGTTGTTGAACACGTCTTGTGCGGCGAGCGACCAGCCGGAGGTCTGGCAGTGAGCGCGCAGCGACAGCGAGCGCGCATCACCCGGCTCGAACTGCTTCATTAGCTTGGCCCAGAGCAGGCGTGCGGCACGCAGCTTCGCCACCTCCATGAAGAAATTCATGCCGATCGCCCAGAAGAATGAGATGCGTGGGGCGAAATGGTCGACATTGAGCCCAGCTCTTAGACCCGCGCGTACGTATTCAATGCCGTCGGCCAGGGTATAGGCCAGCTCGAGGTCCTGCGTCGCTCCAGCTTCCTGCATGTGATAGCCGGAAACGGAGATCGAGTTGAATTTAGGCATGTGCGCCGCGGTGAACGCGAAAATATCCGAGATGATGCGCAACGAAGGCTCGGGCGGATAGATGTACGTGTTGCGCACCATGAATTCCTTGAGGATGTCGTTCTGTATCGTGCCCGATAGCTGATGCGCTTTTACGCCCTGCTCCTCAGCGGCCACGATGTAGAGTGCGAGCACCGGTAGCACCGCGCCGTTCATCGTCATCGATACCGAGATCTGATCGAGCGGGATGCCGGCAAACAGCGTGCGCATGTCGTAGATGGAATCGATTGCAACGCCGGCCATACCCACGTCGCCGCTTACGCGAGGATGATCGCTGTCATAGCCGCGGTGAGTCGCGAGATCGAAGGCGACGGATAGACCCTTCTGGCCGGCCGCGAGATTGCGGCGGTAGAAAGCGTTTGAATCCTCGGCAGTCGAGAAGCCGGCATATTGCCGGATCGTCCAGGGTTGCGTGACGTACATCGTGGGATAGGGGCCGCGCAGATAGGGCGGAATGCCGGGGAAGGTATGGAGAAAGTCCAGACCCTCGATGTCGTTCGGCGCATAGACTGGCTTCACCGCGATGCCTTCGGGCGTAAGCCACGAAGCCCCAGCGGGCAATGCCATCGGGGTCACGGCCGCGAAATCGATGCTGGCGAAGTTCGGAACGCGCGACATGATGCTACCGTCCGAGAGCTTCCGTCGCTGCAACTCGCGATCGGCTTGCTTCATCGCGCAATTCGATGGCTGCGCAGGTCGCCTCGCTCACCACAGCATCCGCACATATATCGTCCCATCCGCGGCATCGCCAGCCCTGCGCTCCCATCTGTCAAGATAGCTACGCGATCACCTAGAATATCATTCGCCGATCATAGCGTGGGCCGCTCGTAGCGTCGCCAGGGCGTCGCAACCAGGGAAGATAAAGGCGGAAACGCCGGCTCGCGTGAGCGCCGGCTCCTGCGCGCCCGGTTGGCCAGCCAGCCAAACCAAAGCGCCGCTGCGGCGTAATGCGCGCGCGGCAGCGCTCGCCTCGCGTGCATAGATCTCGTCCGATGAGCACAGGCAGGCAAGCTTGGCGCCCGAGACTTTGAACGCCTCGATCAGCCCTTCGCCGGCGGCTGCTCCGTCACTGGACCTTGTCTCGATTCCGCCGGCGGCGAAGAAGTTCTTGGCGAATGCCGCCCGCGCGCTGAACTCAGCCGGCGTGCCGAGATTGGCGAGGAAAATTTTCGGCCGTGCCCCCGTGCGCGCCAGCATCCGATCGGACGCCTCGCGCAACTCCTCGAAGGGTTCGGCGAGCCGAATGCACGGCAGCGGTTCGAATGTCGGCGCAGCGAGCGGGGGCAACGGGACCGGTGGCACATCGAGCACCGAGACCGGCACCTCCGTGACGTCGGGGAAATCGCTGGTCCCAGTGATCGCATCTTTGCGCCGAGCCACAGCCGTCTGCCGGTCCGCGCGCGCCGCGGCAACTTTGTTCTGGATCACGCCTTGTTCGAGCGCGGCCCACGCGCCACCGGCTTGCTCGATCTCCTGGAACCGGGTCCAGGCCGCGCGGCAGAGCCGCTCGGTGATATCCTCAAGCCCGCCGGCGCCGGCCGCCGGGTCTGTCACCTTCGCGAGATGTGATTCTTCGAGCAGAACGAGCTGAGTGTTTCGTGCAATTCTTCGTGCGAACCGGTCAGGCAGACCGAGCGCCATCGTGAACGGCAGTACGGTTATCGCGTCGGCGCCACCCAAGCCCGCAGCAACGACCGCGACCGTCGCGCGCAACATGTTCACGTAGGGGTCGCGTTTGGTCATCATCCGCCATGCGGTCTCAGCTAAGACCAGTGGCCTCGCAGGCGCGAGCTTGCAGGCATCTTCGACGCGCGCCCACAACATTCGCAGCGCCCGGAACTTGGCGATGGTGAGGAACTCATCGACGTCAGCCGCCAAGCGGAAATAGATCATGCCGCGAGCGGCATCGAGCGCGATCCCGCCCGCTTCGAGCATGCGCAGATATTCAACCGCCACCGCCACGACGTAGGCGAGCTCCTGTGCCTCCGATCCGCCGGCGTTGTGAATGACCCGCCCATCGGCGGCGGCAAACGGGCCGCGAAAGCCTTGCGCTGACAAATCGGAAAGGATGCCGCTGAAAGCGCCGACGTGGTCGCCGCTCGGCAGCGGATTTGCGCCTCCGATCGCCGCGATACCGATCGGGTCGATACCGAAGCTGACATTAATACTTGCGGGCGGCACTCCGCGGCGCTTGAGTAGCCGCGCAAGCAAGTGCCCGGTGTCTCGTACGTGGGGACCGGGTTCGAGGTCGAGGACAATGCCGGGGTCGAGGTGAATGCCCTCGAGCGCCCGCGCGATGGCCTCTTCGCCAGCAGGAAGGCCATAGCTGTAAGCCCCGATGGCGCCTGCGAATACGAAGGAAACGCCCGTCGCGCCATTCTCGAGCTCGTGCACGGCCTCGGCGTTGGCCGCCTCGGGATCCGGATGATCAACGCGCTGCATGATCGACCAAGGCGCAGCTGGCGGCCGCCCGGCAATCGGCTGTGCGCGCGCCTTTCGGCCGTAGAGAGGCTCGATCGCGAGCGCGTCATAAGTCTTAATGAGTAGGCGAGTCTCTGGCGTGCCCTTGAGCACGTTCTCCACCAGCTTGCGCCATTGTTCGCGCGTCGCGGGAGGAAAATCGGCGGCGAGCGGGAGGTCATCGGCAGAGGTGTCGGGCATAGCCTCAAAATGCCATGCTGCGAGCCGCGGGCCAACTGCAGGGATCGGTGATCACCCGCGCGCCGCCAGCTTCTCGACGCCGCTCGTATCGAGCTGCGCCAGCGCGTCACGTACACGCCGGCCTGCAATCAGCCGCTCCGGTGCGATCTCCGTGAGCGGCACCAGCACGAAGGCGCGCGTGAAGAGCTGGGGATGCGGCAGCGTAAGGTCTGGATCTTCCAAAGCCACATCATCATAAGCGATGAGGTCGATGTCGATCTGGCGGGGCCCCCACCTGCGTTCCTTGGAACGCTCGCGCCCGAGCGCCCGCTCCACCGCTTGTGCGTGAGCCAGGAGCGCACGCGGGCTAAGGCGCGTCTCGACGGCGATGCAGGCGTTGACGAAGGGGGGTTGATCCTCGACGCCCCAAGGGTTCGTCCGATAATCCGACGAGCGGGCCAGCAGGCGCACCCTTTGGCCCTCGCAGAACACGGCCACCGCTCGATCGATCGTGTCGCGCACGTTGCCGAGATTGCCGCCGAGCGCGACGAGTGCTTCAGCCACGGTCCTGCCGGCCGCGGATAATGGTGACTCCCACGTCCGCGAAGGTCGCCGCAATGGGCGCGTGCGGCTTATGAACCGTGACCTTCACGCGCGCGACTTGCGTGAAACGGCTGAGCACCGCTTCGGCGACGGCGCCAGCCGCGGCCTCGACCAATCGATGTCGGCGGGTGCAGAAGGCGAGGCTTGCGACGTTGACGATCTGATCGTAGCCCACTGTATGCGCGAGCTTATCGGACCGCGACGCCGTGCTCAGGTCCACATCGAGCACCAGATCGAGCCTGAAGGTTTGTCCAACCGTGGCCTCGTGATCCATCACGCCGTGGTAGGCGTGCACGGCAAGGCCAGTGACGAATACGGTATCGGTCACAGGGCGTTCCGGATAGCTGCGGCCACGCGCAGGGCTTGCACGGTTTCAGGAACGTCATGAGTGCGGATTATCGCTGCCCCGCCCAACACCGCGAGCACATGGGCGGCGATCGATCCGCCCAGCCGCTGATCGGGTGGGGCGGGCGAAACCTTGTCGATGAAGCGTTTGCGCGACGCGCCGACGAGAAGCGGGAGCCCAAACGATTTGAGTTCTCCGATGCGTGCGATCGCGGTGATGCTTTGTTCCGCCGTCTTCCCGAAGCCGATGCCGGGATCAAGCACAATCTTCTGCCGCGCGATGCCCGCACATGCGGCGATATCAAGCGAGCGGGAAAAGAACGCGGCGATGTCCGTCATGATATCGATCGATGGGTCGGCCGCCTCCCGGTTGTGCGTGATGATTACCGGCACGGCTCGCTGGGCAACGACCCGAGCAAGTTCGCTATCCCGCTGTAGGCCCCATACGTCGTTCACCACGACGGCCCCGGCTGCAAGTGCCCATTCTGCTACGCTGGCCTTCATGGTATCGATAGACACAGGGACACCCAGCCCCACCGCTGCAGGCAACACGCGCGCGAGCCGCCCAATCTCCTCGGCGCTTGGCACGGCTACGACGCCGCCGTAGGGTCGGGTCGACTCCGCACCAATATCCAAAATGTCGGCCCCGTCCGCGACCATCCGCCTCGCCTGGCTGAGGGCAGCAGCGGGATCGAAGAAGTAGCCGCCGTCGGAAAAGGAGTCGGGGGTGACGTTGAGCACGCCCATAACGAGCGGTCGACCGAGCGTCAATAACCGCGCCAGCAGACCCGGCGAGTTTGTGTCGCCGCCCGGGTGTCCGGCCGCTTGGCGCACGAGCGTCATCAGCGTGGCTTTGCGCCGGTCCAATGCGGGGAGTCAAGCGCCGAGACGGTCTGCTGATTGGCTATCGGTACGTAATTTTCTGGGGCAGCCTCCTGGCATGCTCGACCCAGCGTGCCACGAGCTTCTCGGAGGGAAGAAACTGAACCAGTTTTCGTTTTTTGTTGGCCTCGGCCATGGCTTTCGCAAGCCTAGCGGGGTTGCGATATTGCAATTCTTTGACGGTATCGACGCCGACCTCGCATAGCAATCCGGCATATTCTTTGCCCATGCCCTTGATGCGTAGCTTGTCGGCGATATTTGCCCAGCGCAGGAGCCGTTTCTCGTCGAGCTCGGTTTTGGCGGCCAGGGTTTTGCGTCCTTTTGGAGTTTTGGCCGCTTCGAGCAGTTTCTCCGTCGTCCTTATTCCCATGGATTTGAGCGCCTTGGCCTCGTCCCCCTCGATATCGTCGATGGCGCTGATCGAATAGGACATTGAATTCTACTCGCTCTTGGCCAGACGCTGCCTTCAGACGTTTGACGAATTGGCCAAGGCCGGGGATCGCGCCCACGATCTCGCCGATTGTGGAATGATGCCGACGACTTTTTCCGCAGTGCGGTCGGCACCGTACACGGTGCCGAGACCTCCGATGAGATCGTCCATGTAACCCCTCACCAGCCCCGCACTCTCGGCAGGTCGGCCATATATTAGTCTCGCAAAAGTTCAGAACACAAGCACTGACGAGAAAACTCGAGACGCGTTGTTGCATTAGTGCATCACGACGGTCACACATGACTCGCTTGTCCGATCAGGCGCATTCGCATCGTGCTCGCCGATCGTAACTTGCAACAATTCTTCGCCGAGCAGAGTTGCCTGCGGAGAGGCTATAAGCCGGAATGCATGCGGCGTCGGCAAGAATGCACGACCGGCGTCAAGTATGGTAGCTTCGCGCATCTGCATGTACCAGCTAGGCGCCTAGACCAACGAAGAGCACGATTGATATGACGCCCGCGCAAGCCCTGCCTGCGGTCTTGGATAAAATCGATGCCGATCTGCACCAAAGCCTCGAACGGCTATTCGATTTCCTGCGAATCCAATCGATTTCCACCGATCCAGCCTACAAGGATCAGTGTCGATCCGCCGCCGAGTACGTAGCCAACGATTTATCGATGATGGGTTTTAATGCCGCCATTCGGCCGACCAGTGGGCACCCGATCGTAGTTGGCAAAGGTGGCTCTCAGGGTAAGACGCCGCGCGTCCTCTTCTACGGGCATTACGACGTACAGCCGGTCGATCCTCTCGATCTTTGGGAGGCACCGCCATTTGCGCCCCGCATCTCAACGCTGCCGGACGGCCGCAAGATCATCGTGGCGCGCGGTGCCTGCGACGACAAAGGCCAATTAATGACGTTCGTCGAAGCGTGTCGCGCGTTCAAGGCCATTACCGGTCAGTTGCCCCTTCCCATCACCATGGTGATTGAAGGCGAAGAGGAATGCGGCTCGAAGCACCTGTTCGACTTCGTCAAGGAAAATGCCGACGAGTTCAAGCTCGATCTGGCGCTGGTCTGCGATACCAGTATGTGGGACCCGACGACGCCGATGGTGACCACCTCGCTGCGCGGGCTGGTCTACGAGGAGGTGAGGCTTACTTGCGCCGACCGGGATCTGCATTCTGGACTATTCGGCGGCGCAGTCCAAAACCCGCTGCGCGTGCTTGCCCGCATCCTCGCCGCCATGCACGACGAGGATGGCCGCGTCACCATTCCCGGGTTTTACGGAGGCGTGAGCGAGTTGCCGCCGCAGATCAAGGCTGATTTCAAGGGGCTCGATCTCACGCCTGAAAATTTTCTGGCCGACGTCGGACTAAAAGTGCCAGCAGGCGAGAAGGACCGCATGCTGATCGAGCAGATTGCCACGAGACCGACTGCTGAGATCAACGGAGTGATCGGCGGTTACACCGGCGAAGGGGCGAAAACCGTCATTCCAGCTCAGGCCATGGCAAAGGTGTCGTTTCGCTTGGTCGGTGGGCAGGACCCGCAAAAAATTCGCACCGCCTTCCACGATTTCGTGCGCGTGCGCCTTCCTGCCGATGGCAGAGTTGAGTTCCAGAGCTTCGCGAGCGCGCCGGCAACGGAGCTTCCCTTCGACAGCCCGGTGCTCGCTAAAGCCCGTGCTGCACTCGCCGCCGAATGGGGCAAGAAAGCACTCGCGATCGGCGAGGGAGGGTCGATTCCGATCGTTGGTGATTTCAAGCGCGTTCTCGGCATGGACACTATCATGGTCGGCTTCGCGCTCGATGACGACCGGGTGCATGCGCCGAATGAAAAATTCGATTTGACGTCATTTCACAAAGGCACGCGCAGTTGGGCGCGAATTTTGGCGGCGCTGTCCGCTTGAACTGCCGCGAACAACGATCATCCGAGGAACTACAGCCCGTTGCTGCGAGTTATCCGTCGTGCGAGTTATCACTCCAAAGGATGGAGGACTCACATGGTGGCACCGACGACGATCAAGGAACATATGGAAGTCATCGGTTCGGACGGCGTGCACGTCGGCATCGTGGACGGTTTGGAAGGCCGGGATCAGGTCAAGCTCACGAAGGACGATGCTGACGCCGGCGGGGAGCATCACTTCATTCCGCTTGCCTGGGTGGACCACGTCGATGAGAGCGTCCATCTAAAACAATCAGGCGCCGAGGCAAGGGCGCGCTGGAAGACCCACTAGCATCATCTCCAGCAGCCATCGATCGCTCCGTGGCTCGGCCCACGGGGCGATTTTTGCCAAAGCGCCCCGCGGTCTCTAGGTCGTCAGCGAGCGGGACCGCTAGAACCCGATTAAAGTCCCGGCTGGGTCAACAAGCTCGGGAGGGACCGTCCGCGGACGTCGTAGACGCGGGCGTAGGTGACACCGTCGCGCACGACCTCGACCAGGAGCGGAGCGTCGAGAATCGCGCAATAGAACTCCCCAAGCATCATTGCGAAGTCGGCGCCGGCCGGATCCCAGGTGGTCTCGAAATCAGGGCCGAGTTCCACTTGCGGGGAGCGATGCGGGCCGCAGACGGCAATCTTCCAGCGACGATTGTCAGGCTTGCTCTCGTGGCGTTCGGCGAGCTTCGCCAACAGCGCCTTCGAGGCCTGCTTGAAGGAAAGACCCCAGTAATCGAGCATGTAACGATCGCGCGCTCGCACCACGCCACCGGACAATAGGTTGAAGTCAGTATACTCATAAGGATGCAGCCGGACCATCTCGGTGACAGGCATCGCAGTGCCAACGGCGAGGAGGCCGGCCGCTGCAATGGGTGCAGGGCGGAACTGACGCGCAGCGGCGTTGACGAGAAAGCTGCCGGCGAGGCCACCGAGCACGGCCAAGGGAGGCAAGACAAATACGAAATGGCGAATGCCGTTGTACATCGCCGGCTGCAGCGCGACGGCGAAGGCGAGCGGCAACAGGGCCGCCAACGTGACAAGGAGCAAGATGGCGCGCCGCTCTATGGCAAGACTATCTTTGAACGCAGCGACTAGCGCCCCGGCGGCGCCGGCCCACCCCAGGAATGACATCATCGCGGGCAGCTTAAGCGCGAGCAGCGTCGGCACGTAGCTGCGCGGCATCTCCGGAACGGAAATGATGCGACCGTCAAACAGCTCGTCCCATGGCTTTTCGAAAAAATGCGAAAAGTATTCGACTGCGCGCAATGGATTGAGCAGATTGCTCACGGACCATGGCCAAACCATTGCCATTACCGCGTAAGCCAGTGGCAAGGCGGGCACGAGCGTCAAAACAAATTGTCCGAGCCGCCCGCCTGCCGATCTGATGCCCCGCGCATAGCACTCAAACATGAAAATCAAGGCGAGTGCCGCGAGTGCGTCGAGCACTCCGAACACGCCCATGATGCGGGATCCAAACGACAGGCCGAAACCGGCGCCGGTGATGGCTGCGCTTGCGATCGACACGCGTGGGTATTCTTCGAAGCACCGCACAAGACCGAGCAGAAAAATCGCCATGGCTACAGCGAATGGAGAGTCCTTCGGGTTCATGAACATGTGGCCGTAGTAGAGCGGGCAGCTGGCAAGGAGGATGAGCGCGATGAGCCCTGCCGACGACCCGCCGACTCTCCGGCCGATGCGCCACGTGATGAACAGCCCCAGAAGGCCGACGGTCGCACCAAGCAGCCGGCGGCTCTCGAACAAGCTGAAGGGCAGAAGCTTGGCGGCAAGCGCGGCGAGCAGATCGAAACCGCCGCCATAGTAGTAGAGATTCACCCACGACAACGCACGTTGGTCGCGCAGACCCGAGGCGTAGAATTTGAGCAGGAGATCCCCATACTCTGCATGAACGTAGTCGTCCCAGCTCAGCCCGTAATCACGGAATGTCAGCAACGCAACGATCGCGACCACGGCTAGCACGGCAATCGCAAGCCGATCGAAGAGGTGGCTCATCGTCACATCTCGTGACGAATGCGCGGAAATAGGCATCGCGAGGGCCACGGGTCGGCTCGGACTTGCGCCGGTCACTTATTTATCTGCGCGTGCGGATGGCGTGAAGCGCAAAAACGTGCTGCCGTGAACCTGCGCCTGCGAATACGCTCTTAGTTTCTCCCATCGAACAGCCGCAGCTGTTTGGCGCGATACAGGACGGCCGCTCAGGCCGCCTCGATCGATCGGAGCGGCGCCCGTAGCCCAGAATGAAAGCGAGTAGTCACTTCATCGCCGCATCGTACATTTTGGCAACGTATTCCCAGTTGGCCAGATGATCGAGGAAGGCCTTCAGGTAGTCCGGCCGTCGATTACGGTAATCGATATAATAGGAGTGCTCCCACACGTCGCAGCCAAGGATCGGCTTACCGCCGTGTACGAGCGGGTTCTCGCCGTTCGGTGTCTTCGTGACGACGATTTTGCCGTCCTTGACTGCCAGCCAAGCCCAACCTGACCCAAACTGGGTGACGCCGGCTTGAATAAAATCCTCCTTCATTTTCGCGACCGAGCCGAGATCGGCAGCGATCTTTTTTTCTAGATTTCCGGGAAGTTTGTCGCCGCCACCGTTGGGTTTCATCCACTGCCAAAAATGTAGGTGGTTGTAATGCTGACCGGCATTGTTGAAGAGGCCCGCGTTCTTTCCGAACGCTCCCTTCACGACATCTTCGAGCGATTTTCCTTCCCACTCGCTGCTTTTGATGAGGTTGTTAGCGGTATTGACGTAAGCGAGGTGGTGCTTGTCATGATGATATTCCAGCGTTTCACGTGACATGTAGGGAGCTAGCGCGTCGTATTTGTACGGAAGATCGGGCAGCGTGAAAGACATCGGCTTACTCCTCAAATGATCAAACGGTGGAGGCGGGGGCTGTTCCGTGGTAAACGGTGGCTGCCAGCCCTCGGTTCCGGGACTAAGTCATTAGGCCGGAGCGGGCGACAGGGCAACGGATCGAATTTCGACCAGACGAGGCGGGTTGGCGCTCTACGCGAGAGAGACGTCGGCGAGAGCTGTTTTCGTCCGAGAATTGACGCGCTTCCTTGAGCGCTGCGCCGTGCCCGATTGTGCGCTTTCACTGCCGCTGCTGTTAATCAAGATCGGGTTTGGCGGCTGTGGCGCCAGATTAATTCTTGCGGTTTGGAGCGGAACGGGATCAAATTCTTTGCTAACCATAGCACCATGGCTGCTGCCAGGAGGCGCGGGGCGGACGCGAACATGTCTGTGATCTTGTCGTTATTGGGCATCGCAGTCGCCGCGGCAGGCGTTGCGGCGATCGGATTCGGTATTCCTATCAATGAGTTCACTCTGGGAACTACGCTCATAGTTGCCGGAGTCAGCGCGCTCAGCGGAGGCTTACTCCTGCTCGGTCTTGCCGCTGTCGTGGCCGAGTTGAGCCGCCTCAGTGAGACCATACGCACCAGGCTTGTCATCCGGCCCACGGCCCGTTCCGGCGAGCCGCCCGAATTCGCGCAGCCATCGGCTGCGCCCGCTAACCTCGGCGTCCCAGCACCCATGGCCCGTGCCCGCCCAGTTCAAGAGCACTCCGCGCAGGCAAAGCCGGAAGCGTCACAGGTCCCTCCGCGCGACCCCCACGTGGCGACCGGCCCTTCACCAGCCGAGGTCTCGGCGACGGACCGATTGCAGTCGCGCGCATCACGAGCGGAGCAAGCCGAGCCTTCGATCGTTGCTGACGAGGAGGTAGTTACGCTTTCTCCCAATGCCGCCCCACATGTTCAGACGCATCAGGCGCGCACACTCGAAGCTGCGCCGCCCGAGCCGGAAGTTTCGGCCGAGGATGGTGCGGGCGGCGCGGCGGTCGAAGCTTTGAAGGCCTCGCGCCTTGATTTCTTATTCCGCTCGAAGCCGGCGCGTGCGGCGTCCCGGCACGAGAACTTCGACGCCGTATGGTCTCCGGAAACCCGCTCCGGCAAAGGCTTCGAAAGTGAATCTTACTCGGCTGCCGAGGCGAGTCCGGCCCCAGCAGAGCATGTCATAGCTACCGAAGATCGTGGGCCAAAGACCACGCCCCTCGAACAGCCGCACGCCAATGCAATTCTGAAATCCGGTGTTGTCGACGGTATGGCCTACACGCTTTACAGAAATGGATCGATTGAAGCCAAGTTACCGCACGGAACGGTCAAGTTCGGCTCGATTGCAGAGCTGCGCGCGCATATCGAAAGCAACTCGTAAGCAAACGCCCGCAGGGTCGTCGGTTACAATAGATCGCAATACTCTCGCGATACGCGCTAAATGGTAGAGGCTAGCTGTTGCCTCACCTAAAGTGCAACAATAGAACCACTCCGAACTGATAGAAGCACCGCTTTTGCTACGTCTCGAATCTCGAAACGCGGCAATCATCGATGAGCAACGACACACCAAGCGGCATATTCATCGAGCTGACAGCCTCGATCGTATCAGCTTACGTCAGCAACAATTCGGTTCCGGCTTCCGCGCTACCTGCGCTGATCAGTGAAGTGCATGCCGCCTTGACCCGGATCTTGAGGGGTCAGGGCGAGACGCCTGGCCAGACACCGAAACCTGCGGTTTCGGTCAAGAAGTCGATCACCCCGGAGCATCTCGTCTGCCTTGAGGACGGAAAAAAATTCAAATCTCTCAAGCGTCATCTGCGCACGCGATATAACATGACACCAGAGCAGTATCGAGAGAAGTGGGGATTAGCGCCGGATTACCCCATGGTAGCACCGAACTATGCGGCGGCTCGCTCGCGCCTCGCCAAACAAATGGGCCTCGGCCAGCAGCGGCGGCGGCGCAAATAGCCGAGCAGGCAGGATCGCAACGCGGCGGCGGCACGATCCTGCGCGCTGGCGGACGAACTCACCAAGTCGGCGTTATGCGGCAGCCGTTTGGGTGCATACCGAACTTATCGCCGCGGTTCACGCCTGTGTGGCCAGCGCCGCGCGCGCGTCCGCGCGAATGCGCTCCATCATCGAGCGGAACCCGTTTGATCGCTGGGGGGTTAAGTGCTCCCGCAGGCCCAAGCGCTCGAATAATGCGATCGCATCGGTGGAGAGGATGTCGGCGGCCCGCTTCCCGGAAAAGATTGCGAACAAGATCGCGATCAGCCCGCGCACAATGTGAGCATCGCTGTCGCCGGAGAACGTGAGTACGGGTCCGCCTCGCCCGTTGGAATGCACGGTGGTTGCGAGCCAAACCTGACTCGCGCAGCCCTGAACCCTATTCGCCTCGGTACGTTCGCGCTCTGGAAGAGCGCCTAGGCTGCGGCCGAGTTCGATCACGTAGCGGTAGCGGTCATCCCACTCGTCGAGCAGCGAAAAATTGTCGACGATTTCATCGATGGCCGCGAGCGTCTCCGATGGGTTCGCAATCATAGTTTCAGGCATATCCCATATATAGGATCGATAGTGGAGAGGCGAATGCCGCGCTCAGAGGGATCACTGATGGGCGGGAACTGCGGCCAGCTCTGCCCGGTAGCCGGCCGCATTTCGAAAATGCGTTCAGGTCGGACCATCGCCGCGCACCTGATTGGGCGACTGGGGGGAACGCCAGGGCGACCCCAGATCAGGAGGCGAGAGCGTGTGCTGTGGGGGCCGGGGGACAGGCAGCGGGACGGCGTCAGTGGATACGTCATCCAGCGGCGTCCCAGCTTCGTGGGAAGCAAGGTGCTCGTTGAGGTATTCATAAACCATCTTGGCTCCTGCCTGTGCGCGCTGCCCGATCGCAACCGCTGCTCGGGACCCGAGAGTGCAAGCTTCGGGCTGCCGTTCGCAGAATGACCGCACATCGGTGACGGTGGCCGTTGCCGCCGAAATGGCGTCCATCGCGCTCACATTGAGATTCGGCGGTGCTTTGGATCCGCCGCTGGGCAGTAGCGCCAATATAACAGTGAGCCAAAACGCCACCCGTAAAAGGAATCGCATGCTCTGCCCTGTTGTTCGGCGCCAGTGCCGACGCTAGCAGTAAGCTTTGAAACGCTGGTTTGCGGTGCCTGACGCTTTTTGTCCATGTTCGACGCAAATCAAGCCTGGTTTTTCACAAATTTTGAAAGCTCATTTCGCTAAAATTGATTCTAACGCGGCGGTGACAAACGCCGCCCAAGCGAGCGCATGGGATGGCCGTCTGCCCGAGCGCTATCGCGCCGCGTGCTCGGCAACGGACCATTCACCATTCCCGGGAGCTACGCTGTGAACGCCGTCGACAGTAGATGAAAAGAAGTCCTGCTTTCTACCTCGTACCTGCTTTAGCGTTCGCTTAAGCGGCCTCTGACACGATCTTTCTGAATGAAAAAGGAGCGCGCCGAACGGTTCGGACGCGCACGGGGAGGGTGGATCCGATGCGACGTCGTTCCGCAGGCATGATACGTCCAACGGCGCCGCGATCATGCCGGCCGGCCGGCCGGTTTAGCGACCTGGCAATCACGATTGGGGCAGCGCCGCTGAGGCAAAATGGGTAATGCCGTGACGTATGTGGGTCGAGGGAGGAGCCCGCCCGGTGGCAATCAGACAGGGTGTTTACTGGCCCTGGGCTGGAAGCCGCGAGATGCCTTGGGCGTCGCACTTGGAACCCTGCTCACGATCACCGTCCTCGTCAACGCACTGTTCATGCAGTCCGGCTCGCACCCGGCGCCGATCTTCAAAGGTACCTCACTGCAGACGAAGCCGCTGATCGTGACGCATACCACGACGGCTGCGGTCCCGCGTCCGCGGCCGAGCGAACTGGCCGCAGTTCCAGTACCGACGAAGCCCACCGCACCGTCTGTTCTACGCAATGGCGTACCGGAACGGTCGGCATCTTCGAACCGCATCATCGCCCTGCAGCGAGCGCTTGCGGACTACGGTTATGGGCAGATCAGGCCGACCGGAATCATCGACGGCGATACCCGGGCAGCGATCGAACAATTCGAGCGCGAGCGCAAGCTGCCGATCACGGGCCAAGCTTCCGACCGCGTCGCGCGCGAGCTCGCGGCGATGACTGGCCGACCGCTGGAATAGGATCCAGTCGCGTGGGATTGAGCGCGATCGTATCATAAGGAAAGGTCGCGGCTCGCGTCCCGGGTCGCGCACGTGGTGAATACTTCGCTTGCGCTCGGCAAGCACAATGAACGAGAAGCTGGCATGCGCCTGAAGTCTGCCATCTGGGTCGCCGCGTACATTCGCCGCTGCCATACCGAGGGAGCATTCGCGGCTGTGCGGCGGCGCGGTGCTGAGGAAGCTGGGGCCATCTTCGTGAAGCTGAACCGACTCGACGGCACGGCGGAGCTGTTCGGGCCCGCGCCGCAGAGCGTCTTCGACAACGCGCATCCAGCGGACCGGCTGTTCAGCCGGTGCCACGGAGAGCAGCCCGCTCCGGAGACAAAGGTCGAGGAACGCCTCGCGCGGGAACTCCGCTTCGACCCCGACGCCTGGATCCTCGAAGTCGAGGACCGCGCCGGACGTCATTTCCTCGATCGGATTGTCGCCTGAACGGCGCACCAGGTGCCGGAGCACAGTAGAGCGGCCTCGTGACGAGCGCGCCGGTGCCTCCCGCAGCGGGCGATTCGAGTTCGGCCGTCCTCTTCGCGCGTATGGACGGCCCGCTGCAGGTAGAGATCGATCAAAGCTCGCAACAGGCTTGCCTACACATCCGTGCTGTCACCCGTTGCGATGCCGAGCAGATCCCCAAGAGGGCCAATCCCGCCGGAGCCCTCAGTGGTACTCACTGCGCCTTTAGAGCAACACTTTGGATTTGAAACAGACTACGGAGCGTTAACCTTGTGCGTCTCAAATCGCGCAGGAGATGCATTGGGAATTGGGCGGCGGTGGCGGGGGCAAAGATATGGGTACCGTGATCAATTTTCAGGTGACGGCGCGAGCTGCGCGCGCGCCTAGTTCGATCGCAACCAAGTCCGAGTCAGCTGCCGTGATCATTCTTCCAGTCGTGCGGATTGAACGATACACCGGGTCCGCGAGCGGCGATCTTGAGCCGCGGTCTCGCAGCACTGCGGGTCGCCGGCGCCGGCGCCGTGCGAATCGCTAACGACCGACCGTTTCTCAATCAGGTTGGAGGCTGCGCCACACGCGCGCCAACACTTTTCACTGCGCCCGGCACTGTGCTGCAGCGAGCGCATTTCGCACGGCGGGAATCCATCCCGGCTCAGGCGCAAGTGCTCGAATAACGATAAGTCCCGTGGTGGTCGGAGATGCCACGATCAACCGGTCTGCTGCCGTGATCTCTTCATTCTCCGGCAGCTCCGCGCGTTGTGCTGCCGTCATGAGATCGAGCTCGATGACCTTGCGCCCCGCAGCGCGATCGTTGATCGCATAGTATGCTACGTCAGAGCGTGTATAAAACGACACCGACGTGTAGGCCTGGGTGATCGGCACGGAAAACTTCAATGGACCATGTGTCAGATCGTAACGGCAGACCGACACCTGGAAGGCCGGGTCCATAAAAGGCATGAGCGCCTTCTCCGGAGTCGGGGGAGGAATGGCAATAACGGAGTTGACCGGAGCGATCGCAGAGACGCGGGCATAGGCATCCTGGGTTGCCATCCGGGGCAACAGCAGGACTGTGGCCAGATGCACCACGCCCGCAAGGAGAAGCGCGCCCAAGAGCCATAGGGCCAACCGAATCACAGGCACACTCTCTTCGTGATCGATGGCATGGGCGCTTCCGATCCGGTTCGGGAGCCCATGCCGATCGGTGTGTCATAGAGCCGCAACACCAGCAGGTACTTCTCCACGCCGCCGGTCGGCAGCCAATTGCCCGGACGTGCGCGGGGCCCGACAAGGATCTCAAAACTGCCGTCTGCGCTGCGAATGATTTCCTGGCTAGTGAACCCTTGCCGCTGCGCCGAATTGGCTACGAGCCGGCCTTCAGGATCATACAAGGTCATAGTCCAAAATCGGGCTTGCGGAGTGGTTCCGCTCAGCAGCACGTCGCAGCGGCCGTCGAGCGGCCGACCGGCGTCGTCGGTTCGTGCATAGAATGCGACTCCGTCCCCCGAACCGACCGGCAGTTCGCCGGTGCGCGCGACCGTCGCGCGTGCATAAGGGTCAATCCCAAGGGTCCCATTCTTCGGCCAACCCATCCATGCACCGATGTTGACACCGCCATAGGCGCTGCCTCGCGTCAGGGCCATCCAGGTCGCCCCAAGCCCGACCGCTGCTGCAATCGCGAGTGCAAACACGGTTCCGAAAAGCAAGCGCACGTTTGGCCCGGTAGGTCGCGTAGGAGCAATCGGTGTAGCAAAAAACGCCGGCTGGCTTCAATCGCCGGGAGTGCGGTTAGGCGGAGATTGGTCGGATACGGATGCAAAACTTCCTTGAGCTTGTGCCCTGGTGTCGTCTGAAGCTTTGGTCATCTCGCCACGAACTGCAAGCGCGCGGGTGGCATCGTCCATCAAGCGCTCGACGCGGACCAGCGCGTCGGCTCCGCGCTTGGTGAGAACGGACGTCGGACGGCTCGGTGGCGTATCGCCGTCTTTTTTCCCTTCTGCCACTACTGGGCGGCCCACCGAAGGTGCCTGCGGACCAAGGCCGGGAATAGGTTTGAGCTCGATCCCTTGGTGCGCATAGGCCATGATCTCGTGCCAGGTCATTGCCGGGAGCGAGCCACCGGTCATCTGGTGCATGGTGGTGTAGTCATCATTGCCGAACCAGATGCCGCAGATCATGTTGCCAGTGAACCCCACGAACCAGGCATCGCGGTAAGCGTTCGTGGTGCCGGTCTTGCCTGCGGCCTTGATGCCGTCGAGGATGGCGCGCCTAGCGGTGCCTTCCTCCACGACCTTGCTCATCATCATGTTCATATCCGTGGCGACCTGCGGCGTGAGCACCTGCACCGGTTTCTTGCCGTCGCGGTCCCAACGCCAGATCAGCTCGCCGGCGCCACTACGCACTTCGAGGATCGCATGCGGCGTCATCGCCTTACCGAGGTTGGGGAAGATCGAGTAGGCGCCGGTGTGATCGAGGACAGTCACTTCATCCGCCCCGATTGGCATCGAAGGCGTATCGGGAAGCGGGGTGCGCAGGCCCGCCTTGCGCGCGACCTCCCTGATCTTGGCACGTCCGATTTTCGGGTTTCCATGGCCGATCGCGATTGATAGCTTCACCGCAACCACGTTGATCGAGCGCTTCAGAGCCTCGGTCATCGTCATCGAGCCAGCAAAACCTCCGCCGTAATTTTTCGGGCACCAGTTGCCGATGCACACCGGCGAATCGACCACGATCGAGGTGGGCTTGTATCCATTCATCAGCGCGGTCGCATACACATACGGCTTGAACGAAGAGCCGGGCTGGCGCATAGCATCGGTGGCGCGGTTGAATTGACTTTCGCTGTAGTCGCGTCCGCCCACCATGGCACGCACCGCGCCGTCGATGTCCATCAGCACGGCGGCGCCTTGCTTGGCCTTATATTCATGGCCGTACTGCCGCAGCGAGTCTTCAACAGCTTTCTCCGCGTGCTTTTGCAGGTCGACGTCAAGTGCGAGGCGGACCACGAACACTCGTTCGTGCACCGACTTCGGCAGCGTGTCGACGAGCTTCTTCATCTCATCGAAAGCCCAGTCGAGATAATAGTTGGGCGCCCGCTCGTCGCGCCGATCGACTGCCATCGCCGGATTGCGGCGGGCGCCGAAGACCTGCCCTTCGGTCATGAATCCGGCCTCGACCAAATTGTCGAGGACCACGTTGGCGCGCGCACGTGCCGCCGGCAGATTAATATGCGGGGCAAATCGCGATGGCGCCTTGAAGAGGCCGGCCAGCATCGCCGCTTCGGCAAGGTTCACGTCGCGCGCGGATTTGTTGAAGTAGTACTGTGCCGCCGCGTCGACGCCGAAAGTGCCCCCGCCCAGATAGGCGCGATCAAGGTAAAGTTTGAGAATCTCGTTCTTGGGCAGGCGCACCTCGAGCCAGAGCGCGAGGAAGGCTTCTTTGACTTTGCGCTCGATTGTGCGCTCGTTGGACAAGAACAGGTTCTTCGCCAGTTGTTGACTGATCGAGGAACCACCCTGCACTACGCCCCCGGCGCGCGCGTTTGTGAGCATGGCGCGGAACAGTCCGGGAAAGTCGATGCCGAAATGCTCGTAGAAGCGACGATCTTCGGTGGCGAGCGTCGCCTTGATCAGGTGGTCAGGGAACTGATCGAGCGGGATCGCGTCATTGTGTCGGATGCCGCGGGAGCCGAGTTCGTTGCCGTAGCGGTCGAGAAAGGTCACCGCGAGTTCGGACTTTTTGAGCCAGTCGTCGTCCGCGGTTTCACGGAAAGCGGGAATTGCGAGCGCCAGCATAACCAACAAGCCCGCATTCCCCAGGGTCAGGCACTCCGACAGGGGTTCGACGAAAGACCACCGCCGCCAGCCAGAGACATGGAACCGGTCCATCAAGACGGTAAATCGCTCGTAAAGCTCCCGTCCCCAGGTCTTTGCCTGGTACAGGCCGAAGTCGATCCGAGCGTCGAGATCGAGCAGGAAGCGCTGCAGCTTGACCTTCCAGCTGACCTGATTATCCCAATCTTGGAAGAAGTTACCCAAGTTTCCGAGTTCCTTCGAAGTGTACGAATCGCGCCGGCGGGCGGGAGGCGGCCAAAGATTTAGCGCAAAATTCTAACTGATCCAGGGGTTCCAAACTATGGCGGCATCGGTCACAAGATGAATAACAGGCGATCCCAGCAAGTTCGGTCAATTAAGGACAACGCACGAATGAGCGAGCAAGAAATTCCATTTTGGCAGCGCAAGTCATTGGCGGAAATGACGGATTCGGAATGGGAGAGCCTTTGCGACGGCTGCGGGCGCTGTTGCCTCGTCAAACTCGAGGACGCCGATGATTCCTCGCGTACTTACTTTACCGACGTTGGCTGTCGGCTATTTGATAGCAGGACCTGCCGTTGCCGCGATTATCCCAACCGGACCGCAAAGGTGAACGACTGCGTTCGGTTAACGCACCGAAACATAAATCGAATCGTCTGGTTGCCGCCGAGCTGCGCTTATCGTCTGTTGGCCGACGGTCGGGATCTCTATTGGTGGCACCCGCTCGTTTCGGGAGATCCTGAGACCGTCCACCAGGCTGGAATCTCAGCGCGAGGCCGCGTCGCTGCCAGCGAGGACGAGGTAGAGGACGATGACCTCGAAGGGCACATCGTGAGTTGGCCAGCGCGCATGTCGAAGGCGGCTAGGAAGCCGCGATCGCGCCGATAAGCCGCGCATCAACGCATGGCGGCCTCGCGGCCACCATCTTGTCCTCGCGCTTGTTCACCGCCTAGATGCCGGACGCTTCTCCGCCCGCGCCGCCCCTAGACGAAATCATGCGCGATCCGCTTATACCGCCACCGACGGATTACGTCGATCACGCTGCTGCGCGCCGGATCGTCGTGGGTGTGCTCCTGACGATGCTGCTCGCGGCGCTGGACCAAGTCATGGTGGCAACCGCGCTGCCAAGCATCGCCGCGAGCCTCGGCGAGGTCGAGAATATGTCGTGGGTGGTCACCGCCAACCTTCTGTGCGCCACCGCTGTGACGCCGCTCTATGGCAAGCTCTCCGACATTCACGGCCGCCGCGCCATGATGCTCATCGCCATAGGCGTCTATGCCGGCGGCTCGCTTGCCTGCGCGCTCGCGTCCTCCATGCTGACGCTAATCCTCGCCCGCGCGCTTCAAGGCCTCGGGGGCGGCGGTCTGATGCCATTGGTGCAGACCATCATTGGGGATGTTGCCTCGCCCCGCGATCGCCCGCGTTACCAGGCCTACACATCGTCGATCTTTATCGTGTCGACCGTCGGCGGCCCGATCCTCGGCGGGTTCATTGCCGAGCACCTGCATTGGGCCTGGATCTTCTGGTTCAACCTGCCGCTCTGCGGGCTAGCTTTTCTACTCACAAACAAACTGTTGCGGCCGTTGCCGCGCCACGAACGCCGGCACAGGCTCGATCTATTGGGGGCCGTGCTGATGGTGGGAGCCGCCATCGCGCTGATGCTCGTGCTGACGTGGGGAGGGCGGCGGTATAGCTGGGCATCGCCCCAGATCCTTTCGCTGCTTCTCGTGTCTACCGCACTGTGGGCCTTGTTCGCATGGCGGGTGATGACCGCTGAGGAACCATTTATTCCGTTGGCTGTGCTACGGGACGGCGCTACGCGCGCCGGTACTGCGGCGGCCTGTTTCGCCATCGGCTTGGTCATTGCTTTGACCATCGTGCTGCCGCTCTATGCCCAGATTGCGCTTGGACTTTCGGTGAGCGAATCGGGCGTAGCCATCATTGCTCTGCAAGGTGCTGCCACGCTGACGTCGATCATCGGCGGCCGGCTGCTCGTCCGCTTCACCTACTACAAGCGAGTCCCGCTCGTGGGTCTTTTGCTCTCGATTACAGCGCTTGTTCCGCTCGCAATCTCACCTATCAGCCTTCCATCCTTTGCTGCGCTCGGCCTGATCGCGCTTGTGGGCCTCGGATTGGGACCAATGTTCCCGTTCACAGTCGTGGTGGTGCAGAATGCAGTCGCATTACATCAGCTCGGCATCGCAACCGGCACCATGAACTTCTTTCGTGCCCTGGGCTCAGCCTTCATCGTCTCCGGCTTCGCGGCCATCGTGCTCGCGGGAGCGCCGATGGTCCGCGGTATCTCCGCCGGCGTGGTGCTGGTCGGAGCCGATGCGGGCGAAAGCTTCCGCTGGGTCTTCGCAGCCGCTATCGGCTGCCTAGTGGTGGCGCTGGCATCTATCCTCCTTCTTGAGGAGCGCCCGTTGCGCGGCTCCGCCCGGGTGGAAAAGCAGCTCGAATAGCCCATTGTGTAAGCGCCCGATCGAAGGTTGCTGTAGCGGCTAGTTAGCTTGCCCTCAAAGGCCGAGCGGCTGGTGTCATACCTGCTCTGTCCACCGGCCCATTGCCTTGATGATGTTCGAGCGCCATACGAAGCAAGGCAACAATACTCACTGAGGCATTCATTCAATTCCGACTCGAATGACACCGTCGAGCCGAAACTCGAACCAAACTTTCAAACCCGAGCCTATGCTTGCGACGCCCAACCCGCGGCTTTCCAAGGCCGATGTGCGCAATATCTTCTACGGCCTGATGCTCGGGATGTTTCTCTCGGCGCTCAATCAAACCATCGTCGCTACCGCCTTGCCCACCATCGGCCGCGAGTTCGGCGATTTCGAGAATCTGTCCTGGGTCATCATTGCCTATCTGCTGTCGTCGACGGTGGTGTCGCCGCTCTACGGCAAGCTCTCCGACATTCACGGGCGCCGCGGTATGATGCTGCTGGCGATTGGCCTCTTCATCGCTGGTTCGGCCCTGTGTGCAGCGGCCCCCAACATGGCGATCCTCATCGCTGGCCGAACGCTGCAAGGCGTCGGCGGGGGCGGGATCGTGCCGCTGACCCAGACGACCATCGCCGACATGATCACGCCGCGCGAGCGCGGACGATACCAGGCCTACATGGGCACCTCTTGGATCGTGGCCGGTGTCGCAGGACCCATGCTTGGCGGCGCCATTGCTGAGTACCTGCACTGGTCGCTCATCTTCTGGATCAACGTACCTCTGGGAGTCTTCGCAGCGCTGCTGACCTACCACGCGATGAAGCGGCTGCCGCGCCATGAACGGCCGCACCAACTCGACCTGATAGGTGCGGCCCTGATGGTCGCGGCCGCCACCATGCTGCTTATCGCGCTCACATCGGGCGGCAGCCGCTTGCCGTGGACGTCGTCGACCATCGTGGCTCTCATCGGCATTTCACTGGCGCTAAGCCTTGCTTTCGTGTGGTGGCTCAGGCTGGTGCCGGAACCCTTTCTGCCCCTTACTGTGCTCGGTAATCCGGTGATGTGCGCCGGCACGGCCGCCACTTCATGGATGCTGGGGGCGGTTTTGGGCCTCACCATCTACATGCCGTTCTATTTCCAGGTCGTGCACAAGCTCTCGGCGACCGAAGCCGGTCTCGCGCTCATCCCAATCGTGGTGATGACGACGCCGGGATCGATGTTGTCGGGGCGGTCGATGATGTATCTGCGCCATTACAAGGTCTCGGCGATCGGTGGGGCGATCATCGCGATCACGAGCGTTACCGCGCTAGCTATCCAGCCTGCGATGCCGCTCTATGGCGTCATCATTGCGCTGACGCTCATCGGATTTGGTGCCGGTACCATATATCCAGTCGCAACCGTTTCGATCCAGAATGCCGTGCCGGCGCATCAGGTGGGCACGGCGACGGGCGCTATGAATTTTTTTCGTGCCCTTGCGAGCACGTTGGCGGTGGCCATCATGGGTACGATTCTTCTGGCTGCCCTGGGTGCCTTTTCTTGGTTGCGGCCCTTGCCGCGGTGTTGCTCATGGAAGAGCGGCCGCTGCGGGGACCCGCGACCAGGCCTGCACCCGTCTCGGCAGAAACGCCGGCCGCGCCGGCGGAGTAATTCGGCGCAATTGCAATGTGCCGATTTTGTTGCAGAAGTCTCTTGTGAGAGAAGCGAGGCCGCGTAGGCGTTGAAGGGAGACCGTTTTGCCGCTTGCTCCGTTGGGAGCGGCGGCTGGCGTCACCAACGCAACCGCTACTTGACGCTCACGCCACACAGGTAGCCGCTAGCGGTGGCGCTCGAGCGACCAGCTTGGCCAGCCTACAGAGGTTCTGGGCGATCGCCGCAAGCGTGAATTCATCTTGTGCGCCGCGCGGACCACGCAGTCTTAGCCGGCTAAGTCTGAAAATGCGCTTCAAGTGCGCGAACAGCATCTCGACACGCTTGCGGTCGCGTCGAGATTGCTCGAACGCCTTGGTACCGGTGAGTGCGCGAGCGACATCGCGAGCATCCTCGTTGATATCGCGCGGGATCATACGCGCGGGAGTGTTCGGGCAGCACTTGGACTTGAGGGGACACGGGCCGCAATCGCAGGTGCTCGCTATATACCGATACTTGTGCTCGGCGAGAATCCGTCCGGTCGTCTTCAAGCGCTTGCCCATCGGGCAGATGTAGACGTTGCGGTCCTTATCGAACGTGAAGTCTGCCCGTGAGAAGGTGCCGTCCTTGCGCGTCGACATGTCGATAACCGGAATGTGCGGCGCAATCTTCTTTTCGTTGACGATCCAGTTGAGCGTCGGAGCCGATCCGTAGGCGCTATCGGCAGCCAGCCGCGTCGGCTTCAGTCCCAGCCGCTCCTCGGTCCGATCGATCATCGTCTGGGCGGCCCCGACCTCAGCTTGGCGAATGGCGCGCGTGGCTTCGACGTCGACAATCACTCCGCACTTCACATCGACAAGATAGTTATCGGCATAGGCGAAAAACGCCGGTCCGCGCATCGCCCCGGTCCATTGCGCAGCAGGATCAGACGGCGAGATGAACTTCGGCCTGACTTCGCTCGCCGCACCAAATGCGGCGTCATTGAGGGTTGCGAGATACTCCCTCACCGCGCGGCTTGCGGCTTTAGCAGCACACTCCTTGCTCCACTCCGCTCCCGGGATCGAGCGCTGCTTATTCGCGTCCGCCGCAATCAGGCTAGCATCGACTGCAAATCCTTCGCCGCCGACCAGCCCTGCCGCAATGCACGTTTGCACAACATGCTCGAAGAGACGGCGGAAAATGTCGCTGTCGCGAAACCGCTCATTGCGTGCACGCGAGAACGCAGAGTGGTCCGGGACCTTGTCTTCGATTGAAAGCTCACAAAACCAGCGATAAGCGAGGTTTACTTGCACATCGCGGCACAGCGCTCGCTCCGAGCGGATGGCGAACACATAGCCGACAATCAGCATGCGGATCATCAGCTCTGGATCAATCGAGGGCCGACCATTGTTGGGATAATGAGGCGCCAGCTCGGCATGGACCCATGACAGATCGATAACCGCAGCGAGCTTGCAAACTAAGTGATCGTCGGGAACAGCCTCTTCAAGAGAAAACGAATAAAACAGCTGCCCTTGGTCGTGATTGAGCCGCCCCATCATCGCCCGCCTCCGCAGCGAATCGCATCAGAGCAACGGAATCACTGTTCGCGGAAGGCATCAACGACTTTTGCAACAAAATC
>WNFW01000283.1_pt1 | contig 33193 bp, 43 predicted proteins | sample 5400131 | NCBI WGS metagenome assembly WNFW01 (sample SAMN13153362, study PRJNA577476) | soil metagenome | isolation source: 20 cm soil or saprolite under grassland replicate 1 | place: USA:California | collected 2016-06-15 | reverse complement strand
TCCGCGTATCCGGCGTCGCGAATGACCGCGCGAGCGGCATCGTCCAGGTCGGCGCCGGTCACTCCTCCCCCATCCCCCTTCCCCGTTCCCCATTTCTGTCTCAAGAGCTCCACCGCCGCGTCCCGCGCCTGCCGCACCGTGTCCCACACCCGTCGCACCTCGGCGTCCGGCGCGGACCCGGCGAACCCCATCCACGTCTGGTCGGCGAAGACACTGCCTTTCGCCGGGCCGGCCCACAGGTCGAGCAGGATCACGTCTCCGGCCTTGAGGCGGCGGTCGGCCCCGGCGCGCGGCTCGTAGTGCGGGTTCGCCGCATTCGCCTGGAAGGCGACGATGGGCGGGTTGTCGGTCACAAGCCCCGCCCGCTCGAACCCGTCGAGCACGCGCCGCTGCACCGCCGTCTCCCGCACCTCGGCGCCCCGCGCCACTTCGCCGCCCGCCCAGCGGATCGCTTCCGGCGCGATCGCCGCGAGCGCCTCCGCGGCGCGGCGATGACCGTCGAGCTCGGCCGCCGTCCAGCGCGCGGCGAAGCGCGTCACCAGCGGCGCGGACGATACGACGCGCGCGCCCAGCGACTCGAGCAGCTCGACGACCCCGTGGGGGACGCGATCGAGGTAGGGCACGTTGTCACGGGGCGAGATCTCCATCGCGACCGTCTTGCCCGCGACCAGCTGCTGTAACGCCGCGTGCAGCTCGGGCCAAGCGGCGTACGGCCGCACCTCGCCGGGGAACCCTCCGTTCCCGAACGGTCCCAGCTCGATCTTGTGCGCGACGGCCACGGGCGCGCCCGCGCGCGGCAGCCAGACGAACAGTCGCCGGGTCGCCAGGCCGTGACCCAGGCCGAGCACGTGGCCCGCCACCGGGTTGACCCCGTGGAAGTCGAACAACAGCCAGCCGTCGGCGCCGAGCTCGGCGAGCACCGCGCGGAGCGCGGCGAAATCGAAATCCGAAAGAAGTGGCATGGATCGCTCGGTCTCCCCACGCTGCAAGCGTGGGCTCGGCCAGCACCACCCTAAAGGGAACCCGGTTCGCTTCAGCGTTGCGCCCGCCGAGCCCACCCTTACAGGGTGGGAACAAACGAGCCGACATCGGAGCATCGCTCCCCGACTCTCACATCGGGCCGGGTAACGTGCACCGCGGGGACCGCGAACGCAACGGCGGCGGGTGGGGTAACTATGTAGAGAGCTTCGACCTGGCGGCGCGGACGGCATCGGGCGCCCGTCGGGACCGCGACTCCCTCCCGGTGCGCACTGGAGGCGACATGCGATTTGATCGTTCGACATCGGAAACCGCGGTGATCATCCGGCGCTTCGATTCACCGGAGCGCGTCCTGGTCTTCGAGCAGGGCCGGCTCGAGCAGATCACGATGGGTGGGCGGGCCATCGGGAAGGGAACCTACGCGCCCGGGTGGCGGTGGTCGCGCTGCACCACGGGCCCCGCCTCGCCGATCGACGCCGCGGCCGAGCACGTGGGCGTGGTGCTTTCCGGTCGCGTCAAGGTGCAGCTGCCCGACGGCAGCGAGATCGACCTCACGCCCGGCGATTTCTTTCAGATCGCCACGGACTTCGACGAATGGGTCGTCGGCTATCGGCCCTGCGAGATCCTGTACTTGAGCGGAGTCGATACGCTCGTCAAGCGCGTGCATCGCATGGAGTGACGAGCGGGGGGGGGGCGAGAGCCGGCGCGCTCAGTGGTGCCGCGGGTCGGCCGCGGCGGCGCGCCACTCGCACCGCTCGGCGCCGCGCGAGCGACACTCGGTGTGCAGCATCGCGCCTTCGAAGCCGACGAGGAGGCGCAGCAGCTCGGTGAACCCGGCGGCGTAGAAGCCGCACGCCGATCCGTCGGGCGTGGCGTTGACGGCCATCGGGTCGGTGATGCGCGCGACGGGGACCTGCTGCTCGCGCCGCAGATCGCCCCCGAAGACGGCGCGCGCCGCCCCGCGCGCGACGACGTATCCCAGCGACCGCGCCGTTCGGGCCGCGGCCCGCGCCAGCACCGACGCGCGGCGCACCGCCCGCCGCGCGGCCCGCCGCCCCGCATCCGCGAACACCAGGTCCGCGTCCGGGCGCCTCCCCACCAGCCGCAGCAGCGCTTCGACGTGCCCCGCATCGACGCGGCGGTCGCGCCGGGCCAGCCCCTCGTACTCGACGAGCTGAACCTGCACGGTGCGCGACAGGCCCAGGCGCTTGACGAGGAGCTCCTCGGCGAATTCGGAGAGGCCATCCTCGACGGGCGTGTCGAGATTGCGCACGGCTTCCAGGACGGCCAGGGGGACGATGCTGTGCACCACGGCGCGCGAATATTACCACCCCATTGCGGAACCCGGGAGGGCACGCGAGCCTTACAGCAGCCCATGCCCGCGACCACCCCACCCGCTCCCGTCGACGAAAAACGCGCCAGCTTCGAGCGCGAAGCCCTCGTGCACCTGGACTCACTGTACCGCGTCGCCCAGCGGCTCACCGGCAACGCCGCCGACGCCGACGACCTGGTGCAGGAAACCATGCTCAAAGCCTACCGGTCCTGGGATCAGTACACCAAGGGCACCAACGCCAAGGGGTGGCTGCTCACGATCCTGCGGAACTCCTTCATTAATGAATACCGGCGCCGCACCCGGCACCCGGAAACGGTGAACGTGGACGCGGTGGAGCCGTTTGCGGTGTTCCAGGACGTGCAGGAGGAGGACCCCCAGGGGGCGTTCTTCGACCGCATCGTGGACGACGAGGTGCTCAAGGCCATCGACGACCTCCCGGAAACGTTTCGGGAGACCGTGGTGTTGAGTGACGTGGAGGGTATGTCGTACCAGGAGATCGCCCGTATCCTCAAGGTGCCGGTGGGGACCGTCAAGTCGCGGCTGTTCCGCGCCCGGCAGATGCTGCAGCGCAAGCTGTACCAGTACGCCGTGAGCATGGGCTACATCAAGGGAAGCAAGCCATGAACTGTCGCGAGTGCGCCGAGCATCTGTACGAGTTCCTCGACAAGGAGCTCACGCCCGAGCTGGAGCGGGAGATCCGCGCGCACCTCGCCGAGTGCCCGCCGTGCGGCGAGCATCACGATTTCGAGGCGCTGTTCCTCAAGTTCGTGCGCGCCCGCTGCCGGGCCCAGGGTGCTCCCGCCGAGCTGCGACGGCGCATCGCGCGGGAGTTGTTCGAGGAGTGAAGTGGCTGACGCGCGGCGGGGCGGCCGGGGCCGTCGCCGTGGGCGCGGCAGTCACGTGGGGGCTCGGGTGGCGAGGACTGATTCTGCTCCTCGCTTTTTTCATTTCCGGGAGCGTGCTCACCCAGGTCGCTGGCGGCGATGGCGGCCGGCGCAACCTCCGCCAGGTGCTCGCCAACGGCGGTGTGGCCGCCACCGCAGGGTTATGGGGTCGTTGGTCCATCGCTGCGGCGGCTCTCGCCGCCGCCACCGCCGACACCTGGGCCACGGAGATCGGGGCGTTCTCGCCCACGGCGCCGCGGCTCCTCACCACCGGGCGTCCGGTGCCCAAGGGGACGTCGGGGGGAATCTCGGTGCTGGGGACGGGAGGTGGGGTTGTGGGGGCGGGGGCGATCGGGGCATTGGCCAGCCTCGTAGCACCCCGGGGCGCCGCTCCGGGGTCAGCCTTGGTAGTTGCGAGCGCGGGGGTCGTGGGGATGCTGGTGGACTCGCTCCTCGGTGCAACCGTGCAGGGTGTCTACGAGTGCCCGCAATGCGCGGCGCGCAGCGAGCGGCGGGACACGGTGTGTCACGAGCCGGTGCGACTGATCCGGGGCTGGCGGTGGCTGGACAACGACGCGGTGAACCTCGCGGCGACGCTGGCCGGGGCCGCGGTCGGCGCGCTGGCGTGAGGCGCTGATGCGCTGGGACGCAGTCGTCGTCGGCGCCGGTCCCGCGGGCTCCGCGACCGCGCTGCGGCTCGCCCGCGCGGGCGCGGCGGTGCTGTTGCTCGACCGCGCCCGCTTCCCTCGTCACAAGCCCTGCTCCGAGTACTTGAGCCCCGAGACGGTGCGCTTGCTCGGCGAGTTGGACGCCGGCGCGCTCGCGGAGGTGCTGGCGCGCGCGCCCGCCCGGCTCTATGGCATGCGCGTCGTCGCGCCCGACGGCACGGAGGCCCTCGGCCGCTTCGCGAGCGACCACCGCTGGCCCGCGCCGCTCCCCTACGGCCTCGCCCTGCCCCGCGTCGATCTCGATTTTATTCTGCGGACGGCGGCGCAACGCGCGGGGGCGACGGTCCGGGAAGGCACGGTCGTCGAAGACCTGTTGTACGAATCCGGTGGCGTGGGTGGCGTGGTGATTCGGGATGGGGGATGGGGGATGCGTGAGTCGGTGCGAGCGAGGGTCGTCGTGGGAGCCGACGGGCTGCGCTCCGTGGTCGCGCGGCGGCTCGGCGGCCGGCGCACCGGCTGGCCGCGGCGCGTCGCCTTTACGGCGCACGTCGCGGGCGTGACCGACGTGGGCGACCTGGGGGAGATGCACGTCGGCCACCGGGGGGCGGGCTATGTCGGCCTCGGGCCCGTGGGCGGGGGCGTCACGACCATTGCCCTCGTCGTCCCGGAGCGGGCGGCGCGGCCCGGCCCCGGCACCTCGTGGCGCGATCGGTTCCTGCCGGCCCTCGAGCGCTTCCCCCGCCTCGCCGGTCGATTCGCGGGCGCCGAGCTGGTGCGCGAGGTCATCGCGGTGGGACCGCTGGCGCAACGGTCCCATCGCGCGATCGCCGACGGCGCCTGTCTCGTGGGCGACGCGGCGGACTTCTTCGACCCGTTCACGGGCCAGGGCATCTTCGCCGCGCTGCGCGGCGCCGAGCTGCTCGCGGATGTGCTCATCGCCGCTTTGATCTCGGAGGCGCCGGGTGGGGGGCCGCTGCCGCACGTCGCGCTCGCGCCGTACGCGCGCGCGCGGCGCCGGGTGTTCCTCGGCAAGTGGGCGATCGAGCGGCTCATCGGCCTCGGCGTCGGCTGGCCGGCGCTCACCAACCGGGTGGTGGGGCGGCTCGCGCGCCGGCCCCAGCTCGGGGATCTGGTCGTCGGGACGACCGGCAACTTCGTGCCGGCGCGCGCCCTGTTCGCTCCCCACACGCTGCTGCGATTGCTCTGGTGACCCCCTCCGGCGTCGATCCCGCCCGGTTCCGCCAGCTCCTGGGCCGTTTCGCGACCGGCGTCACGGTCGTCACCGCGCGCCGCGCCGACGGCGCGCGGGTGGGGATGACGGCGAGCTCCATCGCCTCGGTCTCGCTCGAGCCGCCGCTGCTCCTCGTGTCGATCGACCATCAGAACGAGATGCACGGCGCGCTTCAGACGGCACAGCGCTTCGTCGTCAACGTGCTCGCGGCCGACCAGGAGGCGATCTCGCGCCACTTCGCGGACGCCACCGAGCACCGCTTCGACCAAGGGGAGGCGATCGGCTACCGGGACAACGTGGAGGGCCTGCCGGTGCTGGACGGCGTGCTCGCGCACATCGAATGCACGAAAGTGCAGGCGGTGCCGGCTGGGGATCACACCGTGTTCTTCGCCCTCGTGACCGGGGGCGCGGTGACCGAGCGGCGGCCCCTTCTTTATTACCGGGGCGGCTACACCGGCCTAGAGGGCCGCTGATGCTCGGCGCCGAGGTGCTCGACGATCCGCGCGCTGATCCCGCGGCGGTGCGGCGGACGCTGCGCGACATCGCATTCCTCAATCGATGGTTTGGCGGGACGCGAGCCGTACTCTGGGGACTCGAACGAGTAATGCGGAACGCCCTAAAGGACTCCCTGCCGGTCGCGGAACGCGGAATGCGGAACAGATGGACGCTGGTCGACGTCGGAACCGGCACCGGAGACATTCCGGCAGCGGCTGGGCGACTGGCACGGGGCTACGGCATCGACCTCGTCCCTATTGGCCTGGACAACAACTCAACGGCCGCGCGCGCCGCGCGGGAGGCCGGGCTGCTCGCCGTGCTGGCGGACGGGAACGCCCTGCCGTTCGCCCCGCGCTCGGTGGACGTGGTGATCGCGAGCCAGGTGCTGCACCACGTGCCGCGCGCGACAGCGGTCCGCTGGATCGCGGCCCTGGACCGGATCGCCCGCCGCGCCGTCGTGCTCGCCGACCTCAAGCGCTCCGCCCCCGCCATGGCCGGGATGTGGCTCGCCGCCTTCCCCCTGGGACTGCACCGCACCACCCGGCACGACGCCGTCTTGTCGCTGCAGCGCGGGTACACGCGGGGGGAGTTCGAGGGGATGCTGCGCGAGGCGGGCGTCCTTGCGACCGCCCACTATCGGCCCATTGCGAGGATTGTTGCAGCCTGGGAGCCGGGACCTCAGACGTCGGACGTCAGACCTCAGCCGCTGACGTCTGATGTCTGACGTCTGAGGTCTCTCTCTCCCCATGCGCACCGTCGACCGCATCCACATTCGCGCTTCCCTGGCGAACGCGTTCACAGTTGCCAGTGACGTCTCGCGCTGGCCGGCGATCCTGCCCCACTACCGTTGGGTGCGGTTTCTGGAGCGGCGCGGTAGCGGCGGTGTGGTCGAGATGGCGGCGCATCGGCCGTTCGGGCTCGTGGCGTATCCCACATGGTGGGTCTCCGAGATGACGGTGGACGGCGGGCGCGGCGAAATCCGCTACCGCCACATCCGGGGTATCACGACCGGGATGGATGTCGTGTGGCGGTTGGTGCCCGCCGGCGATGGCGTGGACGTGACGATCGTCCACGAGTGGACGGGGCCGGGGTGGCCCCTTATCGGGCGCCTGGCGGCCGCCCTCGTCATCGGACCGGTGTTCGTGCAGGGGATCGCGTCGCGGACGCTGGCGGGACTGAAGCAGGTGCTGGAGGATCCGGGAGGCACGGCGTGAAGAACGGGGATCGCAGGGTCGTCGTCACCGGGGTGGGCGCCGTGACGCCGATCGGGACGGCGGCGGACGGGCTGTGGTCGGGCCTCACGTCGCGGCGCTCAGCGGTGCGGGGCGTAACGCGGTTCGACCCGGCGCCGTTCCGCAGCCGCATCGCCGCCGAGATCCCCGATTTCCGGCCGCAGGACCACCTCGATGCCAAGCGCGCGCGGCGACTGGATCGTTTCTCGCAGCTCGCCGTCACGTGCGCGCGGCTCGCGCTCCAGGGCGCGGAGCTGCGCCTCGAGACCGAGGACCGCGATCGCTTCGGGGCGATGATGGGCTCGGCGCTGGGCGGCGTCGCGTTCGCCGAAGCCCAGGTGCCGAAGTACCTGGCGCAGGGGCCGCGGGGGCTCGACGCCTCGCTGGCGCTGGCGGTGTTCGCCGGGGCGGCGAGCTGCAACATCGCGATCGAGTTCGGGCTCACGGGCCCCAACGCCACCAACGCGATGAGCTGCGCCTCGGGGACGATTGCCGTCGGCGAGGCGTTCCACGTCGTGCGCGACGGCCGCGCCGACGTGATGCTGGCGGGCGGCGCCGAGGCGCCGCTCGCGCCGCTCACGTTCGCCGCGTTCAGCAACATCCGGGCGATGAGCACCCGCAACGACGATCCCGCGACCGCCTCGCGGCCGTTCGACGCCGAGCGCGACGGGTTCGTCATGGGCGAGGGCGCGGCGGTGGTGGTGCTCGAGGAGCGCACGCGCGCGCTGGCGCGCGGCGCGCCGATCTACGCCGAGGTGGTCGGGCACGCGTACACGAACGACGCGTATCACATGACCGCCCCTCGGCCCGACGGCCGCCAGGCGGCGCGAGCGATGCAGCTCGCGCTGGAGGACGCCGGCGCGACGCCCGCCGACGTGGGCTACGTCAACGCGCACGGCTCCTCGACCCCGCTCAATGACTCGACGGAGACCCTCGCGATCAAGCAGGTGTTCGGCGACCACGCCTACCGGCTGGCGGTGAGCGGCACCAAGGGCTACTACGGCCACGCGCTGGGGGCGAGCGGCGCGATCGAGGCGGCGATTTGCGCGTTGGCGCTGCAGCGCGGCTGGCTGCCGCCGACGATCAACCTGCAGCGCCCCGATCCGGCGTGCGACTTGGACTGCCTTCCCGGCGACGGCCGCACGGCGGCCCCGGAGGTGGTGGTCTCCAACTCCTTCGGCTTCGGCGGGGTCAACGCCACGTTGGTGTTGCGGCGCGCCTGACTCCCCCTAGATTGACCACTCCATGAACCCCAAAACCCTCCGGCCCCTCGTGGCCGAGCTGGCAGGCACCGCGCTGTTCGTGTTCTTCGGCGCGGGATCGATCGCGGCGACGATGGCGGCCGCGGTGTCGGGCGGCGTCCAGAGCATGATCGTGGCGGCGGCCCACGGCGTCGGGATGGCGATCATCGTGTCGGCGACGATGAACATCTCCGGCGGGCACATCAACCCCGCCGTCTCGTTCGGGCTGTTCGTCGCCGGGAAGATCAACGGCAAGACATTGGGCCAATACGTGGGCGCGCAGCTGCTCGGCGCCCTCGTCGGCGCCGCGCTGCTCAAGGTCATCTTCCCGTGGGGGCCCGTGCACGCCTCCGCGGCCGGCACGCCGCAGCTTTCGATCACCACGGACGGCCTGCACGGCATCCTGATCGAGGCGATGCTCACCTTCTTCCTGGTGAGCGCGGTGTTCGGCACGGCGGTGTCGTCGGAGTCGCCCAAGATCGGCGGCTTCGGGATCGGGCTCGCGATCTTCGTGTGCGCCCTCGTGGGCGGGCCGTTCACCGGGGCGATGATGAACCCGGCGCGGGCGTTCGGGCCGGCGATCATCGCGTGGCAGCTGACGGCGCAGTACGTCTACTGGGTGGGACCGCTGATCGGGGCGGCGTTGGCGGGACTCTTTTGGAAGCATCTGCTGCTTCCGAAGGATCACGCGAAGCTCTAGAGCGACTCTGCGAGGGTGGGGGCGAAGTAACTCAGGATGATGTCCGCCCCCGCCCGGCGGATCGCGTAGACCGTCTCCCACATCGCTTTCGTCTCGTCCAGCATGCCACGCGCCGCGGCCGCTTTGATCATCGCGTACTCCCCGCTCACCTGATACGCCGCGAGCGGCGCGCCGAACTCCTCCCTGGCGCGCCGGATCAGGTCGAGGCACGGCAGCGCCGGCTTCACCAGCACGATGTCGGCGCCCTCCGCGACGTCGAGCCGGATCTCCTTCATCGCCTCGTCCGCGTTCGTCCCCTGCATCTGGTAGGTCTGGCGGTCGCCGAATTGCGGCGCGGAACCCGCCGCCTCGCGGAACGGGCCGTAGAACGCCGAGGCCATCTTCGCAGCGTAGCTCATGATCGGGACGCGCGAGAAGCCGGCCGCGTCCAGCGCCTTGCGGATCGCCGCCACGCGGCCGTCCATCATGTCGCTCGGCGCCACCAGGTCCACGCCGGCGCGCGCCTGGACCACCGCGATCTTGCCCAGCAGGTAGGCCGTCGCGTCGTTGTCCACGTCGCCGTCCACGATCACGCCGCAGTGCCCGTGGTCGGTGTATTCGCACAGGCACACGTCGCCGATGACGAGCAGGTCCGGCGCCGCGCGTTTGATGGCGCGGATCGCCTGCTGCACGATGCCCTGCTCGTCGTGCGCCTCGGAGCCGGTGGGGTCCTTCGCCGCCGGCAGGCCGAACAGGACCACGCCCCCCAGCCCCAACCGCCGGGCGCGCTCGGCGTCCTTGACCAGCTGGTCCACCGACGTCTGGAACACCCCCGGCAGAAGCTCCACCTCGCGCCGGACGCCCTCGCCGTGCGTCACGAACAGCGGCCACACGAGCTGGGACGGCACGAGGTGGGTTTCCTGCACCAGGCGGCGCAGCGCCGGGGTGCGGCGCAGCCGGCGCATGCGCCGGATCGGGAACTGGCTCATCGCGCGAGTAAGCTCGCCGCGCCCTGCGCGAGCAGCAAGCGGGCGACGTTCACGCCTGCGTCTCCTGGACTCGCAGGATCGACAGCCGCAGACGCGGTGATCTGAATCGTTCCATCGGGAGCCGTCACCCGTCCGTACAACATGCGTTTTCGGTTGTCGGTGGTCGGTGGTCCGACGTAGGCGGCGACCGCGGCTTGACACCCGCTGTCGAGTGCGGCGAGCAGCGCTCGCTCCGCCGCCACGGCGTGGGCGGTCTCGGGGTGCTCGAGTGGCTGGAGCGCTGCGCGGGTGGCGCGGTCGTCCGAGCGGATCTCCAGCCCCAGCGCGCCCTGCCCGGGCGCGGGCATCACCTCCAGCGGATCGAGTCGCGCGGCCACGGCCTCACCCAGGCCCAGGCGCGTTAGTCCCGCGACGGCGAGCAGCGCGGCGTCGAGCTGGCCCTCGCCCTGCACCTTCTTCACGCGGGTGGGCACGTTGCCGCGCAGCGGGACAATCTCGAGGTCGGGTCGCAGGTGCTTCACTTGAGCACTGCGCCTGAGGCTCGAGGTGCCCAACCGGATGCCGGTGGCCAGCAACAGGACACCGGTTGCTCCGCCCTCACGCACAACGAGGGCTTCCGCCGCGTCGGCGCGCTCGGGCACGGCCGCGAGCGCCACGCCGGGCGGCAGCGCCGTCGGCAGATCCTTGAGGGAGTGCACGGCGACGTCGATGCGCCCGGCGAGCAGCGCGTCCTCGATTTCCTTCGTGAAGAACCCCTTGCCTCCCAGCTGCTGCAGCGGGCGGTCCACTTCGGCGTCACCGCGCGTTTTGATAATCACGAGCTCCGCGGCCACGCCGCGCTCGGCGAGCCGGGCTCGCACCCAGTCGGCCTGCCAGCGGGCGAGGGCGCTGCCGCGCGTGCCGAGCTTGAGCGGCTTCACGCGAAACGGCGCGCCAGCGCCTCGGCGAGGCCCTCGACCGACGAGCGCGCCGCCATGACCAGGTCTCCCATCCCCGCGTCCCGCGCGGCCTGGGCGGTGACCGGCCCGATCACCACGGCGGCAAACTGGCCGCTCCGGGCGACGTCGTCCCCGACCATGTCGACGAAGCCGTCGACCGTCGACGGGGACGTGAACGTCACGGCGTCGATGAGGCCCTGGAGAATGTCGGCGGCGAGCTGCTTCCCGCGACCGTCAGGGAGTCCTTCAGGGTTTTCCGCTTCCCGTGTTGTCACGTATACGGGGATGACCTCGACCTCCGCCCCCACCGCGCGCAGCCCGTCGGGGAGGACGTCCCGGGCGCCCTGGGCGCAGGGGATCAGAATCGGAGCGCCGGCGAGGTGGTCGGCCTCCCCGAGGGCACGGAGCACGCCCGCGGCCGTGGTCTCCGCGGGCACGAGGCCGACCTCGATCCCTTCCCGCGCGAGCGCCGCGGCCGTTTTTGGGCCAACCGCCACCACGTGGCCGGTGGCCAGCGCGGCCGGCTGCCATCCCCAGCCGCGCATCGAGTCACACACGACGTGCACGGCGTTCTGGCTGGTGAACACGATCCAGCGCCACCGGGAGACGTCGGCGAGGGCCGTCCGCAGCGCGACGACGTCGGGCAGCGGTTCGATGCGGATCGCGGGCGCGACGATCACGTCCGCGCCGAGCGCCTCGAGTGAGCGCACGAGGCCCTCCGCCTGATCGCGCGCGCGCGTGACCACGATGCGTCGTCCTCGCAGCGATGCCATGCCGGTTGCAATCTCCTCGGGCCCCGGCCCATTATCAAGCAATGTGGAAGCGCTTCCGCGCCGCGCTGGTGCGTTTCGCCGTGCGCCGCGCCGCCGCCTGCCAGCGCCACGCCCCGAGGCGGGCGGCGGTGTGGCTGCGCCTCGCCTGTTCGTGGACGCCCGCGTTCGGCGAGGCGTACGTCGCCCTCGTGCACCTGTCCCGGGCCATGGAAGACCGCTGGGGCGCGCTCGCCACGGCGCAGGAAGCGACCGAGCGGTTCCCCGAGAACCCCGACGCCTGGATGCTGCTCGGCGACGCCTCCCAGATGGTGTTCCGCCAGCGCGAAGCCCTCGGCGCCTACGAGCAGGCGCTGGCGCTCGAGGAGCGCGTGGACGCGGCGATGGCGGCGGGGGAGCTGTACCGCCGCGCCGGCGACCACGCCGACGCCGCCGCGCGGTTCGCCCGCGCCTATGCGGCGGGCGGCGGGCCGGAGGCCCTGTGGCAGAACGCCCAGTCCCTGTTCACCGCGGGCGATCAGGAGGCATCGGACCAGGCGCTCACCCTCTGGGCGACGCTGGTGCCGGACGGGATGGAGAAGCTGAAAGAGGCGCGGGCGGAGCTGAGAAGCGGGAAGGGCTAACCCCGGGTTCGTTCACCCCGGGCTGCCGCCCGGGGTCAGTAACTACAGCCCGCGTGTTCTCCGAAACAGCGACACCGCATAGGCGATCAGAATCACCGCGGCGACCGTGTAGGCCGCCACCATGTAACCCGCGTTCTGTGGGAAGCTTTCAGGCATGGGCGGCCTCCTGCCCCGTCCGGGCGAGCGCGTAGCGCTGCATCACGAACCCCACGTACAGCACCGTGAACGCCACGAACGAGAAGCTCCACGTCGCGAGCATGCTGCCCGGCAGCGACGGGGCACTGGGCTTCAGGATGATCGGCATGGGATGGAGGGTGCGGAACAGGTACACGCTGAAGTGGATGAACGGCACCAGGCACATGCCGCAGATCCCCAGCACCGCCGCATAGCGGGCCCGGGCTCCCGCCTCCATCACGGCCCCCCGCAGCAGCAGGTACCCTATATAAAGGAAGAAGAGGAACAGGGTGGAGGTGAGCCGGGCATCCCAGGTCCACCACGTGCCCCAGATGGGTTTCCCCCAGATGGGGCCGGTGGTGAGCACGATGGTGGCGAACGCCGTCCCCACCTCCGCCGAGGCCGCGGCAAACGCGTCCAGCCTCGCGTCCTTCAGAAACAGATAGAAGATGCTCGCCAGGCCCACCAGGATCATGGCCGTCTCGGTCCAGACCGCCGCCGGAACGTGGATGTAGAAGATCTTCTGCGCCGGCCCCTGCGTGCGCTCGATAGGGGTAAAGGCGAGCGCGCGCACGTACACCGCGGCGAGCAGCACGAGACCGGCGACGGTCGTCCAACGGCCCTTTCGCGCGAGCGTCATTCGTCCACCGTGTGGGGAAACAGCAGCGTGGAGAGCGTGACGAACACGATATCGTAGCTGGCGAGCAGCTTCAACCACCCCATCGCCTCGACGATCGGCCGTCCCGCCAACAGCCGCGCCGTCACCTGCACGGCCCCCACCAGCGGCGGGATCAGAAACGGCAGCAGCAGCACCGGCAGCATCAGCTCGGCGAAGCGCGTGCGGATCACCATCGCGCTGAACAACGTCCCCACCGCCACGAACCCCACGGTGGCGAGGGCGATGACGCCGACGAGCGGCAGCAGCACGTGCCAGACCGGGACGTCGAAGAACAGCACAAACAGCGGCAAGCCGACCGCTTCGACGACCGCGACGAACACGAGGTTCGCGATCAGCTTTCCCCAGTACAGGCTGGTGCGCGACAGCGGCGAGACGAGCAGCCCCTCGAGCGCCTGGTTCTCCAGCTCCAGCGCGAACGCGCGGTTCAGTGCCAGCATCGCGGCGAAGGTGAACGTCACCCACAGGATGCTGGGGGCAAGGTCGATGGTCGGCACGGCCGTGGGGTCGCGACCGAACTCGAACACGGTGAGCACGAGGGCCGTGAACACGAGCGCCGAGAGGATCGCCGTGCGCGTGCGGAACTCGAGCAGCAGATCCTTGCGCGCCACCACCCAGGCGAGCCGCAGCCGCTCACGCACCGGTCCCCCCCCCGCCAACGGCCGTGCGGTATGCGTCGGCGACCTGGGCCCCGTCGCGCCCCCCGCGGGGCGCCAGCTGCACAAACCGGCCGCGATGCTGGAAGGCGATGTCGGTCGCCAGCTCGACTCCCTCGTCCACGTTGTGCGTCGCGATCACGACGATCCGCCCCGTGCCCACCTGCTCCACGAGCAGCCGGCGCAGCTCGGCGGCGGCGGCGAGATCGAGCCCCGTGAACGGCTCGTCCAGCAGCAGCACCGTGGGCTCATGCATCAGCGCCCGCGCGATGGTCGCCCGCTGCGCGAGCCCCCGTGACAGCGCGGCGACCGGCTGGTCGGCCCGCTCGACCAGGCCGAGGCGCGCCAGCAAGGCCTGGGCGCGCCGCTCGCGCGCCTCGCGCGGGACGCCGTAGAGCGACGCCCAGAACCGCAGGTTCTCGATGACGGTGAGATGTCCGTACAGAAAGGTTTGGTGGCTGATCCAGCCGATCGCCGTGCGCCCGCCGCGGACCTCCGCCCGGCCCCGCTGCGGGCGCAGGAGGCCGGCCAGGACCTTGAGCAGCGTCGTCTTCCCGGCGCCGTTGGGGCCGAACACGGCGAGGGTGTGTCCCGCCTCGAGCCGGAAGGAGATGCCGTCGAGCGCCTGGACCGAACCGAAGGCGTGCGTCAGCCCTTCAGCCGACAGCATCGATGCGGGCGGCGAGGTCGTCCAGGTCGAAGGGTTTGACGAGGTAGCCGCTGTGCTCCAGGTCCAGGACGCCCATGAGCGGCTCCATGCTCGAATAGGCGGTCGTGACGACCACCGGGAGCGCGGGGCTCTGCTCGCGGATCTTCTGGAGCAGGGCGATGCCGTCGGTATCGGGGAGCCGCATGTCGAGCACGAGGATGTCGGGGGTGAACGCGTCGAGCTGCTTCATGGCGTCCGCGCCGCTGCGCGCGAACGCCATCGCGTAGCGCCCGGCGAAGTAGCGGCGATAGGAGGTCTGCAGCGCCTCTTCGTCCTCGACGAACAGGACTTTGCGTTGCGGAGGCTTCTCGGGCATCGGGGCTCAATATATGCCCCGGGGTGCTATGCTGCGCCGCTCTCCAATTCGAACAGGTCGTCGAGCTTGGTGAGGACGAGCAGGAACCGCAGCTCCTCGTTGGCGCCGCGCAGGCACACGACCTGTCGCCGCTCGGCCGCCTTGCGCTGGATCAGCATCAGGGCGCCGAGCCCCGCGCTGTCCACCGTGCGGGTCCCCGAGAGGTCGATGACCAGACGCCCCGACCCCTCCGGCAGCTGGTCCAGCAGCTCGGAGGCCGTGCGGCGAAAGGCCGTACGGGTCTCCAGGCTGAGGGCCTCCGGGGCGGCAAGGATCTTCTCCGTCTGGCGCAGCGACATCACGACGCGGTTCTCCTCGAATAAGGGTTCCACAAGCGCCCTTCCCAATGCCAATTCGGTGCCGTATAACTAAGCCCAATGGGTTCAAAGAGTTGTCAAAAGCCCGTGAGCGGGCTCACTCCCGAGCGTACCGCAAAGCGCAACTAACAGACGCATAGAGGCACAGACCGATGACGGCCATCGACCGGATCGAAACACTGCTCGACGAGCAACGGAGCTTCCCCCCTCCGGAAGCATTCCGCAAGCAGGCGCACGTCTCGGATCCCAGCGTCTACGAGCGGGCCAAGAAGGACCGCGAAGGTTACTGGGCCGACTGGGCGCGGCAGCTCGAGTGGATCAAGCCCTGGAACAAGGTCCTCGAGTGGAAGCCGCCGCACGCGAAGTGGTTTCTGGGCGGCAAACTCAACGCCTCGGCCAACTGCCTCGACCGCCACGTCACGGCAGGTCGGGGCGACAAGGTCGCGCTGATCTGGGAGGGCGAGCCCGGCGAGGTGCGGCGCATCAGCTACCGCGAGCTGCTCGCCGACGTGTGCCGGTTCGCAAACGTGTTAAAGTCGCTGGGCGTCAAGCGCGGCGACCGCGTCGCCATCTACCTGCCGATGGTGCCGGAGGTGGCGGTGGCGATGCTGGCGTGCGCGCGCATCGGCGCGCCGCACACGGTGGTGTTCGGCGGCTTCTCGGCGGATTCACTCAAGGATCGCATCAACGACAACCAGGCCAAGGTGCTGATTACCGCGGACGGCGGGTATCGGCGGGGTGCGCTCGTGCCCCTCAAGGTGAACGCCGATGAAGCCGTGAAGGACACGCCCTCCGTCACACACGTCGTCGTGCTACGACGTACAGGGAAAGACGTGGAGATGAAACGTGGCCGCGATCAGTGGTGGCACGACTTGATGAAATCGGCGGGCGACACGTGCGCGCCCGAGGCGATGGACGCCGAGGATCCGCTGTACATCCTCTACACCTCGGGGACGACGGGCAAACCGAAGGGCATCCTGCACACCACCGGCGGCTACCTCACCCAGGCGTACGCCACCACCAAGTGGGTGTTCGATCTCAAGGACGACGACGTCTTCTGGTGCACCGCCGACGTGGGCTGGGTGACGGGCCACTCGTACGTGGTGTACGGCCCGCTGGCGCTCGGCGTGACCGAGGTCATGTTCGAGGGCGCGCCCGACCATCCGGCGAAGGACCGCTTCTGGGCGATCTGCGAGAAGCACGGCGTCACCGTGTTCTACACGGCGCCGACGGCGATCCGCGCGTTCATGAAGTGGGGCACGGAGCTGCCGGCGAAGCACGACCTCAAAAAGCTGCGCCTGCTCGGCACCGTGGGCGAGCCGATCAATCCCGAGGCGTGGATCTGGTATCACAAGAACATCGGCGGCGAGCGCTGCCCCATCGTGGACACGTGGTGGCAGACGGAGACGGGCGGGATCATGATTACCCCCCTCCCCGGAATCACGAGAACGAAACCAGGTTCAGGGACCGTTCCCTTCCCCGGCATCGAGGCTGAATTGCTGGACGGTCAGGGCAACGTCGTCCCGGTGGGCGGCGGCTTCCTGGCGATCACGTCACCGTGGCCGGGGATGTTGCGGACGATCTGGGGCGATGACGAGCGCTACCAGAAGACCTACTGGAGCAAGTGGAAGAACGTGTATTTCGCCGGCGACGGCGCCAAGCGGGACACGGACGGCTACTTCTGGATTCTGGGCCGGGTGGACGACGTGCTGAACGTGGCGGGCCACCGCATCGGGACGATGGAGGTGGAGAGCGCCCTGGTGGACCATCCGGCGGTGGCGGAGGCGGCGGTGGTCGGCAAGGCGCACGAAATGAAGGGACAGGCGCTGGCGGCGTTTGTGACACTGAAAGAAGGGAAACAGCCGAGCGACGCGCTGCGCGACGAGCTGAAAGCCCACGTGGCCAAGAAGATCGGCGCGCTGGCGCGCCCTGACGACGTGATCTTCTCGGCGGATCTCCCCAAGACGCGCAGCGGGAAAATCATGCGGCGGCTGCTCAAAGACATCGCCGAGGGAAGGACGTTGGGAGATACGACGACGCTGGCGGACCCGGCGGTGGTGGAGCGGCTGAAGAATCAGTATGAGGAAAAAGAGGGCTGAGAGAGAACCACTCCGGGTAGGCTAACCCCGGGGCCATGCCCCGGGGGTCTCGTGCGCCACCGGCCGTCTCAAGCTCATCACCGCGACCACCCACGTCACCGCCATGACGGCCGCGCTCCCCAGGCACCACCGGCACCACCCGTGGATGACGAACGCCTCGAGGTAGGTGAGATAGGCGGTGAACACCAAGCCGCCCGTGGCCAGGGCGGCCAGCAGCGCGCTGACGCTGCGCTTCGGTAGAAATGACGGCTGCAGCCCCACCAGCGCGGTGACGAACAGCGCCACGTAGCCCACGACGCCGAAGAACGCCACCGGCACGCCCGCGACGCGCGCGTACGGACTCGCCTGCACCACCTCGCAGCTGCCCGTCCCGCACTTCAGCTCCCCGATCACGCCAATGGCGTGAAGCCACAGATATAGGGAAATGAGGAATCCAACTAACGAGAGAAGAGCGATTGCTTGTCGATGTCGCATGCGGGTTTTACTGACCCCGGGCGCAAGCCCGGGGTTCACGAATCCCTGAAGCCATTTACCGCCTGCGCCGCTGCGCCAACAGGCTGTCCACCACGTGCTGGAACGCGTCGGACGAGATGTCCCGCGTCTGCCACTCGCGCCCGTTGATAAAGAACGTGGGGGTACCGCGCACCATCCGCGCCTGCCCCTCCTCGCGGCTGAACTGGATCCGCCCCCGGTAGCGGCCGCTCGCCATGCAGGCGTCGTACTTCGCCATGTCGAGCCCCACCAGGTCCTGCGCCCAGCCGCGGAACAGTTTCTCGGGGTTCTCGGCGCGCTGCGACCACATGCGGTGATGCGAGAACAGCGCGTCGATCATCTCCCACGCCTTGCCCTGCTCGCTGGCGCACGCCACCGCGTGCGCCGACAGCCGCGACCAGCGGTGCGTCTCCGGCGGCAGCGGAAAATCGCGCAGCCGCCAGCGGGCCTTGCCGGTGGCGATCAGCTGCTGCCGGATCACCGGGAACTGCACCGCGCCGAACGTCGCGCAGATCGGACACTCGAAGTCCGCGTACTCGACGATCTCCACCGGCGCGCTGTCGCTCCCCATCACGTACCCCGGGAACGTGCTGTCCGCCTTGGTCTCCGGCACCGTCGTTTCGGCGACCCACTCCACTCCCTGTCCGCCCGCTTTGGAGCCGAACCAGATCCACACCAGCCCGCCCGCCAGGACGGCCGCCACCAGCCAGTAGAAGCGCTTCATTCGTCCTCGTCGTCCTCGCGTTCGTCGAAGCGCAGATCGTCGAGCTGCCGCTGCGCTTCCTCGACGATGCGCCGGTTGTCCGCCACTTCCGGCGAATCGTAGGTCACCCGAACCTCGTAATGAAACAACTCGCTGCGCACCGTGCCGAGCAGCTTCTGCATCTCGGCCGCGTGCTCGAGGAGCCGCCCTTCCTGGTCGAGCGCGATGATCCGCGCCGCCAGCTCGCGCAACAGCGCCGCCAGCCGCTCGGCGCGCTCAGGTCCGTACGTTTCTTCGCTCATACCGCTCTCGCATTATACACGGAACCTTTCGGCGCCGCCCGTCGTTTGCTTCGCTAAGCGACGTTGGTTAGATTGCGCCGCGATTTTGCTCCTCAGACCCGAAAGGACCGCCCCGGCATGACCAAGAAACGTAAGGAACCCCGTAAAGCCTCCCCCCCTCCCAGCGCCTTCGATCAGGCGCGCGACGAGCTGTTCTCCCACATCCTGCGCTGCGGTGTGCTCGAGGCGACGCCCGAGCACCAGAAGGAATGGTTCGACGACACCCTGCTCTACCTCGCCGACCGCTACGCGGACCTGACCGAGGACGACCTGGCCCAGCTGCGCACCCTCGGCGAGCGCTACTGCCGCCCCGTCGTCGGCCGGCGCACTCCCGTCGGCGCGGACGCCTGATCCTTACGTAGGCCACCACGTCGGAAATTGTCGCCAGCGGAGCCCAACCGACACCCGGACTCCGCCCCCTACCCCGGCCTCCACGTACCACCCGCGCGGCCGTCCCGGCGTGCGCTCGACGCCCAACAGGCCCGTGAGATACGCGGCTCCCCGCTCTCCCGCACCCCCCATCCACGCGCCGCCCATGCCGCAGTAAAAGCCGGTGCCGGCGCGGGCGAACGGCAGCAGCACGAACTGTCCCCGCACCTCGAGACGACCCCCCCACCCGTCGCGGAGCCGGCCCCCGGCCGCGGCCAGCATCAGGCGACCCTGACCCGCTCGCCGTCCCGCGCCCAGCTCCGCCGCGTAGAAGTCGCGGTGTGACCACGCGGCCGCCACTCCGGCGCTCAGCTCGGTGACGCCTTGCGGCGCCGTCTGCGCCGGCGCGACCGGGGCGACGAACGCCAGGCCGATGACGGAAAGCCTAAGCGATCGCGACGTCGTAGGTGACGTTGATGTCCGGGGCGAGGGACGCCACCACCGAGCAGTACTTCTCCAGCGACAGGTCGATGGCGCGGCGGGCCTTGGTCTCGTCCGCTCCGTCGCCGGCGATGCTCCAGCGGAAGTGGATGGCGGTGAAGCGCCGAGGATGCTCTTCGCGGCGCGTGCCCTTCACCGCGACCTCCAGGGAGCGCAGCTGGACGCGTTGCTTCTCCAAGATCGCCACCACGTCGCTGCCCGTGCACGCCGCCGCGGCGACGAGCAGCGTCTCGACCGGGGAGCTCCCCAGCTTCGCGTCGCCGTCCACCGTCGCGGGCGGGCGCCCCGCCCCGCCGCCCTCGAACACGAGGCCGTTCTTCCAGCGCAGCGTGATTTCCGCCGTCGGCCCCGCCATGCTCAGTTCCCCCGGCGCGTCGTGAGTCCGAGGTACACGCGGTTACGGCGCAGCGCGTCCATCGCGTGGTACTCGATCAGCCAGTTGAACGTGGATTTGTAATGCAGCTCGAACCCGAAGACGAGGTTCACCCACGCCGAGGGGCAATTGGGATCCGCGCCGCAGTCCGCGTGTCCGGCCAGCGACATGCCGCCGCCGATGTAGGGAATCGCGGTTTCATCGTCGCCGGTGAAGCGGTACAGCGCCTCGAAGCTCCCCACGTAGGTGTTGTCGCCCTTGAAGACGCCCAGCTCGGCCGACGGGCGCAGCCGCAGGTGGGGGCTGAAGAGATCGCCGATGTCGAGCGCGGTGCCGAAGATCATCTGGCCGCTGCCCAGGTCGAGGCCGCCGCGGACCCCGAAGCCGAGCAGCCCCAGCCCCTTCCCGCCGGCCCCGGACCGCACGCGCGGCGGCTGGAACTCCTGGGCCGCCGCCGCGCCGGCGCTGATCGAGACAAGCAGAACGAACGAAGCGAGCTTCAAAAGACCTCCACTCACGCGTTCACCTTTCGCGCCGCCTGCGCGTAATCCCACAACGCGTAACACGACACGGCCGTCGTCGCCCAGGCGAGCGGCCGCAGGAATGGCGACTCCGCGATCCACGCCACGAGGGTCATCAGCTGCAGCACCGTCACCCACTTGCCGCCGGCGCGCGCCGGCAGCGCCACGGGCCTGCCCCGCAGCCACGTCCCGAGGAACGCGAGGACCGCGATGATGTCCCTGAGCAATACCCCGAGGATCTCCAGCGGGTGCAACACCGTGTCGCGCGCCACCGTCACGAAGGCGACCGCCGCGAACAGCTTGTCGGCGATCGGGTCGAGCAGCGCCCCGGCGCGCGTCGCGCCGAAGCGGCGGGCGAGCATGCCATCGAAAAAATCGCTCGCCGCCACGGCCCCGACAATCGCCAGGCGGCCCCGGGCGTCGGTCACGAACGGGAACAGCACCGCCAGGGGAACCCGAAGGGCGGTAAGCACATCGGCGACCGAGAACCCGCGTTTCACTTGCTCCCCCCGGAGGCGGCACGTAGCTTCACCGCGTGGATCTCAATCTGCTGAAGCAGGCGGCCATCTTCCAGGACCTCGACGACGGGGAGCTGGCCCGCGTGTCCGAAGTGTGTCGCGAGCAGAAATTCAGCTCCGGGCAGAACATCTTCAAGGAAGGCGAGCCCGGCAATCGCCTCTTCATCATCTCCGAAGGGGAGGTCCGCATCTCCCGCACCATCCCCGGGTCCGGGGAAGAGGCCCTGGCCGTCCTCAAGCCGGGGTCGTGCTTCGGGGAGATGTCCATCTTCGACCGCTCCGAGCGCTCCACCGACGCCATCGCCAACATCAGCTGCACCCTGATCACGATCTCCCGGTCCGATTTCGAGCTGCTGCTCGACTTCAACCGCGACATCGCCTACAAGGTGCTGTGGTCGGTGGTGCGCCTGCTCTCGGCGCGGCTGCGCGTGACGAACGACAACCTGCGGTCGTTCCTCGCGATGTCCATGTTCTAGGGCCCGCGGTGACGACGGCCGTCATCCCCTGCGGCGGCCGCGGCACCCGGCTCGCCGCCCGCTACCCCGACACTCCCAAAGAACTGCTCCCCGTCGCCGGCAAGCCGCTGTTGCAGTGGACGCTCGAGGAGGCGGCCGCCGCGGGCCTCGAGCGGATCGTCATCGTGACCAGTCCCCTGAAGCCCCAGATCGCGCAGTATGTGTCCGGGGGTCCCCCTCGCTTCGCTCAGGGCAGGCTTGCCGTCGTGGTGCAACCCGAGCCGCGCGGCCTCGGCGACGCCATCACCTGCGCCCGCGACCACGTCGGCGGGGACGACGTCGCCGTGCTGCTCCCCGACAACCTCTTCGCCAGCGGCGTCCCGGCGATCGCGCCGGTGCTCGCCGCGCGGCGCGCGACCGGCCTCGCCGCCGTGCTGCTCGCCAGGCGACCGGCCAGCGCGGGCGCGACGGGCCGCGCCTCGGTGCGGCCGCGACCGGACGGACTCCTCCAGGTCGCGGCGGTCGCAGACAAGGGCTCGGGGACCGACTCCCCGCCCCTCGCCCCCATCGGGCGCATGGTGTTCGGACCGGACGTATTCGAGCGCTTCGAGCGCCTGCGCGCCGGACTCGCCCCGGGTGCCGAGCTGGATGACGTACCCCTGTTGCAGACGCTCGCCGCCGAGGGGCGCCTCGTCGGCGTCGAACTCGACGGTCCGTTTTACGATGCCGGGGTACCCGAAGGATACACCGCGGCCTTGAACGCGCTATCCTAGATCTATGAAACGTCTCGCGAGCCTCGGCCTCGTCGTGGCGGCCGCCGCCTGCAACGTAGGCGAGCCGCCCAGCCTCACGCGCCTCGTCCTGAGCCCCGTGCTCGATTCCATCTTCGTGGGCGACAGCGCGTCCGCCCGCATCGCCCTGTACTACGACGATCGCGGCACCCTGGTGGGCCCGGTGGTCCCCACGTGGGCGAGCTCGGCCCCCAGCGTGGTCGGCGTCGACGCCACGACGGGAAAGATCGCGGGACTGGCGCGCGGCTTCGCCGTGCTCACGGCGGTCTATCGCCAGGCGCAGGGCCAGGCGCTGGTCGTGGCGTCGCGTCCGCTCGAGCTCAGCCTGCTGCTGGACACCGTGTACCTGATGGCGGGGGATCAGGTGACGGTGCCCGTGGAAGTGAAGAAGAAAGGCGGCGGGGCCCCGCCGGCGTGGTTCTCGGCCCCGGCGAACGCGGTGTTCAGTATCGATTCCGCGACCGGACTGGTCACCGGCGCCAGCGCGGGCGGCCCGCTGCGCTTCTACGCGCACGCCGACGTGCTGGTGGACAGCGGCGCCGTCGAGGTCGTGGACCTGGCCGACACCGTCGGCGGCAAGTCCTACTACACCCTCCTCGGCACGTACCTGCGGCGCACGTCCAGCGGCACGCGCGCGGTGAACTACGCCCGGACCGGCGACACGCTCACGTTCCGCCTGCGCGACTTCATCACCGTGCAGGGCGTGACCGTGGAGGCGATCCTGCTGACCAGCCGCGACTCGGTGACCCAGCCCGACACCATCGTCGTCGATTCCATGTCCCCCGAGCAGGCGTTCGACCGCTCCGCGGGCTTCGATCCGATCTGCCACCCGCTCTCGAACTGGGCGTTGTGGTCCACGCGCGCGGCGGCGGTGCCCGTCTCGGCCCTGTCGCGCCAGGGGGGGACGCTGGTGATCAACCAGGTGAGGACGATCCCCAACGGCCAGGCGGTGAGCGGCTGGTTCTCGTTCGTGGCGCAACGGGTGGACGGCTACGACGACCCGATCTGGGCCCTGCCGGTCCGCGGCACGTTCGTCGCACCGCTCATCACCGACCGCTCGCCCTGCGTGTCGTGACGTTCGAGCACACCTTCGCGGACCTGGGCGGCATCGCGGCCGACCGGCTCAGCGACACCCAGGGGCTCGCCGCCGTGCTGCTCGCCGCGGCCAACGCCGCGGGGCTGCACCCGGCGGGGACGCCGCAGGTGCACGGCGGTCCTACGGGCGTCGCCGCGGTGCTCGTGTGCCACGGCGGGCACGTGGCGCTGCACGCGCTGCCCGATGCGGGCCTGTGCTACGCCGACGTGGCCGGCGTCGGGGCCGTGCGGCCGCAGCGTGGCCTCGACGTCATCGTCAAACGGCTCGCGGCCCGCGAGGTGCGCACCGACGCGCGGCGCCGCGCCCCTCCCTCCACCCCTCAACCGGAGCGTCCATGAACCAGCTGGCCCCGTACGCCGCGTTCTTCATGCGGCTGGCCGTCGGCGGCGTGTTCCTGCGCCACGGCATCCAGAAGTTCGAGATGGGCATCCCCGCGGTGGCCGGGTTCCTGCACAACAGCGCCGGCATCCCGTTCGCCAGCATGTTCGCCGTCGTGCTGATCGTGGTCGAGACGGTCGGCGCCGTGTGCGTGATCCTCGGCATCCTGACCCGCGCCTGGGCGACGTGCATGGCGGTGGAGATGGTAGTCGCCATCCTCACCGTGCAGCTGCCGCACGGCAGCAACTTCGAGCTGGAAGGACTGCTGCTGGCCGGGGCGGTCACGCTGATGGCCCTGGGCGACGGACCGCTGAGCGTGGCGGTGCGGTTTAAGAGGCCCGCGATCTAAGAACGCGGAACGTTGAACGCGGAACGCGGAACATCAGGGGAAGCGTCGATGCCCACCTGTCTGTTCCGCGTTCCGACTTCCGCGTTCCACGTTAGTGCAGTATCCGCAGCAGTCCCGCCCTCGCACTCCCCTGGATGTAGCGCTCCGCCTCGGTCGGCGCGATCGCGACGCCCATCTGCAGCACGATCTCCTCCCACGTGCCGGCGTAGGTGACGCCGTTGGGCAGTGCGACCCGGTGCTGCTCGCCCTGCCCGGACCGGGTCTTCATCCCCTGGAGCTCGGTGAGCAGGGTGCCGAACAGCTCGAGCTGCCGGGGGTCGCGGATCTGGCCGTCGGGGCCCATCGCTTCGATCTCCGCCAGGAGGAGGTCTTCGGGCGCGGCTTCGCCGGCCAGCTCGTCGATGCGCGTATGCCAGGGCTCGAGCTCGGGATCCTCGTCGGGGAGGCGATAGACCCCCTTCTTCAGCTCGATCAGCCGCCAGATGGCGAGCCCGTCGCAGTGGTCCTGGGGCTGGGTCCGCTCCAGTTGGAACAGCGCGGCCTCGTACTCGCCGCGGTCGTAGAGGAGATTGGCGAGGTAGATGCGGGCTTCGGCGTGCTGCGGCTCGAGCTCCAGGGCGCGCCGCAGCCAGTAGAGGCTGCTGCCCTCGTCGCACAGGCGGTGCGAGGCGTAGCCGACGCAGGCGGCGGCATCCGCCGAGTCGGGGTGCGCCGTGATCGCCACCTCGAAGAAGCGGCGCGCCTGGTCGAGCACCCCTTCGCGGAACAGCGCCCGCCCGATCTGCAGCATCAGGTCGTGGTCGTCGCGGAACCCCAGGGCGAGGATGCGGTCGAAGCAGGCGACCGCGCCCGCCCGGTCGCCGAACTTGAGCAGCACCTCGCCCAGTCCCGCCAGGGCGTCTTCGTGGTCGGCGTCGAGGGCGACCGCTTCCTCGAACGCACGCCGTGCCCAGGCGAACTCCTCCCGCGCCAGCCGGGCATATCCCATCCCGACGTGCAGCTCGACGGCGTGGGCGTACAGCCCCAAGCCCTCGCGGAGCACTTCGATCGCCTCGTCGTATTGTCCGTCGTTGTACAGCTGGTGTGCGCGTTCGTCGTATTCGTCGGAGCTCAGAAAAGGTTCCGACATTCGGGAGGTCCCCCGGGAAGGTCGTGCTATGATAAGAAACGCCGAACCGTTACACAAGCGTTTTCCCGGCGTATCTTGAACCGGCCATGACCGCCACCCTGGTCCCGCTCGCCGACGGCTCGATCACCTCGCCGCAGGGCTTCACCGCCGCTGCCGCCCACGCGGGGTTGAAGAGCGGCGGCGCGCTCGACGTCGCCCTGCTCGTCAGCGCCTCGAGCTGCGCCACGGCCGGGGTGTTCACGCGCAACGCCGTCCGCGCCGCCCCAGTCGTCTACGACCATGACCTGTTGAGCGAACGGCCCGGCCGCGTGCGCGCCGTCGCCATGAACGCCCGCGTCGCCAACGCCTGCACCGGCCAGGACGGGCTCGCCGCCGCCCGGGCCCTGGCCCAGGCCGCCGAGCAGGCCGCCGGGCTCCCCCCCCGGACCGCGCTGGTGCTGTCGACCGGCGTGATCGGGGTGCCGCTGCCGGTGGACCAGGTGACGGCGGGCCTGCGCGAGGCGAGCGGCCGGCTCTCCGCGGCGGGCGGACTGGACGCGGCCCGGGCGATCATGACCACCGACACGCGCCCCAAGCACTGCGCGGTTCGGGTGGACACCCCGGCCGGCGCCTTTACGGTCGGCGGGATCGCCAAGGGAGCCGGGATGATCCACCCCAACCTGGCGACGCTCCTCGCAGTGCTCACCACGGACGCGGGAGGCGACGCGGCCTCCCTCGCGCCGCTGCTGCGCCGCGTGGCCGACCGCACCTTCAACGCCATCTCGGTGGACGGCGACACCAGCACCAACGACACCGTGCTGCTCCTGGCCAACGGCGCCTCGGGGCTGGAGCCGTTCCACGACGGCGCGCTCGCCAAGGCGCTCGAGGACGCGGTGCAGCAGGTCGCGCGCACCCTCGCCCTCGCCATCGTCGAGGACGGCGAGGGGGCGACGAAGGTCGTGGAGATCCAGGTGACAGGCGGGGCGACGGAAGCGGCGGCCCGGGAGGTGGGCCGGGCGATCGCGCGCTCGACTCTGGTCAAGACCGCCGTCTACGGCGCCGACCCCAACTGGGGGCGGGTGCTGGCGGCCGCGGGGGCCGCGGGCGTCGCCCTCACTCCCGAGAAGCTCACGCTGTCCGCCCAGGCGGACGGGGGGGGGGACGCGTGGGTGGTGCTCGCCCAGGGCGGCGCCACCGCGCATCCCGACCAGGCTAAAGCTCGCGCCATCTTCAGCCAGAAGCGCCTCCGCCTCCGCCTGGACCTTGGGATGGGCCGGGCGGAGGCGGTGGTGTGGACCTGCGATCTGTCGCCGGAGTACGTCCGGATCAACGCCGACTACACGTCCTGACTACTGATGCTTGGTGGTGTCCTTCGGGGCCGGCTGAGCCGCGGGCTTCGGCGTCCGGCGCGTCATCCGCCGGGTCGTGCGCCGCGTGGCGGGCTTCGGCTTGGCCTTGGACGTGTCCGCCGGAGCCTGGGTCGGCGTCTGCGCCGGTTGCTGCGCCACCATCGCCACCGGCAAGCCTGCCAGGGCGACCAGCGCCAGCGTGAGAATCGTCTTCCGCATATGCGTTCCCCTCCAATGGAGACCGCGGTCCACCCCGGACCGCTTCGAGCCTAAGACCCGGAGTGCCTTCCCGGCGTCACACGCCGGCGTGGGGTCGGCGGGCCCGATTCACCTGGGCCGGGGAGGGTTTCGGGGGCGAAGGCACGTCGGGCAGCGCCCGGCGCACCAAGGCGAGCGCTTCGCCGTGGGTGGCGCCGCGCTGCAGCTCGTGGACGGCGGCCGTGGCCACGTCGAGCAGCCGCAGACCGCGGAGGCCGACCCGGGCGGCCGCGACGATCAGGTCTACCGCCGCGTCTTCGGCAAAGCCGTGCCCGACAAGGTCCGCCACCGCGTGCAGCGCCGGGCCGGGGGGCTCGTCGGGGAGGGCGGTCACGATGCGCTCGGCGAGCGGCGGCGGCAGCCCGCGCACCATCGCCGCGGCGACGGACGAGATCTCGGCGGCGGTCGGCGGCGGACCGCCGGCGCGCTCCAGGAGCGTGCGCGCCTGACGCAGCTGGTCGGCGTGCGCCGCCACCGCTTGGACGATCCGCCCGGGCGGCGCGTGCTTGGCCGCGCCCTCGAGGGCCTTCTGGACCAGGGGCTCAGTGGGGAGGTCGTCGGCCTGCGCAGCCCGCACCAGCGAGTCCACGGCGGCGATCGCCGCCTCCGGGACCCGGCCCGCCAGGCGCGCGCGCGCGCCGCCTATCTGGGCGCCGAGCGGCGTCGCGACCGCGAGCAGGGCGAGCACGAGCGGTCTCACCGGCCGACGGGCCTCACGATGAGCAGCGCGTTCTGGCGCCCGAACCCGTCGCTCACGTAGCGGCCGGCGAGCGGATCGGCGATCCAGCGCTCGCCGTCCACGACGAACATGTACTCGTGGGCGCCGGCGGGGAGCACGACCACGGCGCTCCACACCCCGTCGTGGTCTTCGTCGCGCAGCGGGATCACGCCGGAGCGCCAGTCGGTGAAGGGGCCCACCACGTCGACCGAGCGCGCGCCGGGGAAGTGGCCGACGAACTGGGCGATCCCCTCCTGGGCGCCGAGCAGTGGCCCGGTCCCGTGGGTGGGCACCAGGACCACCGCGGCGAGGACGGCCGCGAGGGCGAGGCTCCACACGGGCCGCATCGCGATGGTCACCGCGTGCCGCTCGGTGAGCCAGCGGAGCAACCCTCGGCGGCGGGAGCCGCCCGGGAGGGGGCGGCGCAGCACCGCGAGCACGCGAGTCGACACGCCCGCGGGCGCCTCCGCCGCGCGCAACAGGCCGGCCGCGCGCTCGAGCCGCAGGACCGTCGCCTGCAGCTCGGGCGGCAGGCGCTCCAGCGGCAGCTCGCCGTCCAGGACCTGGTGGATTCGCGGATCGAGTTCGCTCATCGGTGCTCCTTCAACGCCTCCAACAGCGCCTCCCGCGCCCGGTGCACCCGCATCTTCAGCGTCGGGATGCGCTCGCCGGTGACCGCGGCCATCTCTTCATAGCTCAGCCCCTCGACGTGTTTGAGCAGGAACGCCTCTCGCTTCTCCGCCGAGAGCGTCGTCAGCGCGCGCTCGACGAGCGCCAGCTGCTCGGCGCGTTCCAGCTCCGCTTCTCCGTCGTGCGGGTCGGGAACGGGACCCGCTTCCTCGAGCGACACGCCCTGCGCCGACCGCCGGCCGAGGTGGCTCTTGCAGCGGTTGGCGACGATGCGGTACACCCAGGTCCGGAACCGCGCCGGGTCGTCCAGCGTCGCCAGGTGGCGGTACGCCCGGATCAGCCCTTCCGCCACGGCGTCCGCCGCCGCGTCCGCGCTGCCCAGCATCCGCGTCGCGAAGCGCAGCAGTCCGGCCTCGTGACGCCGCACCAGGATCCCGAACGCGTCGGTGTCCCCGGCGAGGATGCGGGCGATCACCTCCGCGTCGGGAGGAAGGGCATCGGCAAACCCGCTCAACAGCAAGACCTGCGAGACAAGATGGGCGTCACGCTACCATGCGGGTACGGCGGCAGCCAGTCCCACGGTGGAACCGGCGGAGGTCAGTGGGTGAGGAGCGCTTCCCGGGCGGCGGCGAGGAACGTCGCGGCGCGCAGTCCCGCGCCGTCGACGCCGCCGGCGAACGCCTCCAGGGTCGCGCGGGCGCGGCGGCGGTATCCGGGCTCGCCGGTGACGGCCGCGAGGCGCAGCAGCACGCGCGCGGCGGCGGCGTTGGCGCCGGGGAGCAGGTCGTCCAACACCTGCTTGGTGCGGTCGGTGAGGGCGGGCGCGGACGCGTCGGGAACGGCGGCGTCGAAGTAGCCGCCCTGGGGGTCGGCGAAGTCGCGTTCAAGCACGGCGGCGAGGTTCTTGGCGACGTCCAGGTAGCGCGGCTTCCCGGTGGCGTTGTAGGCGGCGATGCTCGCCGCGGCGACCTGCACCTGGTCCTGCAGCAAGCCGTGCACGGAGCCGGCCACGGCGTGCCGCACGCCGAAGCCGTGCGCGTACACGCGCTTCAAGAGGCTGTCGAGCGCCGCGAGCGCGCGCGTCTGGGCGGCGAAGTCGCCGAGGGCCGCGGCGGCCTCGAGGGCGCCGGCGATGGCGTACGCTTCGCGATCGGCGAACAGCGGCCGCCGGTCGTCGCCGCCCAAGGCGCGGATCAGGGCCCGCAGCTCGATCGTGGCTGCGTCGCGATAGCGCGGCTCGGCCGTGAGCACCCAGGCAACGGCGAGATCGCGGGCGAGCCCGGCGCGCACCAGCGCCGGCGGCACGTCCGCGGCGGCGACCGCCGGGGGTCCGGCCGAGTCGAGGAGCGCGTCGAGCGCCGCACGGGCCGCGTCGAGCGCCGCGGTGTCCGCGGCGAGCGCGTAGTCGGTGAGCAGCAGCGCCACGGCCTGCGTCGGCACCAGCGCGCCGACGGGAGGCCGGCGCGCCAGCTCCACGACCGCGAGGCGCACGCTGTCGATGCCGCGGCCCACGGCATCGCCACTGAGCACGCCGTGCGTGGTCCCCGCCTTGGTGATGGCCAGCTGGCGCACCACCGCCGCGTGCTGCAGGATGAACTGGCGCTGATCCCGGAAGCTCCGGGCGATGTCGGGCAGGATCTGTTTCAATCCCCGTCCGGTGACGGGGTCATCGGCCGGGAAGTACGTGCCCCCGAAAAACGGCGCGCCGTCGGGCGTGAGGAACACTGTCAGCGGATAACCGCGCAGGCCGGCGAGCGACTGCACCGCCGCTTCGTAGCGCTGGGCGACGTCGGGGCGTTCGTCGCGGTCCAACCGCACCGGCACGAACAACGAGTCGATCAGCGCGCCCAGCGTGGCATCGGCGTAGGCCTCGCGGTCCATCAGGGCGCACCAGCGACAGTCCTCCGCGCCCACGTACAGGAGCACGGGGCGGTCGAGCCGCGCGGCGAGCGCGAACGCCTCCCGCCCCCACGGCTGCCAGCTCACCGGCTGGCGGGCCGCGCGGGTCAGGTACGTCGTGCTCATCTGCGCCATCCGGTTGGTCAGCGGCCCGCGTTCGGTGACACAGGCGACCAGCAGGAACAGCGGCAACAGCCGAAGGGATCGCATCGCGAACGTGGCACAAGATACCCTGGCCGCGGAGCGTCCGTTCCCAACGCCACGCCGCTGCCTTCCTTAATACCGCGCGGGTATCATTCCCCCATGAGCGACCAACCGACCGTCACCATCACGCCCAAAGCCAATGGACCCCTGATCGTCGAGGGTCCGTGCCGCGTCCAGCGTCCAGACGGTACCCTCATCCCGGTACCGCCCCGCAAGGACGGCTCGCCCGCGCAAGTCGTTGTGCTGTGCCGCTGTGGGGGCTCTGCCACGAAACCGTTTTGTGACGGGACTCACAAACGCAACGGCTTTACGGACGCCCCCGTGGCGCCCGGCGCTCCCACGGTTTGAGGGGCCGGTATTATGTTGGGAGCCGATTTGGGCCCCCTTCCGGGGGTCCACCTGCCCCCGAATGGAGGAGCAACATGGCGAAGGGTAAATCCCCGATGGCGTCGGACGAGGGTTATTGCGTGAAGTGCAAAGCCAAACGCAAGATCTCGAACGCGCAGCAGGTGAAGATGGCGAACGGGCGCCCGGCCTTGAAGGGCGTGTGCCCCGTGTGCGGGACGGGGATGTTCAAGATCCTGCCTCCCCAGAAGTAGGCCGCACCCATCCCGACAACACGAACCCCCGGCGAGTCGCCGGGGGTTTTTTCCTGCCCGCCACCTTACTTCACGACGCGGCGGCTGCCGTCGCCTTGATAGACGTAGCGGAACGTGAGACACGCTACGCCGACGTCCACACAGTAATAGGCGAGCAGCTCGAACTTGGCGTAGCGGCCGTCGGCGGTGCGCAGCGCGTACACGTGGTGCTTCGAGGTGAGCAGGTGGCTCAGCATGCTGTAGCGATACCACTTCCCGACGCCGGGGTTGGTCGTGTCAGGATCGGCGACGTTGCCCAAGTAGCCGTGCTCCGGCACGACTGCGACGGACTCGAACGGCACCGCGCCCAGGTCCTGGAGGCCGGCGCCGGGCGCGGCGATGACGTGGAAGCGCCGGAAGGCGAGGTCCCACGCGCCCGCCGGCGACACGGTGGATCGCCTCGCCGGCCGTCCGGCCCACAGCGACGGGGGCGGCGGCGGGCGACAGATGGTACGGCGGGTACTCCGGCTTGGTGAGCGCCCCGATCACGAGGCTCGCGACGAGCAGGAGGAACGCGGCGGCCAGCACGAGCACGAGGACCGGCGGCCGGCCGCCGCCGCGACTCACGGCTCCGCCATGAACGGGTAGGGGTAGGCGCGGGGCGGGACGAAGTTCTCCTTGATCGCGCGCGCGGACACCCAGCGGATCAGGTTCAGGATCGAGCCGGCCTTGTCGTTGGTGCCGCTGGCGCGGGCACCGCCGAACGGCTGCTGGCCCACCACCGCGCCGGTCGGCTTGTCGTTGACGTAGAAGTTCCCGGCGGCGTAGCGCAGCGCCGTGAGCGCTGCGGTGACGGCGCCGCGGTCCTGCGCGAACACGGCCCCGGTCAGCGCGTAGGGGGACGTGCGGTCCACGAGCTGCAGCGTCTCCCGCCACTGGTTCTCGGGGTACGGGTACAGCGTCAGCACCGGTCCGAAGATCTCCTCGCACATCGTGCGGTAGCCGGGGTCGTCCACCTCGAGCAGCGTCGGCTGCACGAAGTAGCCGTCGCTATCGTCGGACCCCCCGCCGGACAGGACCCGGACGCCGCGCGCCTGCTTGGCCCCGTCGATGTAGCTCTTGATCTTCTCGAACGCCTTCCGGTCGATGACGGCGCCCATGAAGTTCGTGAAGTCGGCCGGATCGCCGACGCGCACGCCGCCGAGCATGTCGAGCACACGCTCGCGCACCCGCGGCCACAGCGTGTCCGGCACGTACGCCCGCGACGCGGCGCTGCATTTCTGTCCCTGGTACTCGTAGGCCCCGCGCACGATGGCGGTGGCGAGCGCCTCCACGTCGGCACTGGCGTGCGCCACGATGAAGTCTTTCCCACCCGTCTCGCCGACCAGCCGCGGGTAGTCGGCGTAGTCGCCGAGGTGGCCCGCGACCTGCCGCCACAGCCCCTGGAACACTTCCGTCGAGCCGGTGAAATGGATGCCGCCGAAGTGCCGGTCGGCGATCGCGCGGGCGCTCACGTCGGCCGCCGGACCGGGCACGAAGTTCACGACGCCGGGCGGCAGCCCCGCCTCCTCCAGCAGTTTGAGCAAGTGGTAGTTGGAATACGCGGCGGTCGCCGCGGGCTTCCACACGACCGTGCAGCCCATGATCGCGGGGGCGGTCGGCAGGTTCCCGCCGATCGAGGTGAAGTTGAACGGCGTGATCGCGTACACAAACCCCTCGAGCGGGCGGTACTCGAGCTGGTTCCACGTTCCCGGCGCAGAGATCGGCTGCTCGGCGTTCAGCCGCTCGGCGAAATGGACGTTGAAGCGCCAGAAGTCCACGAGCTCGCACGCCGCGTCGATTTCCGCCTGGTGCGCGGTCTTGGACTGCCCCAGCATCGTCGCCGCGTTCACCACCGCGCGGTGGCGCGTGGCGAGGAGATCGGCGGCCTTGAGGAACACGGCCGCCCGCCGCTCCAGGGGCCACGCCGACCAGTCGCGCCACGCCTCGCCCGCCGCCGCGATCGCCGCCTCGATCTCCTTGGGCCCCGCCTGGTGCACCTTGGCCAGCACGTGACGGTGGCAATGGGGCATGACGGCGTCCACGGTCTTGCCGGTGCGGACCTCGCGGCCGCCGACGACGACGGGGATCTCGAGGACGCGGGCGGACGACTCCTTCAGGGCGCGCTTCAACTCATCGCGCTCAGGAGTTCCTACGGCGTACGAGAGGACGGGTTCGTTTTGGGGAGTTGGAATCATGGTCGAAATCTAAGCGGCCAGACGCAAGGATTCAGCCCTGAGAACAGTTCCCAGACGCCAAGTCTGGAGTGGTCGCAAGATACGAGTGCCAGTAATGACTTCACTCGCACTTGCGGCTGGCAACCGGAGACCACTGTTCGCTTGGCGTCTGGGAACTTTTCTGGCGTCTAGTGCCTGCCGTTTCCTACCAACTCGGGCGAAACTCGGGCCGCTGTAAGCGGCGCCACCGGAAGCCGTTTCTCGCCGCGCGGGATCATTCCGGGCAAGTTCGCCAGCTC
>WNFW01001148.1_pt1 | contig 33213 bp, 31 predicted proteins | sample 5400131 | NCBI WGS metagenome assembly WNFW01 (sample SAMN13153362, study PRJNA577476) | soil metagenome | isolation source: 20 cm soil or saprolite under grassland replicate 1 | place: USA:California | collected 2016-06-15 | reverse complement strand
AGTCTCTCGATGAGCGAGCGCGCTTCCGCGACTTCCCGTGACGCGCGCTCGTATTGCCTTGCCACGGCGGCCGAGCGGTCGGCGGTCTCAGCGCTTGCCCGGGCGGCTAGCGCTTCAGCCTCGTTCGCGACAACTGTGGCGCGCTCAGCGGAGGCGAGCGTAGCGCGCTCGTATTCAGCGGCCGTCGCCGCGAGGTGACGTGCGCCAGCGCTATTCACGACGGATTGCTTGAGGTCAGCGATTTCGGCGCGCCGGCGCAGTGGACCGGGTCCTGATTCAGGTGCGGGCAGCCAGATCGCGCCGCGCGCGTCAACGAACGCAGTACCACTCTCCATCGATGTCACGCTGCCGAGCAGCGCGCGCACCCAGCGCCGCGCGGGCGCCGACGATTCGACGAGTGTGGCAAGACCGGATGGCGCATCAGGAATTTGGGGCGTCTCACCATTCGGCGAAACGTCCGCAGTCGCGCCATTGGTGGAATCCACCGGCAGGAGGAGAAGCGGACCAGGTGTCGCCGACGCGTGCCAGGCGCGCACAGACTCGGCAACCGCGCGATCGCGAACGAGAACCGCGTTGACGGTGGGCCCGAGAAACCGCTCGACCAGCGCCGCGGAGTTGGCGTCAGTGCTGATGAAATCGCTCAGCGGTCCAAGGACGGCGCCTTCGCCAAAGATTCCGCGCTCCTTCAGCAGACGTGCGGCCGCGGGCGCAAGTCCCACGCGCTCGCGCTCAAGTCCTTCCAAGGCGTTGAGCTTGGCGCTCAAACCCGAGTGGAGTTCCTCGGCGCGGAGAAGCTCCGCGCGGGCTTCGCTCTCGCGCTCTCTGACCTGGCGCAGGAGTTCTCTTGCATCTTCGGCGGCAACGCTGGTCTCGGCGACTCGTGCGGCGGCGATCGCGGCGGCATCCTCCGCTGCGGCGAGAGACCGCCGCGCCGCTTCGGCAGCATCGAAGAGCTGCACCTGTTCGGTCTCGAGGCTCGCCTTGCGCGTCAAGAGTTCATCGCGCTCGCGCTCTCCGCTCTGGCGATCGAGGTCTGAGCGGTGGAGCTGTTCGCGCAGCTCGCGCAGTGTTCGCTCGCCCTGTTCCAGATTCGACCGCGCGGCGCGAAGTCCAGCCCGCACATCTTCTTCGCGCTGGGTGTGCGCGGCGAGCGCTTCGTCGGCGTCGCGCAGACCGGCCTCCAGCTGCGCGAGCTCGGTAGACGCGCGCTCGAGCTCACCACCCACGCGCCCCGCGATTGCATCGCCATCGCGGCGCTCTTCCTCGGCGCGCTGACGCCGCGACGTAGAGTTGCGCAGCCGCTCCTCGGCCACGGCAATCTCACCGCGCAGCTGCTGTGCGCTTTCGCGCTGGTTCGAGACGAGTCGTGCCAGCTCGGCGCGTCTTGCTTCGGCACTCGTCCTCTCGTTGAGCGCAGCGTCACGCTCCGCCTCAGCTTCGCGCAAACGCGCTTCCTCGGCTGGGACTTCAATGCGAAGCTGCGTTACTCGCTCCTCGAGACGCGCGAGCTCGTCACGCCACGCATCCATCTCGCGCGACGCATGCGCAACCTCGAGCGTGAACCGGCGCGCGGTCAGCTCCGTGTAGCGCTCGGCACGCTTTCGCTGGCGCGCAAGAGACCGGACCTGGCTCTGCACCTCGGCGATCAGGTCGTCGATGCGCGCGAGATCGGTCGTCGTCTCCTCGAGACGCCGCTCCGCGCTACGCTTGCGATCGCGGTAGAGTCCGACTCCCGCGGCTTCCTCGAACAGCTCGCGTCTCTCGTCCGGACGATCGCTCAGGAGGGCGTCGACCATCTTTGCTTCGATTACAACTCCCGAGTCAGCGCCTAGTCCAGTGCCGCGGACCATGTCATGGATGTCGCGCAACCGACACGCCGCGCCGTTCAGGAAATAGTCGCTCTCGCCGGAACGACTCAGTCGTCTCGTGATGACGACCTCGCGGAACGGAATGTCGAGCGCGCCGTCGTCGTTTTCGAAATGCAGCGACACTTCGGCCACGTTAACCGCGCGCCGTGCCGACGATCCCTGAAAGATCACTTCTTCCATCTTCGCGCCGCGCAGCGCGCGCGCGCGCTGCTCGCCGAGCACCCAGCGTACGGCGTCGGAGACATTGGACTTTCCGCAGCCGTTCGGGCCGACGATTGCCGTCACGCCGGGCTCGAACAGCATGTCAGTCTGATCAGCGAACGACTTGAAGCCGTGGATTTCGAGTTTCGTTAAACGCACTAAGGCGCTCTCCCGATTCGATACACGAGGACGGGCTTAACGCCCGCGCCACGCAATGTTCTGATAAGCTCCGCCGACTGATCTGCTCTCGCAAAAGCGCCGGCGTAAATCAGCGCGCCACCATCATTCTGAATCAACGCGTAGACCGGAAGCCCGCGAGAGGTGTATTTCTGCACGACGGCGTGAACCGCGTCGATGATTCCGCCTTGAGTTGCGACGCTGTCGATGACCAGCGCCAGCGGTGTCCGCGAGACGCTTCCCGCGGAATCAGTGAGCACGCCTGAATTGCGCAGAGCGAGCAACAGTGAGTCAGCCTGAAATCTCGTGTTGTAGGCACCCGCGGTCACCTTGTACCATGTCGATCGCTCCGGGTCAATTGGAACAGGAGACACCGCCGCGGCCGGAAGCGCCGCACCATTTTTCCTGACGAACAAGTTAGCACCTTCGGCGGTGTTTGCGACTAGCAGCTCGACCGAAAAAGCGGCCGCTGAGCCGGAGTCGTTGACGTTTGCCGGCGGCGGAATATAAAGAGTCTCCGGAGCGGGCCGCGGTGGTGGCGGGACCGGAACGGCAGCGCCCCTGGTCGCGAGCCGCGGAGTAGGGCGAGTCGATCTTCCGCGTGCGAGCAGCAGACCCAACGCGAGCGAAGCCAGGAGCAGCACCGCCATTGCGCCGACAGCCGGATAAAACCACCGGTGTTGTTTCCAGGTTGCGGCGCGCTCGCCGATTCTGTGCAGGGGGATCTTGAGAGTAGGAGTCGGCGATGCGACGCGGGCAATCACCAGCGCCTGTGGCGCGCTCTGCAGCTCCGCGTCCTTTACGAGTACGACACCGTCGATCTGGTCGATCAGCTCCGCGAGGCCCTTCGCATCACTTCGCGCGACGAGGAGGAGAAGGGCACCGACCTTTGAGAACCCGGCCGCAAGCTTCTTCCACCGAGCGCTGCGGAAGATCTCTTCGCCGATGACCGGGTCAGTGCCGCTCGGCATCACGTAAAGGTTGGTAGTGTCTTCGACCTCGTAGCCGATTTTGTTGAGCGAGACGCCGTACAGAAAGCTGTCGCTGATCCCGTGCGGGTCCTCATCCTTGATGAGCGAGCGCAGCGGAGGAAGGTCGCCGACCAGATCGGCAACGACGGCGCGCCTGTGTCTCGCCTCCGCACTGGCAATTCCGAGCGCAACATGTGCGGCCGCGACGGGGTCGGCGGACGTGACTACTATTGCGGAGTAGCTGCCCAAGAGTGACGCGATCTGGCGTCCGGCGTCTTCCCATGCTACCGGGCGTCCGCCGGATGCGCGCGAGGTCAAGGGGAGCCCTCGTAAATCCAGTACTCTCGCTTCGATGCGCGTCCAATCTTGTTTGCTTCGTCGCGTGTCGCGAACGGCCCCATCACTACGCGAAAGATCGGCGACCCAGCGGTGGTCGTCGACACAACGTGGGCTTCATTTCCGCCAACCTTGATCGTGTTCGCGAGCTGCTGCGCTTTGTCCTCGCTGAGGAGAGCGGCAAACGAAACGGTGAATCCTCCTGCCGACGCAGGGACCGCGGTACCTGCGGGCGCCGGGGCGGTGTCTCTCACGACAGGGGTCGTCGATGACGCATTGCCGCCAGAAGTCGTGGAGCTGGCCGAGAGGGAGTCGTTTGTTGCGCTGTCACTCGGGAACGTCACCGGCTGGTCGAGACCACGAGCGCGCGGCCGGAATCCATCCCAGGCAAAGAAGTACCAGAAATCCTTGGCTCCCCCCGCGACGGTCGATTTGACGCCGAGCTTTTCCGGGTCGACAAGCGTTACATCTTTCGCGCCAAGTAACGCTAGCTCTCCGTCGGGCGTTATCGCCGGGAGATCGGTCTCCCACTGCGTCGGCACCGCACCGACGACGTGGTTTGTACCAATCGCGATTACCCAAGCTGAGTCTGCCTTGGGAAACCGGGCCAGAAGGTAGCGACCCAGCGCGTCCATGCGCAGATCCGCTGGTGGAGCGGAAAGAGGAATAGTGGACTGAATGCGTCCGCTGTAGCGGTCGACGACCGAGATCCCGCTATCGGCCGCCGTTGCGACGTAAATCCTGTCGCCACTGGGCGTCGGCGCGAGCGCGCGCACTCTGCTCTCGAGCTGGACGGCGCCAACGGGCGAAAGATCCTTGGCCTTCACGCCGACAAGGCCGCTATCGATCGTGAAATAAATACGGTCACCGACCTGTGTTCGGACCGCGCGCCCCGAGAGCGGAAGAACAGTGCTGTCCTGAATGACATCGTCGGGCGGCCGGACCTTCCAGACGAGGGTCTGTGCTCCTTTGTTCGCGGCGATTATGAGATCACCACTGGGCTGCGCGAAGACCGCGCGCGCCGGTACCGGCGGCTTGAAATGCCAGTCACCGCCATTGGGATTCAGCCGTACGATCTCGCCTTTCGGATTAATTCCGTAAATGTCGCTGCCGTTCGCCGAGGAGAGCGAAGTGAGTTTGGCTTTGGAGGCCTTGGCGACGTCGGTTTCGCGGAGATCGATTCGCCCGGGGAATCCCTTCGCGTCGACGAACGCGATTGTCCCGGCGTCCGCATCAAAAGCAAGCACCCGGTCGAGCGACGGCGCTTCGTCCAGCGTCCACACGACCGAGTCGAGTCGCGGATATACAGAGACCCGCCCCGTTCCTCCTCCGCGTGGAACGCGGAGGAGCAATGGTTCGGGCCCGTGAGCTTCTGCTACTTGGAGATTGGTGCTGTCAGGCGCTGCCCTGTCGTTCGTGCAGGCTGCACAGAGCAGCGCCAGCAGGACGATGCGACGCAACGGTTAGTAGCTCGCTCCCAATGAGAAAGTCCAGTTCGGCTTGCGGCCGGTAGACAGTGGACGCGCGTAGTCCCAGCGCAAAATAGCCAGGTTGAACAGGTTCACACGCAACCCTCCGCCCCAGCTTGTGAGCGGATAGCGATCCGTGTTCGGGTCGGTACCGGCAGGCGGACGACCCAGGTGCGGAGTCTGGCCTTTGCTCCACGCCAGACCGGCATCGTAGAAGATAAGTCCGTCTACTGGCGGCAACCCAAAGCTGCTTCCGACATCGAACCGCCGAATAATCGGGAAGCGCAGCTCCGCGTTCGCTACTGCTACCCTGCTTCCTGCCAGCTGCGCGTTATTGCATGTTGCCTGGGAGCCGATCACCGACGTGCAGTCATAGAAATTGAAATTGGCTCGGTCATACCCGCGAACGAAATCAGGACGACCGATGTACTTCGGGAAGAAACCTTCGTCGGGCCCGCGTGAAATCGAGCTCAGGAAGCGCGTTGCGAAAGTCAGCGTGTTGAAGATGATCGGATCGTAGCGACGGTAGTCGGCGAGGAAATCGCTGAAGTTGATCTTGCCCAGGCTCTGCGACGCCTGGAATCGCATCCTGCGACCGATCACCGGTCCGGTATTGCCAAAGAGCGTGTTGTCGGACACGAACGCCGTCGACGGAGTTGCGTAATTTATCGTCGGCAGGGTCGTATCGGTCTTGAACTGAATGTCGGTGCAATATCCAGCCACGCTGCAGTCCTGGTACACGCTTATGATTCCCTCTCCAATGCTATTCAGCTGGAGTCCGGTCTCGATGCGACTGAAGCGATTGAACGGATACTGACCGGTGAGAAATACGTTTCTGACGACGTAGCGGAGATAGTCCGTTTGCAACCGGAATACGGTGGGGCTAATCTGGGTGGGGCCACCGTTGAGCGGAACGTAGACAGGGTCCTGTGAAATCCCGGTCGTGTACTGGAGGCGGTGGCTCAGATTCGCGTAGCCGACAAACGCGCTCGCGTCGCTGAGTCTTCCATAGACGTTTCCGGCAATCGCCAACTGGTGATTACCCAGCAGATCGCTGAACACGAAAGCGGTGCCGCCGGAGAAGGTGCCGTAGTTCGGAGTGTACCCGATCGAGGGGTTAGCGATGTAGTCCGGGTGGAAGGAGACATGGTAAGGGTGCTCCTTGAAGCGAGCGGTGTCAGGCAGACCGAACAGCGGGTCTGACATCAGACCTGCTATGCTCGCCGGGACGTCCGCAACCATCTCTTGCACGGGTAGCACTGAGGACTGGCGCGATCCGGCGGGAGCGCGATAGGTCGAGGTCGGCTCGCCCGCACGGGGGCGCAAAGTCATCGAATCGAGTGCCGATTTTGGTGCCGATGTATCGGCTCCCGACAATGCTGCCACTGAGGTCGATGCTCCGGGACGGAAGGCTGTCTTCTTGAGCGCGCGTGGATTGTCGATCGTCCACACGGTGTAGTCGCCGCGCTCGAAATTCGTGTACGCGATTCGATCCGCCGTCCGCGCCCAGCTTATCGCGGGGCTGTATTCCGAAAGCGCCGAAACGCCGCCCAGCACGTTCGTAAGCTGGTAGTGCTGGCGGTCAGTGAAATCGAACAGGAAAATGTTCGGAATTCCCGTTCGGTCGGAGACGAAAGCGACTTGCCGTCCATCGGGCGACCACGCCGGATTCAGATTGAGGCCCGCCTGATTGGGCAGAACCTCAATTGTGCCCGACCCCAGATCCATGACCGCGATGCGCCACTTTTCGAGCTTGAGAATCGACAGATCGGTGCCTTGACCCCGCTCTGTTGCAAACGCCAGCCTCTTCCCGTCGGGGGACCACGCTGGCTGCATGTCGCCGTACTCATCGTTGGTCAGCTGGCGCAGGTTTTTGCCATCGGCGTCAACGATGTAAAGGTCCGTAATCCCGCCATGTGTGCCGCTGAATGCAATCTGCCTGTCGTCGGGCGACCAGACGGGACTCCAGATCGCGTCGATACTCGGCAGGTCGATTCGCCGCCTCACCGACGCGCTCGGCACGTCGATCACGTACATCACGTCCTTGCCTTGGCGCTGTGCGGTGAATGCCAGCATGTGTCCGCCGTTCGAGAACGAGCTCTGCGAATAAAGCAGCCGGAGCTCCTCGAAGTTCGGATTCGTCGTGCTCTCCACCAGCCGCTTGATGCGCTTGCCTGTGCGAGCATCGGCCAGCCAGAGGTCGATGAAAAGCTCGGCTCGCTTCTGGTTTCCGTTGGAGAGAAATGCGATCAGGTTGCCGTCAGGTGAGAGCGAAGGCGCCAGGAATATCTGCCCACCGCTCTTTTTTTCCGTCAGCAGTGGCTGGGAGAAGCTGCGCGGACGGTCGAGTGCCGCGGCCTGGGGTAGGTACTTCGCGTTGACCGATTCGCGCCATTCGTCGCTCAGCTCGTGCAGCGTGAGCCCAAGCTGCCTTTGAAACGCCCGAGCGATGCCCAAGGTGGTCGCGTTCTGGAGGATCTCCCCGATCGCCGCGTCGCCCCAGCGCTCCCCGACGTACTCCCAGAGAGCCTGCCCGTACCGGTAAGGGAAATATTTGTCCGGACGCTCGGTCATCTGCTCGATCGTCGGAAGATTGCCGTTGACCGCCGCATCGCGGATCCAGGATGCGGTCAATGTGTGGCCAGGCCCGCTCGACAGATATTCGGCCATGCCTTCCATGAACCAGAGCGGAGGATCGATCTGATTGAGCGTTTGAGCGTTCGCTCCAGCTTTGCCGCGGGCGAAGATGTCGTACTGGAACTCGTGCACCATTTCGTGCGTGAGGACGTGTTCGAAGCTCCCGAGGTCGCCGGTCAGCGGCAGGATTATGCGGCCCCTCTCATAGTCCGTTACACCGCCCGTGCCTTCGCCGAGATCGCCGGTGACGTTGTTCTGCCCGAAGTCGGAGCGCGAGGAGAACAGAATGACCGGCTTCTTTTCGCGGAACTGGTGATCCAGCACTTTCGAGAGTCGAGCGTACGAGCGCTCCGCCATGCGGGCGGCTTCCATCGCTCCGACACGCTCCTCTGGGTAGTAGTGAACGAGCCAGTGCTCGGTCTCGATTACTCGCCAGTTGAAGTGGCGGTACTGCACCTGGTTCATGCCGAAGTACTGCTGCGCGTCGAGGCGAGCGCCGAGGAGCAGTGCCACGGTGACCAATAGAATCCGAGCCGCTTTCATTTCCCTTACTCCTGTGGGTCCAGCGCCACTGTTTCCGCATCACTCCAGAGGCGCTCTATCTGGTAGAACGCCCGAAGTGTCGGATGGAAGATGTGAACTACAAAATCGAAATAATCGAGCAGCACCCAGCGGCCCTGCTGTAACCCTTCCGTGTGATGCACGGTCAATCCCGCTTTCTTCATCTCCGATATCACATGCTCGCCGATGGATCTCACGTGGGTGTCGGAGGTCCCGCTCGCGATGACGAAGTAGTCAGTCATGTCGGTGACGCCTGCCAGGTTCAGCACTACGACGTCGTTTGCTTTCATGTCCAGGCAGAGCTGGGCGGCGCGCTTCACGTTCTGCGCACCTTCGCGGGCGGTTACAGATGGTAAGGATGTGGCCATGCGGTTCGGTGAAGGTTCGATGATGGCGCCACGGCGCCACCTCTGCTATGTAGCTTATCTGCGGTGCGAAAGTTCCGTGAGGGCTGAAAACGCATTTCGCACGCCATATCTATGACACGCTACTGCTTGATTACCCACACCTTGATTTCGGGGTGGACGTCGGCGTGAAGCCGGATGGGCACGCGATAAACCCCGAGCGCGCGGATTGGCTCGTGGAGCTCGATCTGCCGCTTTTCCACAGTGAATCCCTGCGTTTCGAGCTGGTGCGCGATGTCCGACGAGGTGACCGATCCAAAGAGCTTTCCCTCATCGCCGACGCGAGCGGAAAAAGTCAGGGAAACCTGTTCGAGCTTCGTTGCGAGCTCCGAGGCCGAGCCGCGCCGCTGCTCTTCCGCCTGCTCGAGGCGCTGACGCTCCTGCTCGATCCGTTTTCTATTGCCGGCGGTAGCCTCGTACGCGAATCCTCTCGGCAGCAAGTAGTTGCGCGCGTAGCCGGCGGAGACTTTCACGATGTCTCCCGGATGACCGAGTTTTTCGACTGCCTGTCTGAGTATGACTTCCATTAAAAGATTCCTGTCAGGGATCGTTGAGAACGGCTAATTCTAGCACAAACCCGCGGTGAATCGTACGGTCAGGTCGCTCGGGCCCGCTTGCGGATGTCGAGCCAGGTGTCGCCAAGACCGAGAGCGAGGGCGAGCGCGCCAAGGAGCAGCACGCCCTGAGGGATGAGGCTGAGAACGATGATGAAGACGTAGCGGCCTTTCGAGATCCAGACGAGAACGCCGAGTCCCCGGATCACGTAGAGCGCGCCAAAGAAAAGCAGCAGGTTGAAACCAGCGCTCCGCCCATCACTGAAGGCCGGCAACAGACTGAGAGTAAGTCCAACCGCGAGCGCCCACACCATCTGGTCGCTGAAGCGAAACTCGGCGAGCGGGCCGAGAGGCGGTCCGATTCTCACTCTGGACAACCTGTGATACACGCCCCACGCGAGCCCGAGCGCGGCGAGAGACTCGAGCGCGAGGAGAGCGGGAAGCAGCGGGGTCGTGCGCGCCGGAAGATCGCGTTCGACGTCCGCGCCAAACTCGTCCATCGTTTGTAAAATCGGCGCCCGTGCCGTCAAATCTTTCCACTCGGGCGTCTCCCACTTTGCCTCGAATTGCGTGACGGTCGCGGCAGCTCTTCGCATGAATTCTTCGCCGCCAGCGCGCTGGAATCGCGCGATACCACTTGGCGAAGCGAGCGCGATAGCGAGGCCGACACCGACCGCGATTCCGACGGCCGCGAGTGCGCGCGCGAAGAACCCACTCGCGGCGTTGAGGAGGCTTACGAGCCCGAAGCTCGAGACAAGAATGATTGCCCAGGCACGGCTCATCTGGTCGTACGAAGTTCCGGGTAGACCTACGGGCTGGAGGCGCATCCACACTACAGGCTGAAACAGGATCGACGCGGCGGCCGCCACGCAGATTATCGCGAGCGCGGCACGGCTACCTGAGTTCCAGCCAACGATCGAGCAGACGGCTAACGCGGGAACGAAGAGCAGCAGCGTCTGCTGAATGGGGAACACGACGTCGCCCAGCGGGAGCAGCGGCAAAACGAAGAACGCGGCAAGCCCCCAGAGCAGCGGCCGCCACGACTGGCTTTTTTCCTCCGTCGTGGCGGCTTCCGCCATCTACGCCTGGTGACCGCGGATATACGGGATGAGCGCGAGGAATCGCGCTCTCTTGATCGCTGTCGAGAGCTGGCGCTGATGACGTGCGCAGGCGCCGCTCAGTCGTGACGGAAGGATCTTGCCCTGATCGGTGATGAAACGCCCAAGAGTACGGTCGTCCTTGTAGTCGATCCAACGGACGCGACTCTCGCAGAACGGGCAGCTTTTTTGTGGTCTTCTCATTGTTTGTTAATCCTCGTCGTCGTCATCGTCATCACGGCGAGTTGCCGCGGCCAGCTCTTCCTCGGACTGCGGCGGAGCGCCGACTTCGTGCTCGTGCAGCGTGATGAGGTAGCGAATGACGCCGTCGTCGAGCCTGAGCGCGCGCTCGTATTCGGGTAGCGTTGTAGGCTCGGTGGCGAACTTCGAGACGACGTAGTAGCCGTTCTCGCGCGGACCGATTGAATAGGCGAGCTGGCGCCGACCCCAATGCGTGACTTCCGGCTGCTCTTTGGCGCTGAGCAGTCCGTTAAAGCGGTTGATTTTTTCGTTGATGGCGGCGTCTTCGAGCGTCGAGTCGAAGATGTACACCGCCTCGTATGTGCGAGGCACTCGGCAATCCTCCTTTTGGTCGTGATCTGCCTCCCAGCTGGTTGCCGAAGTGGGAGGAAGGTGTGAAGGCGACGGGCGTCGCCGTTGTGAGAGGGAAGTTAAACTTTCGGCCGCTGCGAGGCAACGGCTCGGTGGTCGGCAGCAATACAACTGGAAGCACATTCGGCACTCTTGTTGCCCGCCACACACGTTGATTGCCGATGCGCTGGCAAATCGAATCGCCGGAACAATCCGGTCGCCATCAGAGCAGGAGGGAAGGTGCGAATAAGTTCGAGAAAGTGGGGAGGGATGGCTGTGGTGGTTTTGGCCGGAGTGACAGCTGCCGGCTGTTCCAAAAAATCCGATTACGGAACGGACACGACGGGAGCTGCGATGACCAGGACTGACAGTTCCAGTTACACAGCCAGCTCAACAGCGCCCGCAATGCAGGACACGAGTATGGCGAGCACGTCCACATCGACGTCGAAGACTTCTACGCGGAAGACAACCAAAAAGACCGGCACCAAGCGTTATTAGGACGCTCGAACAACCGGCGCCGGTGGCTGGCGCGCCAACCGGGAATCCGGACCCTTTCGCCGGGCGTGAGCAGCCGTTTGCCATTGTTGCCTTACGGGTAGGCGCCGGATGAAGGCATGTTGGATCCGCGCCCTCCCGGAGGTTACATGCGCAAAACTGTAGGAATCGCCGCTGGAATATTCGGAGCGGCTGTCGTTGCCGTCGTCGTCGCGAGCTGCGGCAGTGACTCGACCGGCCCGGCAAGGAAGACGTACGTGGCGAACTTGTCGCCTGCGAACGAGGTGCCCCTAAAAACTACGACTGGGACAGGAGTGGTGACGTTCGTCGACAATGTTACGACCATTGATTGGGAAATGACGCTCACCAACATGACGAATGTCACTCAGTCACATATTCATGGCCCCGCAGCGGCGGGAACGAACGGAAGCGTTATCATCAATCTCTGGTTTCCAATCACTCCAACCGGAACAGTGAACGGACTCGTGGCACGCGGTTCAATCACCAACGCCATGAATGTCAACGTGTCGCTCGATTCGCTGAGAACGCTGTTCAATAACGGCATGGCATACGTCAACGTTCACACAGCGGTTAATCCTGGCGGGGAGATCCGCGACCAGGTACACCCGGTACAATAGTAAGTCAGCCGCTACACGTTGAACCGAAACAAGAGTACGTCGCCATCCTGGACGACGTACTCCTTTCCTTCTGATCTCACGGCGCCCTTTTCGCGGGCCCCCTTCCACCCGTCATTGCCGACGAAAGAATCGTAAGAGACGGTTTCTGCTCGGATAAATCCGCGCTCGAAATCGGTGTGGATCACCGCTGCGGCCCTGGGTGCGGTATCACCACGGTGGATGGTCCACGCGCGCACCTCTTGCTCGCCGGCCGTGAAGTAAGTCTCGAGGCCGAGGAGGCGGTAACCGGCGCGAATAAGCCGATCGAGTCCCGCGGACTCCAGCCCGAGCGACGACAGAAAATCGGCGCGGTCCTCGGCCGGCAGCTCGGCGAGCTCCGCTTCGATCTTGGCGGAGAAGGGAACGACCTCTGCATGCTCCCCACTTTTTTTCACCGCCTCACGGAGCGCCTTGAGGTGCGGGCCCTCTTCGCCCGATAGCTCCGCGTCGCTCACGTTTGCCGCGTAGAGGACGGGCTTGACGGTGAGCGGCGTGAGCGGCGCAAGGATGCTCTTTTCTGCCCCGGTGAGACGCGCTTCCCAAAGCCCTCTGCCCTCCTTGAGAAATCCATAAGCTTTTTCGAGAATCGGGAGCTCCGCCAGCGCTTCCTTGTCACCGGTCCGCGCCGAGCGACGCGTCTTGTCGAGCCGCTTCTCGAGCGAGGCGAGATCGGCGATCGCGAGCTCGAACTCGATGACCTCGCGATCGCGCACTGGATCGACCGCACCCATGACGTGCGTCACGTCGGGGTCCTCGAAGCAACGCACGACGTGAACGATCGCGTCGGTCTCGCGGATGTTCGACAGGAACTTATTGCCGAGTCCTTCGCCTTCCGCCGCGCCTTTGACGAGGCCAGCGATGTCGACGAACTGCACGACGGCGGGCACCGTTTTCTTTGGTCGGACGATCTCGGTCAGTTTATTGAGACGCGGGTCAGGGACCTCGACCATCCCCACATTGGGCTCGACGGTGCAGAAGGGGTAGTTCGCGGCCTCAGCTTTCGCAGCGGTGAGAGCGTTGAAGAGCGTTGATTTGCCGACGTTGGGGAGGCCGACGATTCCTAGCTTTAGCATTGTCGAAAAAAGTAATTGATCGGGTGTTTTCTACACTAAGTCACTTATAGGTCACGCATCGACGTCCGGCGCTCGATTGAAAAGATTCATCGCTCGCTCCGCACCATCCCGAATCCACGTCTCAACTGTGGCCGTTAGCTGAGGCATCAAGGCGAGGATATCGTCGCGCTCGTCGCGCGCGAACGGAGACAGTACGAAATCAGCGAGGTCCTTGTAGATCCCTTTCCGCTCTTCGCTCGGACCTACTCCGATGCGAAGCCTCGCGTACTCCTGCGTTCCCAACGCGTGCTCAATGCTCTTAAGGCCGTTGTGGCCGCCGGCGCTGCCGCGCGGCCGTATCCTGATTCTGCCAACGGGTAGCTGCACTTCATCGACTACGATGAGAAGATCTTTCGCCGCGCTCCAGAACGGCCGCCGCACGAAATTCTTGAGCGACTGTCCGCTCAGGTTCATGTAAGTCTGCGGCTTGACGAGCCTCACTTTCACGCCATCGACCGTTCCGTTCGCGACGTGCGATTCGGCGTCCTTTTTCCAGCCATCCAAACGCCAAACGTCGGCGAGGTGGTCGATCAACCACCAGCCGACGTTGTGACGTGTCGCGGCGTACTCGCGGCCCGGATTTCCGAGACCGACTATGACCTTCAAGGGCTACCCAATAATTACTTCTTGCCTGGCGACTCGCCGCCCTTCTTGCCGCCTGATTCGGCTCCGGCCTCGTCCTCTTCCTCTTCGCCCGGACCCTTGCCAATGACTTCAGGCTCGGCCGCTCCTTCCGCCGCACCCTCGACCGCCTCTGCCGCCGGTGCCTCTTCGATCACCGCGCGCGGAGCGGCAAGAACCGCAACCGACGTCTCGGGATCGTCGAGAATCTCGACGCCCTCAGGAAGCTTGATATCGCTGACGTGCAGCGAGTCGCCGATCACCATGTTGGTCACATCGAGCTCGACGTGATCCGGAATGTTGGACGGATCGACCTCGATCTCGAGCTCACGGAGCGTATGATCCAGAACGCCGCCCTCGAGCCGGACGCCTTCGGCGATTCCAGTGAGGACAATCGGAATGCTCACCGTGACTTTCTCGCCGGCCACCAGCGCCTGGAAATCGACGTGCAGAATCTGCCGCTTGAGCGGATGACGCTGGATCTCGCGAATCAACGTCTTCGAAGTCGTTCCGCCAAATGACACTTCGATAACCGTGCTCTCCGCCTGAATGTGGCCTAGCATTTTGTCGAGGTCGCGCGCGTTGAGCGACAGCGGCTGCGGCTCGCGCCCGTGGCCGTAAATCACCGCCGGAACCTGTCCGTTGCTGCGAAGCGAGCGCGCCGCGCCCTTGCCGGTGGTGTCGCGCGCTGTCGCGTTGAAAGAAACGATTGCCATTCTATTTCATCCTTTGGGGCGCGCTGATCTTTCTCCACGCCCATTCGATAATGTCCAATACCGCCGCCGCGAATTCCTTCGCGACCTTCTCGATCGCCTCAGCCATCTGCACCTCTGCCGCCTTTACCGCATGAACCTTCATTGCTCGAACAGCGAGCTCACGGACTGCTCGCTGTGAATGTAACGTATCGCCTTCGACAGAAGCTCTCCCACTGACAGCACGCACAGCGTCGAAAATCTCTTCGCCGCCGGAATCGTGACGGTATCGGTGACAGTCACTTCCTTGATTGGCGCCTTGGAGAGCCTTTCCACCGACGAGCCGGAGAGAAGTGCGTGCGTCGCACAAACGTAGACGTCGCGCGCACCCAGATCCTTCAGAGCCTTTGCTGCTTCAGAGACCGTACCCGCGGTGTCGATCATGTCGTCCGCGAGCAAGCAGTCTTTTCCTTCTACTTCACCGACGACGTTGACGACTTCGGACACGTTCGCCTGCGGCCGCCGCTTGTCGATGATCGCGAGTGAGCCGTTGAGCCTTTTCGCGAATCCTCTCGCCATCTTCGCTGATCCGACATCGGGGGCGACGACGACGAGCTCGTGCAAATTCTTTCTTCGATAATGCGAAACGAACACCGGCGCCGCATAAAGGTGGTCCACCGGAACATCGAAGAACCCCTGCAACTGGTGCTGGTGAAAATCAATTCCAAGTACTCGGTTGGCGCCGGCCGTCGTGATCATGTTCGCGAGCAGCTTGGCACCAATCGCGACCCGGGGCTGGTCCTTTCGGTCCTGCCTCGAGTATCCGTAGTAGGGCATCACGCACGTGATCCGCGCCGCTGACGCCCTGCGCGCCGCGTCGATCAGGAGCAGCAGCTCCATGATGTTGTCGGCCGGCGGATTTGTCGGCTGCACGATGAAGACGTCGTTGCCTCTGACGTTCTCATCGATGCGGACGAAGATCTCGCCGTCGGCGAAGCGGTTGACCGTCGTCTTGCAGAACGGCACATCCAGCGTTCGCGCTATCTCACCGCACAGCTCCGGGTTCCCGGGCCCGGCGATGAGCTTGAAGCCATGAGCGGGTACGGATAATCCGTCCATGCAGCCTTACAAGTTAGGTGGGCAAAGGACTTAGATCAATTGCCCCTGGTGGATTCGAACCACCATTACCGGATCCAAAGACCGATGTCCTGCCATTGGACGAAGGGGCAGCGGGAACGGAAAGCTAGTCCAGAATCTCCACAGGGACAACGCTCTCGGCCGTGCGCGTCATGATCGTCTTCGTCCCTTCTGGAACGACGAGTGGGGGAAGAGGCGCTTCCGGATCGACGGTGCGCGTGTAAATCCCGGGAACCTTGAAGACGGTCGATCCCGATCCGCTCAGCCGATAAAAGAGACCGTGACGATCGCCGCGCGAGAGCAAGGTGTCGATCGCGGGCCAACGCGCCCGCACTACCGACTCGAAATCGTTGAGCGACCGTCGCGCCGCCGAATCCCAATTCGTGAACATCTCGGCGGTAAGATCGGGCGCGGCGGCGGCGGTTGGCTCAGCGCTCCGTGATGCATCGATGAGCGCGTATGCCTCGCCGGTGTCGACGCCGAAAGGCGGAAAAAAAAGCTGGATATCGCGGCGCGGTAGCGGCGGCAGCTCGAGAAGTTTCTCGCCCCGACCCCAACCGAGCGCCATCACGAAACCACTGGTAAGAAAGGGGACGTCGGATCCGAGTCGAGCGGCGAGGTCTCTCAGCGCCCCGGCGCTGAGCGGACTGGGCGATAGAGTGTTGAGTATGCGAAGCACAGCCGCGGCGTCCGCGCTTCCTCCGCCCAAGCCACCACCGATTGGAATCCGTTTCTTGATGACGATCTCGAATCCGCCCGGCCATCCGGTTTCGGCGGAGTACAGGGTCGCTGCTCGAAAGGCCAGGTTTTCTTCCTGTGGTTGGTCGCGCATGACGCCGCAACGCAGCATGCGCGCTTTCTCGCGCACATGCAGCCGCACGTCGTCTCCCAGCTCGAGCCGCAGGAATACGGTCTCGATCGAATGGTATCCGTCCGGGTTCTTGCCGAGCACGCGCAGCGACAGGTTGATTTTCGCTTGGGCGAGCGTTCTTCCGCCGCGGCGACTCATTCCGCTACGCCGCCCGCTGGCGGCCTATCGCGTTCGGTGATCTTCATCTGGCGAGGTCGGTCGCGGGCTGCAAGTCGCGCAGCTTCACGCCCAGCTGCGCGAAGTAGTACGCGCCAATGAGCGTGATCGGAATGAAAGTGAGGAGGTGATATCCGATTGCCCAGGTCGCCGCCTGCTGTTGGCTCACTCCGTAGAGTGAGAGACCCTGCACCGACATGTACTCGAAGATTCCGAAAAACCCCGGCAACGCGGGAACGGCTGTGCCCAGCGCGATAAAGGCCTGAAGAAAAAGCGCTGCTGAAAACGGAGCGGTGATTCCGACTGCCTTGAATGCAAGCCAGAAACCAATCGCGTTCAGCAGCCAATGCGCGACCGTCCAGCCGAGGACGGCGGCGAAGTGACCCGGGCTTCGCAGGACGCTCAGACCCTCGACGAAAGTCCCGAGCATTCTCCGCCCGCGCGCTTCCGCCGCTGGTGAGACACGTCGCGCAAACAGCTCAAACAACCTGAGCAGCTTTGACGGGAAGAAAACGAGCGCGTAGAGCCCGAATACCAGTATCAGAACGACGCCTCCGGAAGCGATCCCGAACGATCCGAGTGACCGTCCAGCGAGCGTCTGGGAGCTGGAAAGTGCAGGGTCGAGCAATGCCGTAGCAGCGAGGAGAAGGAGCACGATCGCGTCGAACAACCTGTCGACGACGAGGGAGGCAAGCGCGGTTGTAAACGGTATCCGCGTTTCCCTCGTGACGGCGTACGCTCTGGCGATCTCACCAGCGCGGGCGAGGGCGACATTGTTCACCATCATCCCGATTGCCGTCGCGCGCCAGAGCGGACCGAGTGCAACCCGGGATGCGACCGGCTGCAGGATTGTTCGCCATCTGATCGCCCGCAACGCGAAGATCGCTGTCGAGCAGAAGATGGCGGCGGCGAACAGAAGCGGGTTTGCCTGTGAAAGGCTGCGTCCGACCTCGGATGCCGAGATACCGTGCAGCGTCCAGTAGATGAGCGCCACGCTCAGTACGCGCGAGTCGGCGCGTTTCCACTCTTCTTGAGCGCCCGCCGAATCTCGGCGGCGCGCTCGATGGCGCGCTGCCCTTTGTACAGCAGCGTCTGGATCGGAACCAGCTCGGTAGCGCTCGGTTGCGGTCCGGAATTGCGGGTCTCGAGCGACCGCATTGTCGCGAGACTCGAGTTCAGAACGTCGCGCAGCTCCTTACCGCGAGGCGGAGTTCTTGCGCCCGCGAAAGGTGACTGTGGCGTGGGCGGCGATGCGGAAATGAGCGGCGAGGTCTGTGCCTCGGGCGGTGGCGTTGGAACGCGCTTCACTTCGGGTGACAGCGTTCCCGGACCGATGCCACCACCTTGCTCTCGAAGCTGCTGCTCGTAGTGAGTGCGTGGATTCGGCGCGACGTACACGATGTGCTGACCGTTGTCATTGAAGAAAAGCTGAGAGATCGGGATGATCACATCGTCCCGACGGTCTTCGCGCGCCGGCGCGTAGCTCGCCAGCCTCCGCAGGCTCTCCTCGACGCGCGCGTCCTGCTCCGCTCCCCACGTGCGGACCCCACGCACCAGCAGCTTCAAGTCTTCGATCGCGCCGATCAGCGCGCGCTGGAGCTCCGGCTCCCATGTTGTCGCGCCCTGTGCCACCCCTGACGCAATTCTCTCCACCGCAGTGGCCAGCCGCGCGAGCTGGCCAGCCTTGGCCATCGTCGCGCTGCCGCGAAGGCCGCGCGCCGTGGCGGCAAACTGCGACGCATCAGAAGACTCGAGATTCCTTTTCGCGATGAGCGACTCGAGGCGGGTGAGATACTCACTCGCCTCGAGCGCAAAGAAATCGAGCAGTCGGCCCGGCGTAGTCATCAGCGCGTTCTCCAGATCATAACCGAAAAGTGAGCGCTTTTTCGCTCACAGTCAAAACTCCGCCCCATTATGACGACCGAGCAGCGCGCATCGCTTCGCGCATTTCCTTCACCGCGCGCTCCAGGCCGATGAAAACGGCGCGGCTTATGATCGAGTGACCGATGTTGAGCTCCTCGATTTCCGGGATCGCGGCAACAGGTCCGACGTTGTCGACGGTGAGCCCGTGGCCCGCGTGAATGGCAAGCCCCAGGTCGGCGCCGCGCCGCGCCGCATCTCGAAGTGCGCCGATCGTCTTTTTTGAATCGGGGTTGTGCGAGTATGCGCCGGTATGCAGCTCGATCGCGGGCACGCCGAGCTCCTTCGATTGCTCGATCGCTTCGCGCGTGGGGTCGATGAAAAGGCTGACCCGAATTCCCGCATTGGTCAGCGTGTCTACGGAGGCTCTGATGCGTGCGGGGTCGCTTATGATGTCGAGCCCTCCTTCGGTCGTGATCTCTTCACGCCGCTCGGGAACGAGCGTCACTTGCTGAGGAGCGAGCCGGCGGGCGATGTCCACCATCAGCGGCACCGAGGCCATCTCGAGATTGAAATAGGTCCGTACGCTCTTCTTCAGCCGCTCGACGTCCGCGTCCTGGATGTGGCGCCTGTCTTCGCGAAGGTGCGCTGTTATGCCGTCGGCACCCGCCGCTTCGCACGCCAATGCCGCTTCCACCGGATCAGGTTGCTGGGCGCGCCGAGCCTGCCGCAACGTTGCGACGTGATCAATATTGATATAGAGCCGTTGTTGCTTTGCTTGCATTGTCACAGTCCCTAAGTCGCAGCTCTATCCCGTGGAGAATTCTATCGTGTCGTTTAGAAAAATCGCTGGTCTATTTCTTCTTGCCGCCTGCTCGAGCGCTACGCGCGGAAACAACGCTCAGCTCACCGGCGGCGCAACGGCCCAGCTCGCTGTCGACCAATTCCTGAAAGCCGTGAATGCGAAAGACCTCCAGGCGATGTCGACCGTATTCGGGACCAAGAACGGCCCGGCGAGGGAGACGATGGACCGCACCGAGCTCGAGAAGCGCGAGATCATTCTTGCCTGCTATTTCACGCACGACAGCGCGCGGATCGTCAACGAAACATCGGGGACCCAGGGTCACCGCAACGTTCGCGTCGAGCTGAAGAAGGGAAACTTCGTGCGCCAAACCACCTTTTATGCGATCCAGGGGCCGGGCGACAGATGGTACGTCGACAACATGGATATCGCGGCCGTCCGCGATTTCTGCGGCAACCCGGGGACCGCGAGATCTCAGTGATCTGAGAGCTCGACCAGCACCCCGCCTGTCGATTTGGGGTGCAGGAACGCGATCCGTTTTCCCTCGGCGCCAATGCGCGGCTGCTCGTCGATCAATTGCACCCCCGAGCGCCGGCATCGCTCCAGCGTAGCGTCGAGGTCGTCGACCGAAAAGCAAATGTGATGGATGCCCGCGCCCTTCCTGGCCACGTAGCGCGCGATTGGCGATGCGGGATCATCGGCCTGGAGCAGCTCGACGAGCGGCTCTCCGGCCTTTAGGCCGACGATGTTCGCGCCGTCAGCATCGTCGAGTGCTACCTGGCTCAAACCCAGCACGTCGCGGAAAAAAGGCAGAGTGTCAGCGAGAGCCTCGACCGCGATCCCAATGTGGGATACGCGCGTGCCACGCGGGGTTGATGGGGTCATTAAGTTTAATGATGAGAGGGCGGCGGTCTGCCTTCACTTTAAAGACATAGCCGCCAACGTCCCCGCGAAAACTAACAGACGAAGACCCGCGTGGTATCCTGCGGTCTGGAGAGTAAAAAATGTCCAATGCTGTGGAAGTGAACGACGCCGACTTCGAGAGCCAGATCGAGCAGCACAAGGGTCTCGCCGTTGTCGATTTCTGGGCGACCTGGTGCGCTCCATGCCGCATGGTTGCGCCAGTCCTCGATCAGCTCGCAATCGAATATCAGGGCAAGGCGAAGGTCGCGAAGGTCGATGTGGACGTCAACATCAAGACGTCGACCAAATTCAACGTTCGGTCGATTCCCGCGATTCTCTTTTTCAAGGACGGCAAGCTCGTCGACCAGGTGATCGGATTCGTCGGGAAGCCAGCGCTGGCGGAGAAGTTCCGGCAGCACGCCGCGTAATCACCGGAGTAAATCGCGGCCAGGCGGCTCGTGAGCTCCGCCGCGGAGGCGACGGCGAATGCGGGGAGCCTCTACCTGGTGAGCACTCCCATTGGCAACCTGCGAGACATGTCATATCGCGCGGTCGAGGTTCTTTCCTCGGCCGCGCTTATCATTGCGGAAGACACACGCCACTCGCGTCGCTTGCTCGATCATTACAAGATCGCCACGCCGGTCAGGTCCTACCACGAGCACAACGAAGCGAAGGAGACGCCGAAGCTGGTCGCGCGGCTGCGCGCCGGAGATTCGATCGCTTTGATATCCGACGCGGGAACCCCTCTCATCTCTGATCCCGGCGCGAGGCTGGTAGCAGCAGCCGTTGACGCTGGTATAAGAGTCGTTCCGATTCCGGGAGCGTCATCGGTGCTGGCGGCGCTGGTCGGCTCCGGAATTTCGCTCGAAAAATTTGCGTTCTTTGGATTCCTGCCGCGCAAGGGAAGTGAGCGCGCGGAGATGATCGATGAGATCGCCGGCTCCCGGACGACCGTGGTTTTGTTCGAAGCGGCGAATCGCGTCGCTGCCACTCTCGCGGCGCTGGCCGAAGCCGGGGTCGCCGCGCGCCGTGCCGTCATTGCGAGAGAGCTGACGAAGCAATTCGAGGAATTCAGGCGCGGCAGCGTCGCCGAACTGGCGAATATATACGATGACGCGGATCCGAAAGGCGAAGTAGTGCTGGTGATTGCCGGCGCCGAGAAGCCGGTTGTAACAGAAGGGGAGCTGAGCGAGGAAGCGAATAAGCTCCGCGCCGCCGGCAAGCCGCCGCGCGATGTGATGGAGCACCTGGTCACTGCTCTTGGCGCTTCGCGCAACGTCGCCTATAGAATCGCGCACGGGAGTAACGCGTGAAGCAACTCCACAACTTTTTTCAGTGACCAACCGAGATGTCCGTCTTTAAACATCGTCCCGGCAAGATCGTTTGCGTCGGTCGCAACTACCGGGAGCACGCAAAGGAGCTGGGGAACGAGGTTCCCAGGGAGCCTCTCCTGTTTCTGAAGCCTCCTTCCAGCGTGGTCTGGGAGGGCGAGGCAATCGTGCTTCCGACAGCGTCGTCGAAGGTCGAGCATGAAGGAGAGATCGGAGTGGTGGTGGGGAAAACCCTCACTCGAGTGTCTGAAGGTGAGGCGGCGCGCGGAATCAGAGCGATAATCGCGGTGAACGATGTGACGGCTCGCGACCTGCAAAAGACGGATGGACAATGGACTCGGGCCAAGGGATTTGATACCTTTTGTCCTCTGGGAGAGGAGTCGTCAGAGCTTCCGGACCTCGACAGTCTCACGGTCGTCACGCGGGTGAACGGCGTCGAGCGACAGCGGGGAAAAAGCAGCGAGATGGTCTTCTCGATCCCGTCCCTCCTCGCCTACATCTCGCATATAATGACACTGGAGCCAGGGGACGTTGTTGCGACCGGCACGCCTTCGGGCGTGGGGCCGCTCGTCCCGGGCGACGTGGTCGAGATCGAGATAGCAGGCATCAGTCGCGTCACTAACCCCGTTCAAGAGAGCCGATAGTGCCCGCCTACACCGATCGAGTGCTGAGCCTTCCCGAATATCCGCTGGCAAAAATCCCCGAGCAGAAGCGCGAGCTCATCGCTCGCGGCGTCGACGTCATCGATCTCGGCGCCGGCGACGCTGATCTTTCGCCGCCACCGGCGGTGATCGAACGCATCTCGCAAGCGGTGCGTATTCCTACCATGAGCAGGTACGGATTCGCTTTGGGCCTGGTCGAGTTTCGCGAAGCAGTCGCGAGATTCATGAAGCGGAGATTCAATCAGGATTTCCATCCGCTCAAGGAGATCGTCCCTCTCATTGGGTCGAAGGAGGGGATCTCGCACCTTGCCTTCGCCTATGTGACAAAGGGCGATTATACGATCGTGCCGGAGCCGGGCTACAACTCCTATCTGGGCGGGACTCTTTTGGCGGAAGCCACGCCCTACAAATATCCGTTGCGGCCGGAAAACGGATTTCTGATCGACCTGGACAAGATCCCTGGCGACGTGTTGAAGAAGACGAAGATTCTGTATCTCAACTACCCAAACAACCCGACCTCGGCGATCGCTCCCACAGAGTACCTCGAGGAAGTAGTTCGACGCTGCAAGGAACTGGACATCCTGCTGGTGTATGACAATGCCTACTCCGAGCTCGCCTACGACGGTTATGTGCCACCAAGCATTTTCCAGATCGAGGGCGCGCGCGACGTGGCGATCGAGTTCCACTCGATGTCGAAGACTTACAACATGACCGGCTGGCGGTGCGGCTGGGCGTGCGGGAAGCAGGAGTTCGTTGGCGCGGTTGCGAAAGTGAAATCGTTCATCGATACCGGGACATTCATGGCAATTCAGGCAGCGGCGGCAACAGCTCTGGACGAATGCGCCGATTGGATTCCGACGAACGTCGCGGAATTCAAGAGACGGCGCGACGCTGCTGCCGACGCCTTCACAGAAGCTGGATTTCCCTGCGCGCGGCCGAAAGCGACGATGTACTTGTGGTGTCCACTACCGAAGAACATCCCGAGCGCGGTGTTCGGCGAGCGGCTGTTGCAGGATGAGGGCGTGATAGTCCTGCCCGGCTCGCTATTTGGACCGGGCGGCGAAGGATTTTTCCGCGTCTCGTTCATTACGTCGCCGGAACGCTTGCGCGAGGCGGCCACCCGCGCCGGTCGTGTACTCAAGCGATTGCAGTCACAGGCCGGGATCGAGGTTCGTTCCGGGCATCGCGAGGAAGAGCGACAGGGGATGGCGCGGGCCTGATGATTTTCCGCCGCGTCGCGTCCGAGCCGAAAGGCACGAGGAGAAAGTTATCGCCCTCTTTCCTCGTGTCCCTCGGCGTGCACATCGTCGTCGCGATCGCGTTCATGCGGATGTTGATCCTGAATGCCGATTTTTCATCCAGCCCCAAGCGACAGCCGTCGTCCGAGGAGCGGGTCTCATTTGTCAGGGTGGGCCAGCCGGGTGAGAAGCCGACTCCCGGGAAGGTTGGTGGCGATGGTCGGCCCGAGAGATCTCGTGAGATCCATGTCGTCGCGCCAAAGGCCATTCCCGTAACTATTCCGACTCCTTCGCCGGCCGTGACCAAGCCGACCGAGGAGGGCGGCAACGGGCCGCTGGTCGGCGGCGGAGGCCCAGTGCGTGGAGTTCGGCCGTCGTATTCCGACGGGAGACTTTGGGAACCGCCAACGGGGATCGTCTCTCCACCAAAGACCGTCGCGCAGACGATCGACAGCCTGATCGCTGATGCAATTGCGCCCTACAACGATTCCATCGCCGCCGCGGCGCAGCGGCGCGATCCGACCGACTGGACGATCCAGAAGGGCGGCTATAAGTGGGGAATCGACAGGCACGCAATCAGACTGGGCCCTGTCTCCATTCCGACGGCGCTCCTGGCGATGCTTCCGCTCAACATTCAGGGAAATCCGACAACGATGGAGCGGGACCGCACTTACGCGGCCATGAACCGGGATATTTCGTGGCACGCGCAGCAGGCGATCAACGATGCTGACTTCATGAAGGCGGTGCGTAGCATCCGGGAGCGAAAGGAGCGCGAACGGGCGGCGGCGCTCGCGGGTTCCACACCCAAAGCAGGTACGGAAAACCAGGCACCGCGCGATTAGAGTCGCCTAGTCGGCCGCTCGTGGGAACACAGGTTGCTACAGATGTGCTCGAGGCAACCTATGAGCACCCAGCTCACGTCGCACGGTCGAAGCAGGCGGTTCGTCTTCGCGTCATTCCTGTATCTCTGGCTCATGGTGGGAATGTTCTTCGGGACGTTCGTCCTCCTGCTGCCCGTCCGCTGGATCCTCGCCGGCCTCGAGCGCCTCGGAACGGATCAGGCTTTTCAGAATCTCGTCCTGATGCTGGTGATCCTCGCCTATGTCGTCGTCTCGGCGCTCTTTGCACGCTGGCTCCAGCGCCGCATTCTGGTCGCCCGGAGCGGCGTAGTGCGCTACGGTGTTCCGGTGATCGCGACGGCGCTCGCCATCACCGCCGTCTGGCTGTGGTCCAACCCTGGAAAATTGTTCGCCTCGCTCGCGGGCGGCTCCAGCTCAAAACTGACCATGGCATCGGGTGCCATCTGGGAGTTCGGTCGCTATCCCGATTCGGCGACGCTGAGTGGGTTCAAGAGCGAAGGCTACACCGCTGTGATCACCCTGGAGCATTCGTCCGATCTGGTTGAGCGGCAAGCCATCATCGACGAGCGGCGGCTGGCGCGCGAGATCGGCATCAAGCTCGTCGAGGCGCCGATGCTGCCATGGATCAGCAATAACCAGCGGTCGCTCGCTCTCATTCGGCGGATCGCGAGTCAGGGCACGGGGCGCTACTACGTGCATTGCGGTTTGGGCCGTGATCGCGTCAATCTCGTCAAGCACATGCTCGAAGGAATGGGCGCGCGCACTGTGACTGGACCAGGATACCTACAGGGCAATTTTCTCGACACGCGCATCCCGAATTTCGAGCGCGGCCAGCTCGGAAACTTCGGCAACGACAAGTGGATCGCGCCCTACCCAAACGATTACGAGATGCTCGGCAACTTCATTCAGGGCAGGCGCAGCCACGTTATTCTGGCGCTCGACACGACCGACACCACACAACTGCGGTGGGAGCACGAAGCGGTGTCGGAATTCCGGCAATACGCAATACCGTTCGATGAAATGCCGACACGATCCAGCGACTCGGGCAGAATCCGGCAAATAGCGTCTCGGCTATTGGCGGTGCCGAGTCCAGCGGCGGTTCTGGTACCGCTGACGCCATGGGAACACGGACGTCCGCGTCCCGGTAGCGGAACGTCGGACCTGATCACTCGCGATGTCGCCGCTCGAACGCACCGAAATGTCGTTTGGACAACAAACGGTCCGGTGATTCCCGGTCAGCCCGTCGAGCGGGGCAATACGGAAATGCCGCCTCCTAGTGGGTAACCGACAACTGCAACTGAAAACGGTCGACCAGCGCAGCTACGAGAATTGCGCAAACCCCACAGTATTCCCTCCCGGCTCCTTTACGTAGATCTCGGTGCTGCCGTAGAACGTCTCGTGACGCGGCTTGACCACGGGCGCGCCGGCCAATGATTTAGCGATGGTGTCGAGGTCGCCGACCGTAATGAACAGCGCGACCGAGTGTCCGGTGAGGTCCGGTGCCGAGCCCGGCTGCTCGCTGATCACGCTCGCTCGCGTCTGGTACATGATCTCGATGCTTCCCTTCTGAACGCTGGCGAAAATCAGCTTCCCGTCGGTGTCGGGCACCTGATTCGTAACCTCGAAGCCGAGGCGATCAGTCCAAAATTTGATGCAAGGCTCCACCGCATCCACAATCAGCACCGGCGTGAGTTGCTTGAGAGTGAGAGCGGATGCTCCCAGCGAATCGCGATTCGGGTCAGCCATCGTTAACACCTCGGAATGAGCTATGACCATAACGAAAAAACGGCCGGCCTGCGAGGCCGACCGCTGACGTTCCTTGACGCTTACTGCTAGGATGTGATCGAGTTGCCACCCTGGTTCGCGTCGAATCCCGGCCGGAAAACTCCGCAGATGACGCCGAGGACTCCGAAATCCATTCCAGGTTGGATGGCTATGTCGCGCTCCGCCGGGTTCGCGGCCTCGAGCACCACCGATCCGCCCTTGCGGGCATAAGTCTTCACAGTCGCGTCCTCGCCGAGACGTGCCGCCACGATGTCATGGTCGTGAGGCTCCTGACGGGGATTCACCATCACGTAATCACCGTCGTTGATGCAGCGACCGGTCATGCTGTCGCCCTTCACGCGTAGAAAGAAAACCTCGTCTGAAGGAACGAAACGGCGGTCGATCGTGATGAACCCCTGACGGTGTTCGGGAAGCAAAGCAGGCTCGCCAGCGTGAATCTTTCCGTAAAGCGGGACCGGCTGCGTGCGCATCGCGGCGCCGAAGCCGAGAAGGTTGACGCCGCGCGATCTGGCCGGATCTCTTTCGATGTATCCCTTTCTGGCAAGCGACTGCAGCAGGTCCGATACGGTCTTTGTCGACTTGATCTTGAATTGCTTGCCGATGTCCCGAATGCTCGGCTGGTAGGTGTTCTCGGCAGTAAAGTCGAGAAGGTAGTGATACACCGAGCTCTCTAGCTTTGTTAACTGCTCGGCCATCTGATAATCCCTGGAATAGGCGAGGCTGGCATTGGTCCGGCGGCTCGCGTCGGTAATAATGTGTGTACGAAAGCGTACGTGGTCAATAACAATGTGTCTCTCACAGAGATTTGTGAGCGGCGACGACGACCAATGCCTTGTCGATGCGCTTGAGGGAGAGGTCGCGCCCCATCTGCACGAGCATCTCGAAAATCCCCGGACTCACGGTAAGACCGGTTAGCGCCACCCTCAATGGCTGGAAGATCTTTCCGGCCGAAATTCCCCGCGATTCGGCGAGCGACCGGAGTGCGGTCTCGAGTGACTCAGCCGTCCAATCCACCGCTTTCGCAAGCACATCGCGCGTCGCGTCGAGAAGCGCCGACGCTTCGGCCGGGTCCTTCCAATTCTTGGCGACCGCGGTCGGATCGTACTCGATGTCCTCGAGGAAGTAGGGTCCGGCCTGTCGCACGATGTCGTCGATCGTTCGCGAGCGTACGCGTAACAAGTCCAGCAGACGAAGATACCACTCACGTCGCTCGACCAGCTCCTCCTCGGTGGCGAGACGCGCTGTGACGATCGCTGGGGTGACGCGCGGCTCGAGCTCCTCGATCGGAATCATGGACAGGTGCTGGCCGTTCATCCACTCGAGCTTTTTCGGGTCGAAGATCGCAGCTTTCTTCTGAAGACCGTCGACGCTGAACAGCTCGACCATTTCAGGGACCGTCATGATCTCGCGATCGCCGCCAGGCGACCAGCCGAGCAAGGCGAGAAAGTTCAGCATCGCGCCGGGCACCAGGCCGTAATGCTGATAATCCCCAACAGCGGTCGCGCCGTGTCGTTTGCTCAACTTTTTTCCGTCGAGGCCGTGAATCATTGGCAGATGCGCGAACACGGGTAATTGTGCGTTCAGTGCCCGATAAAGGAGGATCTGCTTTGGCGTATTGGAGATGTGGTCGTCGCCACGCATCACGATCGTAATTCCCATCGCGATGTCGTCGGAGACGACGGCGAGATTGTAGATAGGAGTGGCATCGGAGCGAAGAATTACGAAATCCTCGATGTCCTTGTTCGGAAACGCGATGCGCTCGTGGACCATGTCGTCCCACTCAGTCGTGCCCTCTGGCACACGGAATCGGATCACGTACGGCATCCCGGCGGCGACACGGCGCTCGATTTCTTCGCGCGGGAGACGATCGCAGCGGCGGTCGTACTTGAACGCTTCTTTGCGGGCCTCGGCCTCGCGCCGGCGCTCGTCGAGCTCCGCGGCGGTGCAGAAGCATCGGTAAGCGGCGCCGCTGTCGAGGAGCTTGCGCGCGTCGGCCTGATGCCGAGCGAGGTTCGCCCCCTGGTAGACGACGCCATCGTCCCAATCAAGGCCAAGCCACTGCATCCCGTCGAAGATCGCGCGGGTACTCTCGTCGGTGCTGCGCGCCTTGTCGGTATCTTCGATGCGGAGAAGAAATTCGCCGCCGTACTTTTTCGCGTAGAGCCAGTTGAAGAGCGCCGTGCGTGCTCCACCGACGTGAAGATATCCGGTCGGAGAAGGGGCGAAGCGGAGCCTTGGTTTGGTGCGGTCTGTCATCTAGGATTCGCGAATGAAAAGCGGGTCCACACTGGATGCGCGGACCCGCCGAGCGGAGAGAGAGGGATTCGAACCCTCGATACGCGTTTCCACGTATGCCGGTTTAGCAAACCGGTGCCTTCAGCCTCTCGGCCATCTCTCCAGAGTCTCGCAAGCTATTCTACGGCTATTAAGTCTTCAACGGTCCGCGCGACAATTCGTTTGCTCGTTCCGTGAAATTTAGGCAATCCGTAAGAGAAAGTCGTATTCCTTACCTTTCTTGTTCGACGGGAAGGTTCGCCCGAATGGGTTCACAAACGAGTTTGAAGGAGCCTCGATGAATCAATCCGTTATTGATCGAGCGTGGGGGTTCACGCGAGCAGAGTATGTCGAGGCTTACTCTCGAGTAAAGCCGCGTCCGCTAGCAGAAAAGGTGTTCGCCAAAGTATTCGACGACCTTGAAAAGGATCCTGGATCAAGTATAGGGGGAGACAACGCTCTTTTTGCGCTTCTTTCGCTGGTCTCCGCCGATTGCAGGAAGCGTGTCCTCGAAATCACCCGATGGTCTGAGAGCGAGCTATCGGCACAGCAGGAAGCATCAAAATCGGCGAGTTGGGACGCCGATATCGACGACACGCTCTAAGACGATATGCTCTGATTAGAAAAGGGAATTTCCTGACGAGCGCGGTGCCATGCTAGCGGAATTCGTCCACCGCGTGCATAAATTCGGAACCTGTTGCTGGAGGATGGAATGCTTCACCGCCGGACTCGCAAAGTAGTCAGCCTGCTTGCCGCGCTCGGCTGCATTGGCGCTGCAACGTCGCCACTCGCGGTCGTCGAATATCAGATTCCGCGCGAAGGAGCTTTCCCCCACGATCCCGCTGTCGGCCGCGATGGAATCGTCTGGTACACTGACCAGCAGAACAGCTTCATCGGGCGACTCGACCCCGCCACCGGAAAAATCACTGACTACGCGACGCCGACACCCGCATCGGGACCGCACGGAATCGTCGTCGCCCCTGACGGCGGCGTGTGGTACACCGCCCAGCGAATCGGCAAACTTGGACGTCTCGACCCGAGTACCGGCAAAATCGAAGAGTATTCTTTGCCCGCCGGCGCGCGCGATCCACACACGCCGCTCATTCGCAATGGACTTGTCTGGTTCACTGTCCAGCAGAGCAACATGTATGGCCGGTTCGATCCGCGCACCCGCGAGGCCAAAGTGTGGACCGTCCCCACCGGGCGAGCGTTGCCGTACGGGATGGTCAATGCTCCCGACGGCTCGATCTGGGTCGCGTTGTTCGGGACCAACAAGCTGGGGCACATCGACGCCGAGAGTGGTGCGCTGCGTGAAGTGACATTGCCGCAGAACGGGGCGCGGCCGCGGCGCATCGCCGTGGACGAGGCGGGAGTCGTCTGGTACACCGATTTTGCGCGTGGGTATCTCGGATCGTACAATCCGAAAAGTGGCGCGTTCAGCGAGCGACTTTCGCCTGGCGGCGCGAGCTCGGCACCATACGGAATAGCGATCGCGCCAGACGGCCGCATCTTCTACGACGAAGCGCGGAACGGAACGATCGTGGCGTTCGATCGAAAGACGTCGAATGCCGAGACTATCAAGATTCCAACCGGCGGATCGATCGTTCGGAACATGTCAGTCGATAGTACGCGAAGCCGGATCTGGCTCGCATTGAGCGGAATCGGACGGATCGGAAAGATCGAACTCAGGTAGTACTAGCTACCCAATCAAATCGCTTTTGAGGCACCTCATGCGACGTTCCAAGAACTGGATCGCCTTTCTTTCGTTTGCCATCTTCTCGATTTGCGGCAGGAGTCTCAGCGCGCAAGGAGCCACGGCGACGGTCGCCGTTCCCGAGACGGCGGCGCCGCCATCCGTGACGCGACCCGGCCGCGACCCGAGCCAGCCCATTGACGAGGAGTACACGAAGAAGATCCGCGAGTACACGACGGAGCCGTTCTTCCTGTCGGCTCTCGTCGATTACCTGCCTGCTTCGGCCAGCGTTCCGACACCGAAAGTGGTTTTGGGCGACATCGCTGGTGCGCGGAACAATCTGCCTTATTCGAAAGAGGTGTACGCCTACTTCCGATTGTTGGCCAAGGCGAGCCCGCGCGTGAGAGTGTATTCGATCGGCACGACGGAAGAGGGAAGAGAAATGATCGCGGTCGCCGTCGCATCCGAGGCGCTACTTGCCAACCTCGAGAAGAACAAGGCGAATCTCGCCAAGCTTGCCGATCCGCGCACAATCAACATGAACGATGCGGAAGCAGCGCAGATCGTGTCGCTGACGGCTCCCGTCTACTACATAACCGGAACGATCCACTCTCCGGAATCGGGCGCGCCGACAGCGCTGATGGAGCTTGCGTATCGACTTGCGGTTGACGAGAGCCCCTACATCAAGAACATCCGCGATCATCTCATCACTCTGATTACGCCGATCGTCGAGGTGGACGGACGTGATCGCGTCGTCGACATCTTCCACTGGCACATGGCGCACCCGGGAGAAACGGCGCCGCCGCTGGTGTACTGGGGTCATTATGTCGGGCACGACAACAATCGCGACGCGATGGCGCTCACGCTCAAACTCTCGCAGAACGTGCTCGACACTTATCTCGACTGGAAGGCGCAGGTGCTTCACGATCTGCACGAGTCCGTTCCCTATCTCTACGACAACACCGTAGGGGACGGCCCCTACAACGCGTGGCTCGACCCGCTCCTCACCAACGAGTGGCAAATGCTGGGCTGGAACAACGTGCAAGAGATGACGCGGCTCGGAATGCCGGGAGTTTTCACGCACGGAGACTTCGACACCTGGTCGCCCGGCTATCTCATGTTCATGGCCGCGACGCACAATGGCATCAGCCGATTGTACGAGACGTTCGGAAATGGCGGCACCGCGGAGACGCTCGATCGGACGCTCCAGCCAGGCGAGACTTCTCGCACGTGGTACCGGCAGAATCCGCCGCTCCCCCATGTAAAATGGTCGCTCCGCAACAACAACAACTACGAAGAGACAGGATTGCTCGTATCGCTCAGTTATTTCGCGAACAATCGCGAGCAATTTCTCGAGAACTTCTACGAGAAAAGCAAGCGCTCGATTCTGAAGGCCCGCATGGAGGGTCCGGCCGCGTACGTGCTTCCCGCCGACGATCGCCGTCCTGGCGCGCAGGCGGAGCTGTTGCGGATACTGCAGAAGCAGCGGGTGGAGATCTTCCGCGCGACAGCGCCGTTCACGGTTCTGGTTTCGGTGCCGCGCTCACGTCCAGTCATGCCAGCGGCAACGCCAGGTCGGGTAGCACCCGACAGCGCGCGTCCCGCAGATTTTGCGCGCGCGCCGGACAGCACCAGGCCCAGCGAAATGGCGCGACCCGCGAATGCGCCGCCAACAGCAAATGCGCCGCCACCAGCAAACGCGCCGCCAACAGCGAGTGCGCCAACGGCGAATGCGCCGCCACCGATCAATCCCTACGACACGCTCCCGCTCTCGGTTCCGCGTACCGAGCCGCGCCAGTTTCCCGCCGGGAGCTACATCATTCGCATGGACCAGCCTTACTCGCGGATCGCCGATGCGCTGCTCGACTACCAGTACTGGAGTCCGAGTGACCCGCAGCGGACGCCATACGACGACACCGGGTGGACTTTCCCCGAAAACTTTGCGGTGCGGACGACGCGAGTTACAGACCCGAAAGTTCTGTCAGTCCCGATGGAGGCGGTGAGCGGGGACATCAGGGCGCCGGGAGGAGTCAGTGGCAGCGGGACGGTGTTCGCGATCAATCACAATGGGGACAACGCGCTGGCCAGCTTGCGGTATCGGCTCAAGGACGCCGACTTCCAGATCGCCGAGCAGCCGTTCGAGGGCCAGGGCCAGAAGTTCGGTCGGGGGTCGTTCATAGTGCGACACATCTCGTCCGCCGATCTGGACAAAGCGGCGAAAGACCTCGGCATCCGTGCTTACGCGCTCGCCAGCGCACCTTCGGTCGCTATGCATCCGGCGCGCGCACCGCGTGTGGCAATCATGCACACATGGCTCAGCACGCAGACAGAAGGATGGTGGAGACAGGCGTTCGATTTTCTGCGCATCCCTTATTCGTACATAAGCGTACAGGACGCGGCAAAAGATGCGAACCTCAACGCTAAGTACGATGTGATTCTGTTTCCGCCGGGTGGAGGCAGTCCGCAGTCGATCCTTGCCGGGCTTCCGATGTGGCGGAATCCGATGCCGTGGAAAAAGACGGAGCTCACGCCGAACCTCGCCATCGACCAGACCGACGACATTCGGCCCGGGCTCGGATGGAGCGGGCTGAACAACCTCGCATCGTTCGTGAAAAACGGTGGTGTGTTTTTGACCGTCGACAATACGGCCGACATGGCCGTGACTTTTGGATTGGCGAGCGGTGTGTCGGTCAACCGGCCGCCGCGACTGCACGTCGTAGGAAGTCTGCTGCGGACGAAAGTAGTGGACGATGCGAGCCCACTCACCTACGGCATCAGTGACAGCCTGGCGGTTTACAGCGACGAAGGCGCAAGCTTCAGCATCACGAACGTTCTGGGCACGCGCGGCGGTCGATTCGCCGATTCGGCAACGGCGCGTCCGACTGGTCGAGGCACGGCGGATGAACTCGACATACCGCAAGGCAGGCTTCCTCTGGATCCACGGAACGATGTTGCGCAGCGTAGGCCGGTACAACCGTGGCAAGCGGCGCCCGTTACGGACGAGCAGCTCAGAAATCCGCTAACGATCATTCCGCCGGCACTGAGGCCGCGTGTCGTATTGCGTTTCGCCGATCAGAGAGAGTTGCTCGCCTCCGGACTTCTCGACGGAAACGATGTCGCGCAGCGGCCGGTAGTCGTCGACGTTCCGCTCGCCAAGGGGCATGTGATTCTCTTCGCG
>WNFW01000253.1_pt1 | contig 33270 bp, 28 predicted proteins | sample 5400131 | NCBI WGS metagenome assembly WNFW01 (sample SAMN13153362, study PRJNA577476) | soil metagenome | isolation source: 20 cm soil or saprolite under grassland replicate 1 | place: USA:California | collected 2016-06-15 | reverse complement strand
ACGCTGAATACCGTGCAGCAAAACCGGGCTGGCATCGGACGATCGATCGGCGCGGCGGCGTCACGTCTTCGCGCCTCGGCAAATATGGCCGGCAAAAAATCCAACATCGACAGGATCGGGATATCGTACATGCTTCAAGGAGAAGCCGGCGCCGATGGTTATCCCCGTGGCAAAACCCGACAAGGAGATCATCACAAGAAAGGCGGCCGCCTCGAAGTGAGCGCACGCGAGAATTTGGCGCCTCGATGCAAAGATTCAGAATCGTCCACCTGTAGCCCCGCTACTGGCACTTCGCAGCGGTGCCGGCAGCTTGCGGCTTCTTCCGCAGTTGAGGCAGAGCGGGCTGGGCCGCCGACGTGGTCGGAGGGTCTCAGGATGATCCCGAGCCGACCTTGCCGACGCGTGTTCTAAAAAACGCCAGATCGAGCTAATATCAACCGGGCCGGATCCCAGTCTGCTGCCGATACACCTGCTTCACGCGGATCGGCAGCGGCCGAAGTTGCGATCGTCACGCGCGGCCGGTCGGAGGCGGGCATGCCATTGAAGACCATCGTGGTGGCGGTCATCATCGCTGCCATCGTCTTGGTTTCCGGCCTGATCCTGCTGGGACTCGCCGGTGATTTCCTGGTCGATTGGGCCTGGTTTTCGGCGGTCGGGTATCTGAGCGTGTTTTGGACGATTCTCAGCACCAAGACCGTCATCTTCTTTGCCGTCTTCGTGTGCTCCGGCGCTTTCCTGTGGCTGAACGGGTTGCTGGCGTCCCGGTTTTCCGGCCGCAGCAAGCATGCGCATCCCCTACCCTTCGACTGGCAATCCGTCAGGGGACACACATTGGCCGAGCTGCTCAAGCTGATGCCCCGGCATGTAGCGTGGCCTCAGCTCGTCGCCGGGGTCGCCGGCATCCTCGGGATCCTGATTGCCGCAGCGCAGATGAGCAATTGGGACGTATTCCTGCGGTTCCTCTACCACGTGCCGTACGGACAGGACGATCCCGTATACGGCAAGGACATCGGCTTCTACCTCTTCTCGCTTCCCGCCTATGTCGCCCTCAAGAATTGGATGCTGCTGACCCTGGTCGTGGGCGCTTGTTTCGCCGGAGCCGTGTATTGGGTCCACGGCGACGTCGAATTCGACCGCCAGCCGCCTTCGGTGTCCCCGGCGGCCATCGCCCACGGCTCCGCCCTGTTAGGTCTGTTCTTCGCGGTGAAGGCCTGGTCCTATGCTCTGGACCGCTTTCTGCTGCTGTATGGCGACAATGGGGTAGTGGTAGGCGCAGGCTATACCGATCTCAATATCGGACTTCCCGTCCTTTGGTTGCTGATCGGGCTCGCGGTGGTCGCGGCCTTCGCGTCTTGGGCAAACCTGCGGCTACGCACTTACAAGCTCCCCGCGGCGGCGGTGGCGCTGGTTTTCGGCACTTCCTTCGTGCTGGCCGAACTGCTCCCCGCGGTGTTTCAGCGCGTGTTCGTGAAACCGAACGAGCTGGAGCTGGAAATACCCTATATCCGTCGCAACATCGCGCTCACCCAGCAGGCGTATAATCTCCATCAGATCGCGGTCAAATCGTTTCCGGTGGAACAGAGCCTCAGCTTCAAGACGCTCGCCGCCAATCAAGCGACCGTCGACAACATCCGGCTGTGGGACTGGCAGCCGTTGATGGACACCTACGCGCAAATGCAGGAGATCCGCACGTACTACAAGTTCCACGATGTGGACGTGGATCGCTACTGGCTAAATGGCACCTATCAGGCGGTGATGCTGTCGGCCCGCGAGCTCAAGTCGGCGCTGCTGCCTGCCAACGCCCAGACGTGGGTCAACCGTCATGTGCTTTTCACCCACGGCAATGGCGCGATCATGAGCCCGGTCACGCGCAAGAGCGCCGAAGGGTTGCCGATCTTCTATCTGCAGAACATCCCTCCGGTCGCAACGGGCGGCCCTGCGATCCAACAGCCCCGCATCTACTACGGGGAGGAGACCGATGCCTACGTCATCGTCAAGGGCAGCACCCCGGAATTCGACTATCCGAACGGAAAAGACAACGTCTATGGAACCTACGAGGGCACGGGTGGGGTCGCCGTGGGCGGGATCGCCCGAAGAGTGCTGTTCGCGTGGTATTTCCAGGACCTGAACATTCTGATCAGCCGCTACATTACCGGCGACAGTCGGATCATGTTCCGCCGTACCGTCCAGGACCGGATACGGACGATTGCTCCTTTCCTTCGCCTCGACCACGATCCCTACGTCGTCATCAGCGAAGGGCGGCTGTTCTGGATGCAAGACGCCTATACGACGAGCGATTATTTCCCTTACGCTCAGCCAGTTCCGAATCGGGAACTCAATTATATCCGCAATTCGGTCAAGGTCGTGGTCGATGCCTATAACGGCAAGGTCGACTTCTACCTCGCGGATCCCTCGGACCCGATCGCCGCGACCTACCAACGCATCTTCCCGGGACTCCTCAGACCTTTGGCCGCCATGCCGCAGGAACTGCAAAAACATATTCGCTACCCGGAGGACCTCTTCCTCATCCAGGCCCAGGTGTTCCGCGCGTACCACATGGACAGCCCCGAGGTTTTCTACAACCGCGAAGATCTTTGGCAGTTTCCCCGCCAGCCCGGCGGGGAGGCTGTCACGATGGTCCCCTACTACCTCATCATGCGCTTGCCCGGCGAGCCGCAGGCGGAGTTTTTCCTGATGCTGCCGATGGTGCCCACGCAGCGGCAGAACATGATCGCATGGCTCGCGGCCCGCTGTGACCCGCCGGACTACGGCAAGCTGATCGTCTACGAGTTTCCCAAGGACGAGCTCGTCTTCGGCCCGTTTCAGATCGAGGCCCAGATCAATCAGAATACGGAGATCTCCCGGCAGCTCACGCTGTGGAATCAGTTGGGCTCGAGGGTCATCCGAGGGCACCTGATCGTGATCCCCATCGAGAATTCGATTCTGTACGTGTCGCCGCTCTATCTGCGCGCCGAGAGCGGACAACTGCCGGAGCTCAAGCGGGTGATCGTCGCGTATGGCGAGCGGGTGGTGATGGAGGAGACGCTCGTTGAAGCACTGGCGACCCTCTTCAAGGAACCCGCTGCGGCCGCTCCGGCACCCCCGGCACCCCCGGCACCCGGAGCGTCCGCCGGACACCCGCCCGCCGGCCCCGAGGCGGATCGGGCGCGCGAGGCTCTCAGCCGCTACAACCGAGCCATGGAGCAGTTGAAGACTGGGGACTGGGGAGGGTTCGGAGCGGAACTGGACAAGCTGCGATCGCTGCTCGAGGAGTTGGCTCGAGCGTCCGGCGATCGTTAGCGCTTCGCCATCCGCCCCCGCGCGATTCGCGCGTCTGCCGCACAAGCGGGCATTGTCTCCGACCCTATGTCGGCCGCTGCCTCGATTTCCGGAAACGCGTGCTTTGCTGACGCGCGGCAAAGACCCGTCGGAAATCGCATATTGACTCGAAGCTGATTGAGAAACAGGCCCGGCGGGCCCGCTCGAGCGCAGGTCTGCCCTTCTATGGATCGGATGTTGCCGGGAGACTGCACACGGCTGATTTGGGGCAAACTCCTCGTGTAAATCGGTGCAAGCATGCCTGCACGCGCACAAGCCGCCGGCTTTCCACCGGGACGGCCCGGTAGGCGCCTTCGTCCTGCATCGCCGTTTCGCAGGATAGCCAGAAATAACCCTGCCGTGGATCCACCACGAGCCGCGCCGGTGCGAAGCCCGGTGCCAGGAGCACGGACAGGAAATGCACCGTTGACGACCACGACAGCCGATTGAGTTCAGCGTCGATCCGAGCGGATGATACGAACAAGGGATCGCCCAGGCCCGGATCGGCGGCCGTGCCATTTGCCAGCGAGCGCACCGCGGCCTTGTAGTCGGTCCACGCGCCGACAAATTTCGCGGTCTCGACCGCATGCACCAGCATCACGAGTCCGACGGCGCCTGCGGTTGCTTGAATCATCGGCCGCCCGGCGAGAGCGGTCATCAGCTGCGGCAGGAGGGGAACCGCAAGCTTCAGCCGGCCATCGGCGCGGAGCCCATACGCGGCCGCGAGCCCGCCGAGCACCGGTAGCGCCATCAGGAATATCGTGCGCAGGTAGTACCTGTTGTCGGCATGGAGGGCATGATCGAACCCCAGCCAGTAGGCGATCAGCGCGGCAAGGACGACTGCTGACGCATATGCACGGGGCCGTGCGACGGCGAGCAAGCGAAGGATCGCGACGGCGATGGCGTACCCGGCAACAGCGCCGGCCATCAACAGGAACCGGTCGCTCGCCGCGAGATTCCTGACGTCGATGAAATTAAGCGCGGCCCGGTGCAGGACATCGACGATGTAATCATCCGGCGGAAGCTCTGCCTTCACGGCTGCCCAGACCAGCACCACGCCGGAAAAGCCTGCCGTCGCTCTGAGCAGCGCGGGATCCCGCACCCCGCGCAGAGCGAGCGTAAACAGGATCGCGACGGCGAGAACCAGCGCACCTTCGTGCGTGAAGGCGAGCGCGAGCAGCGCGAGGAAAACCAGCGCGGAACCACCGATGCCCCGGGGCGTGCAATGGCATAGAGCGAGCGTGGGCCAGAACAGGGCATGCGCCATCCACATCTCGGTCGGGAAGCCGAAAACGAACGGGCAGAGGCAGGCGGTCGAGCCGCATGCGTAAGCGAAGATGATACGGCCTCTGGAGCGGTCCGCCGCCCATGTCGCCGCGAGGCCGATCAGCTGCGCCCCAAAAAACAAAATGCCGTAGACGGCAATTCCGCCCTGCGGATCCCGCGCGAGATGCACGTAGGCCTCAGCGGGCACGTAGCAGAATAGATAGACGAACAGGCGACCCGGAATGTTGTGCCAGTGAAACCTCCACGCCTCCTCGACGGCGACCGCATAGGAGAAGATCGAACCGTCGCCGAACAGCTGCAGTCCGTAGCCGAGCCCGGCAACGACGAACACGATCGCCCAGCACAAGCCGGCGCCCATGACGAGCCTGCGCAGCACGAGAAGGTCCGAGGCAACGGCCGCATCGGCATGTAACCCGTCGTACGCGGCGCTCGACACCGAAAGCTCGGCAGTCATATCAATGGAATCTGCGAAGGCTGCCGGCTGCCGCATTTCGATCCCGCGCTGCGCTCGAGAGTTTCCTATGCCGGGGGGACCGGACCGACCGCCTGCCGGGTGCCTGCGCCGGGCGGGCAAGCCCGGGCGCACATGTTCTCTATGGCTTCGCGGTCCATGCCTTGAAGTCGGCCTCCGACACGTTTGGCAGCTTTCGGATAAACGCCACGATGGACCAGATTTCCTTGTCGTCCGTCCCGATCGCGCCAAAGCTCGGCATTGCGGTCATCTTGATGCCGTTCTTGACCACCCAGAACAGCTGGGCTGGTTGGCGTTCGTGGACGATGTCCTTCAGGTCGGGCGGATCGGGATTCAAGCCCTCGGAAAACTTCTGCCAGTTCACGCCGGGCGCGCCATGGCAATTCGTGCAGCCGCGCTCCGAGAATGCCCGCGCGCCGGCGCGCACGATCTCGGGATCGTCGAGATTGCCGGGAGCGGTGAGACGGGCATGATGGTCGATCGACGCTGCGCGGACCTTGGTCAGCGCCCATTTCACGATGCCCGGATCGGGCTCGCTCGCGGCCACGTTGAAATAGCCGCCGAAGAAGAAAACCGCGGCGCCGACGGCGATGATGATCGCAAGGGCACCGATCCCGGCCAAAATTCGCATGGACAATTCCTCCCGTACCGAAATCGTAGCACGGTCCGAGCGAGGAATTGAAGCCGTCAAATCGGACAAGCCGAGAGCCGTGTTCGGCGTCCCGGGCGATCTTGATCGTCTGGCGGGCTAGACACGGCCGGTCGTCAAAGGCGCTTGTAAGCTCGCGCCCTGGACAACATCGGCCTTCAGCTACGCGCGCACTTCCTGGCGCTGGAACACCACGTAGCCGGCCACGAACAGCAGGATGGTCGCGGCCACGAGGCTGACGATCTGCGCCCACACCACGAGCACGCTTTGCAACAGCGGCAGCGGCGCGCCCGGAATGGCACCGCGCTCGAGTAGCGTCAGCCCCATCGAGGCCAGCAGCGGCTGTTGGGTCGAGCGCACGGAAGGATCGAGCACCACCGCGACGATCTCGCCGTAGAGCGCGCCGGGGGAGACGCGGGCGAACGCCTGCTGGGTGCTCAATTGGCCCAGCAGCTCGCCGGCCGAGGTGATCGGGCCCGGCGCAAACGCCGCGGCCACGGCCGGGGACAGCAGCGGCCACAGGATCGTGAGAAAAAGCCAGATCCCGAGCGCCACCAGGGCGGCGGTCGCCGGCGAGCGGAACACGATCGAGAACAGCATCGCAAGCGCGAGCCACACCCCGGCATAGATGATTGTCACGCCCAGCATGATGAACGCGCGCGCCATCTCCTCCGCGCTCGGCGGCAGCCCGAGCAGCAGCAGACCGAGCCCGATCACCAGCAGCCACAACGCCACCATGCCGATGCCGATGGTGGCGAGCCCGGCCAGGAACTTGCCGAACAGCAGCGCGTCGCGGTAGATCGGCTGCGCCAGGATGCGGCTCAGCGTGCGCTGGTTGTGCTCGCTGTTGACGAGATCGAAGCCGAGCCCGATCGCGACCAGCGGCACCAGGAACGACAACAGCGAAACGAACGACAGCGGCAGCTGGCCTCCCGCCCGGGTGAACAGCCGCAGGAACAGGAACGGATCCTCGGCGGTCACTTCGCGGATCTGGGTGATGGCCGAGTAGATGGCGGCGACGCCGGTGAGCACCACCAGCCATTCGAGCACCCGCATGCGCACGCTGGTGAGGTGATCCGACAATTCCTTGAGGAACACGACCCCCATGCCGTGCCAGGGCGAGCCTTCACGCCGCATGCTGGGCTCCGTGCTCTTGGAAATACCGGGTGTAGATCATCTCGAGGCTCGGCTCCTCGACCGAGAGCCGGAATAATTTCCCGCCGGCGGCGACGACCGCGGCTGCCGCGTCCGGCCGCACGTCGCGGTCGGCCAGCAGCCGCACCCGGTCGGGCCCTCTCTGCTCGACCGCAGTCACCCCGGGCACCGCGCTGAGCCGCTCGGCGAGCCCGGAGCCCTGCGCCTCGACCTCGACCGCGAAACCGCCGCCCAGCACCTGGCGGCCGAGCTCGGCGACGGTGCCGATCAGCACGATCTTTCCGGCCTGGAACAGCGCCACGCGGTCGCACACGCTCTGCACCCGGTCGAGCAGATGCGAGGACAGCAGCACCGACACGCCCTCGCGCTTGAGCGCCCGGATCATGTCGAGCAGCTCCAAGGTCGCCTGCGGGTCGAGTCCGGAGGTGGGCTCGTCCAGAATCGCGACCGCGGGTTCCTTCATCAGGATCTCGGCGAGCCCGAGGCGCTGGCGCATGCCGCGCGAGAAGGTGGCGACGCGGTTATCCGCGACTTCGGTGAGTTCGACCCGCCGCAGCGCCGCCGCCATCCGGTCCTCGCGCTCGACCTCGCGCATGCCCATCAGCCGCGCGGTGTAGCGAAGGTTCTCGGCCGCCGTCATGTGATCGTAGAAGCCGACGGAGTCCGGCAGATATCCGACCCGCCGCTTGACCGCGAGCGGCTCGCGCTCGGGATCGTGCCCCAGCACCCGCGCCTCGCCTTCGGTGAGGTCGGTCAGCCCGAGCAGCATCAGGATGGTGGTGGTCTTGCCGGCGCCGTTGGGGCCGAGCAGCCCGAAAATTTCGCCGCGCGAAACCTGAAAGCTCACGTGGTCGACGGCGGCGGCGCCGTTGTAACGCTTGGTGAGCCCCTCGGCTTCGATGACGAAATCGCTCATCGCCGGCCGAACCTTGCCACCGCGCCGACCAGGACCAGGAGCGCGATGGCAATGATGCCCACTCCCGCGGCGCCCCACACCGTCGAGGTCGCGACCGTGATCCGGAACTGGCCCGAGGTGTTCTCGCCGCGCGAGGAGGCGCGCAAGCTGGCGACGTAATCGCCGGCGATCGCCTTCTCGGTCGGCGTCACCAGCGCCTGCACCTCGCGGTTCTGTTCCGGCGCCAGCCGGTCGATCGTTTTTGGCTCGAAGCTGATCTTCCACCCGCTCGGCCCGGAGCCGGAAAGCTCGACCTCCTCGGCCGGCGCGGTGCCGGTGTTGGTGACCACCACCGGGATCGACGTCTCTTTTCCGGCGGTCGCCTCCGCACTCATCCGGCCCTCGCGACCCGAGAGCGAGAGCCGCGGCTGGCCGGTGATGTCGAGCTCGACCTGGGTCTGCGCCGTGGCGTCCTCGGCCGATACGCGCATGGTGACCGGATAGCGCCCCGCCCCCACCGTGCTCGGCGGCCGCACCTTCAGTTTCACGTCCTTGGATTGCCCGGCTTCGACCGGGATCGAGCTGAGCTCCTGGGAGCCGTAGGCTTCCGTGAAGGAGGTGTCGAAATTCGGCGGCCCCTGCGCGGCCAAGCTCACCAGCAGGTTCTTGCCGCTGTCGTTCTTGATCGTGACCTGGTACTCGAAGCTGGTTTTTGCGCTGCCCCGCAGCGACGGCAGCTTCGGATCGAGCGAGAGCTTCGCCGGCAAGTCTTTGGCGAGCGTCACGGCGACCGGCAGGCTGATCTTCGTGCCCTGCCCTTCCGCATTGACGGTGAGCGTCTGGGTGCCGATCGGGGCGCTCGCCGGCACGTCGAGCCGAAGCTGCAGCGACACGCTGCCGTTGGTCGCCGGCATCGCCGCCGCGACCGGCTGGCCGCCGCCGAGCAGGGTCGCGGTCCATCCCGACGGCACGCCGTTGACCGAGAGCGCAAGCCGGTCCGGCGCCTGGCCGTAGTTCTGCAGGCGCAAGCTGATCGTCGAAGTCGTTCCCGGGCGGACCGTTACCGCCGGATAGTCCGTGAGCAGGTAGACGCCCTTGACGTCTTTGGGCACCTCTTGGGCCCGGGCCGAGGGCGCAAGAAGAGCCGTCGCAACGGCCAGGATGGCGAGAGATAAGGCTCGCATGGAAGATCTCCGCGCAGCTGATTGGTATTCCGCCAGAAAGCCGCCCCCGTCCCTGGACGCGCCCCGCGCGGGCGCTGAGGGGACGGCGGCTGTATTTTCCCCGGAGGCGACGAAATCGGTGCGGATTTGTGGAGATTTTTGGGCCCGGGCGCAACGGTTCTTTTTGCCGCGCCTGGGTTATTCGACTCCGCATGGTCGTCCCCGCGCAAGCGGGGACCCATGACCACCGATCCATCGGATTTGATAGGGCCGTGGCCATGGATCCCGGCTCGCGGCCGCTGCGCGGCCTTGGCCGGGACGACGAGCGACGAGGCTTGCGGCCCGGTCAGGCCTTGAGCACGACCGGCCAGTCGGGCTCATCCTCGGGCAGAACCCAGGGCTCTTTCACCGCCGCGGCTTTCCATTCCTGCCAGGCAGGAAGCCCCATCACCGCTTCCATATAGGCCCGCGAACTCGGCCCGACGTCGACCGCATAGGTCGCAAATCGCGACACCATCGGCGCGTACATGGCGTCCGCGGCCCCGAATGCGCCGAACAGGAATTTTCCGCCCGCTCCAAACCGGGAGCGGCAGTCCATCCAGATGGCGTCGATGCGCGCGACATTCGCGGCGGCGTCCGGGCTGAGCTCGCGTTTCTTCGCCGGGCGCCAGAAATTCATCGGACATTCGCGGCGCAACGGCACGAACCCGGCGTGCATCTCGGCCGCGATCGCGCGGGCATGGGCGCGCGCCTGGGGATCGGCGGGCCAAAGCTTCGCGTCCGGGAATTTTTCGGCGAGATATTCGAGGATCGCCAGCGATTCCCAGACGTGGACCTCGCCGTCGGCGAGCGCCGGCATCTTTCCGGTCGGCGAGATTTTTGCGACGGTCCGCTTGAATTGCGGATCGTTCAACGAGATCACCTGTTCGGCGAACGCAATGCCGGCGACCTTCATGGCGATCCATGGCCGCAACGACCACGACGAATAGTTCTTGTTGCCGATGATGAGTTTCAACGGAACCTCGCCCTGCGGCCAACCCGCGCGATGACATCACCGAAGCGGGGCGAAACACAAACCAATCGTTGCGATCGAACCCATCAGCGCGCGGAATAGACCGTCACCCTTCAGGATGACGGAGAAAAGGCCGTGGTTCTTGCTTGCCGCTCGGCGGCTCAGGGCTTCGTCGTGTCCGGTGCCTCGACCGGGCCGCCCGCCTTCTTCCACGCGCCGAACCCGCCGGCGATATGCGCCACCGGCTTGAGCCCCATGGTTTGCGCGGTCTGCGTCGCTAGCGCCGAGCGCCAGCCGCCGTTGCAGAAGAACAGAAAGCGCTTGTCCTCGGCGAACACCGGCTTGTGATACGGGCTCTGCGGATCGACCCAGAATTCCAGCATGCCGCGCGGGCAATGGAAGGCGCCGGGAATCCGGCCGTCGCGGTTGAGCTCGCGGATGTCGCGCAGGTCGACGAACACGACGTCGTCGCGGCCGTAGAGCTTGATCGCGTCCTCGATGCCGAGCGTCTCGATCTCGCGTTGCGCGGCATCGACCAGCGCCCGGTATCCTGTGGTGATGTTCTGTGCCATGGCAACCTCGCTCTCCGCATTGGTAGCACCTGTAGGACGGGTTGAGCACCTCGAAACCCATCGCGGCAAATGACGGGTTTCCGCGGCGCTCAACCCATCCTACCGACCCCTAGCGCGGTCCGGGAAACAGCTCCGAGGTCCGGCCGCTGAGCCAATAGACCAGCAGGCCCACCCACTCGTGCACGGCGGTGTCGGTGCGCTTGAGGCCATCGCTCGCGATCCGGAACGGGCGGGCGAGATCTTCCGGCCCGCGCGTGCGCCAGTCGACCGGATAGGCCTCGACCGGAAACCCTGCGCGCCGGAACGCTCCGACCGCGCGCGGCATATGGTGGCCGGAAGTCACCAGCAGCCAGCACTCGCCGGGCTTGGGATCGGCAATGGCTTTGCTGAGTTTCGCGTTCTCGTCGGTATCGCGCGAGCGATCCTCGGTGACGAGCCGGCCCGCCGGAACGCCGAGGTTTTCAAACAGCCGTTTCGCGAGTTCCGCTTCCGTGCTGCCGCCGTGGACGATCTGCCCGCTGCCGCCCGAAAACACGATCCGCGCGTTCGGATATTTGCGCGCGAGCTCGACGGCGCCGGTCATGCGCTCGGCCGCCTCGTTGAGCGAGATCTCCCCGCGCGCCGGCGCCACATTGGTATCGAACGCCCCGCCGAGCACCACGATGCCGTCGGGCGCCCCGCGCGCGGGGTTCCACGGCGGAAAACGCTGCTCGAGCGGCAGCATCAGCGCATTGCCGAGCGGCGAAAGCCCGCAGATCGCCAGCAGCAGCAGGCTCGCCAGCAGACATTGCAGTCCGGCGCGCGCGAAGCGGGTCGCGAGCAGCAGCGCGCCGGCAAAGCCGAGCACCATCAGCAGATTGGACGGCCAGGTGAGGAAGCCGAGCACTTTCGAGACGACGAAGAACATCGGCGGACCGCAGACCCAACGTTTGTCGTCCCGGCCGGCCGCGCAGCGGCCGCGAGCCGGGACCTATGACCATCGCTCTTCCCGAATGTGCACGGACTGTGGTCATAGGTCCCCGCTTTCGCGGGGACGACGAGCCCAAATTTGTTATCCCGATCCGGCTCGCGCTACTTCCGTTCCTTCTCGTAGCGCGCCCGGGTGGCTTCGTTGGGCGGATAGAGCCCGGGAAGCTTTGCGCCGTTCTCGACCTCGCGTACGACCCAGGCTTCGAACCGCTCCTGCTCCGGGCCTTCCTTGGCCACCGGCTCGACGAGGGCCGCGGGGATCACCACCGCGCCGTCGTCGTCGGCCACGATCACGTCGTTGGGGAACACAGCGACGCCGCCGCAGCCGATCGGCTCCTGCCAACCGACGAACGTCAGCCCGCTTACGGAAGCCGGTGCCGCGACCCCGGCGCACCACACCGGCAGCTTGGTGCCGAGCACGCCGGCCGCATCGCGCACCACGCCGTCGGTGACGAGCGCGGCAACCCCGCGCTTGCGCATGCGCGCGGTCAAGATGTCGCCGAAGATCCCGGCGCCGGTCACACCCATCGCATCGGCGACCGCGATCACGCCCTCGGGCATGTCCTCGATGGCGCCGCGGGTCGAGCGCGGGCTGGCCCAGCTTTCCGGCGTGGCGAGGTCTTCCCGGGCGGGCACGAAGCGCAATGTGAACGCCGGCCCGACGGCGCGCGCGTACCCAGTCTCAAGCGGCTTGGGTCCATGCATCCAGGTCCGGCGCACGCCCTTCTTGAGCAGGATGGTGGTGATGGTGGCGGTGGAAACCGAACGCAGGATGGCGACGAGATCGGGGGAGAGCATCGCAGTTCCGCTGTTGATGAAGGTGTCCAACCATAGCCCGGGGCGCGGCCAAGTCGAGGGCGGAGCGCTCACGCCGGCCGCAGCCCGAGCCGCTCGTCGCGGCGGCGGAGCAAGGCGATGAGCGGGATCGAGGCCAGCACCATCCAGGCCTTGCCGACGATTTGGCCGGGCAGGAATTCCAGCGAGCCGAAGGCAAGCCAGAGGAAGACCATGGAATCGACGACGAGCCCGACCATGCTCGATGCCACGACGGCGGCAACGAGCCGCCGCCGCGCCAGCGGCGTGTAGACGGCGAGATCGGCGAACTCCGAGAGCAGGAACGCGACCGCGGACGCCAGCACGAGCGACGGGGGCGCCAACAGTGCGGAGAGCGCCGCGCCGGCCAACACCGCGAGCGCCGAGACGCCGAGGCCCAGCCGCCGCTGCACGAGATCCCGCAACACGAGCGCGATGCCGATCATCAGCACGCCGGAGGGCGCCATGATTCCCGGCGCCACGGCAATGAGGCACGGACCTGCAGGCACGCAGATCACGCCCACGTTGCCGATCAGCCAATTCGCCGCCGGGATGGTCAGCCCGAACAGGACCAGGAAAACCAGCCCTTCGCGCCGGCGTCGGTTCTCGAGGTTCATGGAGCGGACGCTCGCGTTTCCATCCATCGCGCAAAGCCGTCGGCGCGAAGTTTGCAGGCCGGACATTCCCCGCAGCCGAAACCCCAGACGTGGCGCGTGGTGCGCTCGCCGAGATAACAGCTGTGGGTCTCCTCGACCAGCAAATCGACCAGCGCATCCCCGCCGAGTTCTTGGGCGAGCGCGAAGGTTCCCGCCTTGTCGATCCACATCAGCGGCGTGTGCAGGACGAACCGGCGCTCCATGCCGAGATTGAGCGCGAGCTGCATGGCCTTGACGGTGTCGTCGCGGCAATCCGGATAGCCGGAGTAATCGGTCTCGCACATGCCGGCGACGAGGTGTTTGGCGCCGCGCCGGTAGGCGAGCGCGCCCGCAAAGGCGAAGAAGATCAGGTTGCGGCCGGGTACGAAGGTGGTGGGCAGCCCGCTGTCCGCGATGGCGATCGCGGTATCGCGGGTCAGCGCCGTCTCGGAAATGGCCGCGAGCGCCTCGATGCGCACGAGATGGTCCTCGCCGAGGCGGCTTGCCCAGCCCGCATCGAGCGCCGCGATGCGTTCCCGGATGCGCGGCCGAACGCTGAGCTCGACCGCATGGCGCTGGCCGTAATCGAAGCCGATCGTCTCCACGCGGGAAAAGCGCTCGAGCGCCCATACCAGGCAGACGGTCGAATCCTGCCCGCCGGAGAACAAAACGAGCGCGCTGTCGGGGCTGCTAGCCACGTTTCTTCCTGCGCGCGGCCTCGCCTCGCCTCTCTGCGATCAGCTCGTCTACCAAGCTGACGCCCTCGGGTACAAACTGCCGGACGATTGCCTGCGCGCGGCGCGCCGCAGCCGTCGCCGTCAACAGATGAATTTCACCGTTCTCGATTTGGGCAAGCAGCACCTCGTTTGCCCTCAGACCGAGCGCGTTTCGAAAGGCGGCCGGTATGACGACCCGACCGCCGGTTCTCAGGCGTACCTTTATGGTCTTCGGCTCATTCGTCATGCTGAACTCCTACACGTCAGTTCGCAGAGCGCGCCCCGGATTGCGCGGCTTTCGCGCTCCATCTGGGCTACGGCCTACCGGCGTGTGCGACGCTCACTTCGTCTTCTCGAACAGCTCCCGGCCGATCAGCATGCGGCGGATCTCGCTCGTGCCGGCGCCGATCTCGTAGAGCTTGGCATCGCGCAGCAGCCGGCCGGTCGGGTAATCGTTGATGTAGCCGTTGCCGCCGAGGCATTGGATCGCGTCGAGCGCGATCGCGGTCGCCTTCTCGGCCGCGAACAGAATGGCGCCGGCGGCGTCCTCGCGCGTGGTTTCGCCGCGGTCGCAGGCGCGCGCCACGGAATAGACATAGGCCTTGGCGGCGTTCATCGTGACATACATGTCGGCGAGCTTGGCCTGCATGATCTGGAAGCTGCCGATCGGCTCGCCGAACTGCTTGCGCTCGTGCACATAGGGCAGCACCGCGTCCATGCAAGCTTGCATGATGCCGAGCGGCCCGGCGGCGAGCACGGCGCGCTCGTAATCGAGGCCCGACATCAGCACCTTGACGCCGTCGTTGAGCTTGCCGAGCACGTTCTCTTCCGGCACTTCGCAATCCTGGAACACGAGCTCGCAGGTGTCGGATCCGCGCATGCCGAGCTTGTCGAGCTTTTGCGCAGTGGAGAACCCCGCAAAGCCCTTCTCGATGATGAAGGCGCTGATGCCGCGCGCGCCCGCGCTCGGGTCGGTCTTGGCGTAGACCACGAGGGTCTCGGCCTCGGGCCCGTTGGTGATCCACATTTTCGAGCCGTTGAGCACATAGCGGTCGCCGCGGCGTTCCGCGCGGGTGCGCATGCCGACGACGTCGGACCCGGCGCCCGGCTCCGACATCGCCAGGGCGCCGACGTGCTCGCCGGAGATCAGCTCGGGAAGGTAGCGCCGCTTCTGCGGCTCGGTTCCGTTGCGCCGCAGCTGGTTGACGCAGAGGTTGGAGTGCGCCCCATAGGACAATCCGACCGCGGCCGAGCCGCGCGAGATCTCCTCCATGGCGACGCAATGCTCGAGATAGCCCATGCCGGTGCCGCCGTATTCCTCCTCGACCGTGATCCCGAGCAATCCCAGCCGGCCGAGCTCGGGCCACAGGTCGCGTGGAAACTTGTTGGTGCGGTCGATCTCGTCGGCCCGCGGCGCGATCCGGTCGGCGGTGAAGCTTTGCACGCTGTCGCGCAGGGCATCGACGTGCTCGCCGAGACCGAAATCGAAGCCCCGCCAAGCGTTGGCGATCATGGCCTCGCCCTCCTATTGCTGCTCCAGAATGTTATAGATGGAGAGACAAGGTGGCAAAATACGTGTCGCCGTCGTCCCCGCGCGGGGTCCCCGTCACGCACGCGCGACGGGGTGCCCCGTTGCGGGGACCCATGACCAAAGGGCGTGCGAATTGCGAAATTGGTGGTCATGGATCCCGGCTCGCGGCCGCTGCGCGGCCTTGACCGGGATGACAAGCTTTGGGATTTCCCTGCTCCTCGTTGCGGGCGCGCAGGCCGCGGCCGAATGCGCGGCCGATGCGCTGGGGACGAGCCGGGTTCTTGCAGTCGACCCGGCGGCTTTTCCTCGGGTGGGCCGCAAGCAATTCGCCGCGACGCTTGCCCTCGACCGCCGGGAAGTGGTGCTCACCTTCGACGACGGACCCTGGCCGGGTACGACCGCGAAGATCCTCGATGCGCTGCGAGCCGAATGCGTCAGAGCGACGTTCTTCGTCCTCGGCCGCAACGCACTCGCTCATCCGGACATCCTGCGCCGCGAGCTCTCCGAAGGTCACACGGTCGCGCACCACACGTGGTCGCATCCCCTGCTGAGCCGGATCGGGGCGAGCGCGGCGGAGGCGGAGATCGACCGCGGCATCGCGGCCGTCGATGGCGTGTTGTACGGGAAACGCGAGTCGCAACCGGTCACGCCGTTCTTCCGGTTTCCGGGTTTCGCCTCCAGCCCGGCGCTGCTCGATTATCTGGCGCGCCGCCGCATCGTCGTGTTCGGTGCCGATCTATGGGCGAGCGACTGGAATCCGATGAGCCCGGACGCCGAACTCCGCCTCGTGCTGCGCCGGCTCGAACAAGCTCGCGGCGGCATCGTGCTGTTCCACGACACCAAGCGGCAGACCGCAGCCATGCTCCCGGCATTGCTTCGTGCGCTGAAGGCCCGCGGGTTCCGGGTGGTTCATGTCGTGCCGGTGAATCCGGCAGGCAGCCGGTAGAATGGGCAAAGGCCCGCTTGCATGGAGACTCGACCCCGGCGGAAGGCCCTGGCGGGCCGTGCCCACCGGAATTTGATCCGTGGTGGGCACGGCGCGTTTCCGCGCCCCCCGCTTTCGCGGGGGCAGGCTTTTGCCCACCCTACAGCCGGTCTGTTGCGGAAAAGCCGCAGCCCCGCCGAAAAAGCCTCCTTGGACCCATTTTGTTGCCACGGAATGGACATGGAGGCCGTAAACCATCTCCGGAGGTGCGGGAAAATCGGGGATGGATTCGGCGCCTTAACGGTGCGTTTAATCGCGGCTGCTTAGGGTCGCGGCACCGTTTGCGGACCGGAGAGGCTTCAGCCCCCGCCCTTCCCGGAATCGCCGGTCGCAGCCAGGCTCGTCCGATGGATGTTGCAATGCGCAGCCTCGCCGCAAGTCTTGTGATGGCCACGCTGATGGGCACCTCGGCGCTTGCAGCCGAATGTCCCGGCGGCCGCCCCGATGCGCTCGGCACCGAGCGCGTGCTCGTCGTCGCACCCAAAGAGCACGCCCGCATCGGCACCATGCAATATCCGGAGACGCTGCCGCTCGCCGACAAGGAAGTGGTCCTCTCGTTCGACGACGGGCCGCTGCCGCCCTATACCGATCGCGTTCTGGAGACGCTCGCCGCCGAATGCGTGAAGGCGACGTTCTTCATGGTCGGACGCCAAGCGCACGCCTACCCGGCGACGGTGCGGCGCGTCTACAACGAAGGCCACACCGTCGCCTCCCACAGTCAGAACCACCCGCGCATCTTCACCAGGCTGACGCTGGCCGGCGCCCAGCAGGAGGTCGAGCAGGGCATCCAGTCGATCACCGGCGCGCTCGGCGACGCGCGGGCGCTCGGGCCGTTCTTCCGCTTTCCCGGGCTCGGCCGCTCGCGTGCGGTCGAAGCGTATCTTGCGTCGCATTCCATCATGGTCTGGAGCGCGGACTTCGTCGCCGACGACTGGACCCACATCAGCGCGCAGCAGGTGCTGCATCGCGCGCTGCAGCGGCTCGAGGAGAAGGGCAAGGGCGTCCTGCTGCTGCACGACATCCAGCCGGCAACCGCGCTGATGCTTCCGCGGCTGCTGCGCGAGCTCAAAGCGCGCGGCTATCGCATCGTCCAGGTAGTGCCGCCAGGGCCCGATCGGCCGCGGACGGTCACCGAGCCCGAGAACTGGGTGATGCACAAGCCGGTAAAACCGGCGTGGCCGACGGTGCTCACCGCGGAAAACTCCAAACCGAACGCGCCGAGCGTGCAAAGCTTCGGCTGGCCGCGTCCGTTCCGGTCATCCCTCGCCGTGCCGACGCCGATCCCGTCCGACATGGCGAGCTTGTTCGACTCGCAAATTCTGGCGCGGCTTGCCGCGGCGGAGCCCGAGAACGAACCCATGCTGCCGATGAGTGCCGGGCTTTGGATGCCGCCGGTGCAGCCGGTTCCCTCGTTCGGGCTGCCCTCCGGCCTCGGAGAGCTGACCGTGGCGCTCAGTACCGAGGAGCTGGCCGACGAGCTCGTTGCTCCCGAGGAGACCTTCGCTTCGATGGTCGCCGCGTCGCCGTGGTCGACCCACCTCAAGCCACGGCCCGCCGCCGCGAAGATGCGAGCCGCACCGACTTCGGTTCGTCCGGCCCATCCTTCCCCGTTGCGGCCGAAATTCGTCGCGCACACGCCGGACCCCAACGCGAGAGACGCACCAAGCTACTGATCGCGGGCAGTACCCTCGAATTACCGTAGCCAGGATGCGGCGGCGCGAGAGCGGCGCTTGATCCGGAAATGCCATCCGCATTACGCGGGCGCAATGCGCCCGCTCGGTGCTGGCTCTAGGAGAGGCTACGGATAGCCGCGCCGCGACCGCCGCTCGATCAGGAAAAGCCCGAGGATGAGCACGAGCAGCAGGATCGCAAGCCCATGGCTGCCAGGAAAGATCAGCCAGAAGATCAGCGCGGCGAGCAGGACGGCCGGCGCCAGATACCAGAGCAGCATCGCCCCGGCGATTCCCGCCATCAGCAGCAAAAACGGCAGGACGAGCAGCAGGAAGACCGCCAGCATCATCCCGAACATCAGCTCGATCAGGATCATTGGGTGCTCCATGCCGGCCGTTCCGACGCCGGCATCTCCGATATAAAGATAGGGAGAGAGCAGCGCCCCGGCTAGCTCCCGGTCCGATCCGGGATCCCTGCCCAGGCCGGCCGATCCGCGCGGATCAGAACTGGGCCGCGATCTTTTCCAGGCCCATGACGTGCGCCAGCATGCGCACTTCGCGCTTTTGGTCCTCGCGCAGGCTCATGATCAGCGGCATCGCCGCGGATTTCAACCTCTCGACGTCATCGGGATCGAGCGTCGGGGGCTGGGCTCCCGGCCGTTCGCGGGAATGACGCCAGCCGATATAGCGCAACGCGGATTCCACCGAAGGCCAATATCGTTCCTGATCGCCGCTGAGGTTGAGCCGCTCCTTGATGCTGGCGATCTGGGCATTGTTGAACAAGGTTGCAGGCTGATGTTTCGCGCGCGGCGCCGGCGCGGGGCGACCTGCAGGCGCGACCGCGATGCTCCCGGTCCGCTCCCCCGCCGCGCTGGCCGCGGTCGGATCGGCGCGCGCGCTCGCCCGCTCCGGAATCTGACGCGACGCCCAGGTCTGCGGCCCGGGAACGCCGAGGGGATCGGGATTGAATGCCAGGATGGACAGCGCCTGCTGCTCGACGTCGCGATCGGCCGCGGCGTCGGGCGCTGCCGACAACGCCGCGTCCTCGAGATCTTCCGGGAACCGCAATGCCACGATTTCGGCGGACGAAAGCTCCGCCTCCTCGGCCGAGTTCATGCTCCCGCCCACGACCAACGTCGCCGCGCCGAGCGCGCCGACGAGCGCCGCAGACGCCAACCCGGCCTTTGTTCTCCTGGAAAGCCGCATGCTCCACCCGTTCGCCCCGCCCGGGAAACTCTTCGCAAACCCGGCTTAATTTATGGCTAACCAAGGGCCATTTCGGGCCGCGGCGGGATGGGATGGCGCCGAACCGGGCAGACGGAAATACAGCCCAACCACCTGCCCGCGCGACGGATTTCTGTGCCGCCGAGCTTACTTGCGGACTATCTCGGGAAGAAAACGCTGCACCGTCTCGATGAGCCCCTGGCAGCCGAATTGTCTGCCGGTTCCCTGGATGAACTCACGTGCTTTGCGGGCTTTAAGCTCGACGACGGGCGCGTAGCGGCCATCGGGCAGAAAATCGACCACGTTGAATCCATAGCGTCGCACCGCCACGTTCAGTGGCACATCCGTGGTCTCGAGCCCGCAGGAACTCTCGGCGATGATGAGTGTGGCAAGGAGCATCGCCATCTCGTCAGCACTGATCGAGCTAGCCTGTGCGGAGAAGAGCTTCTGATCGCGCGTCGTTTCGGCAGGCGCCCTCATCACGGTGGGGCAGAGGATGGCAAGCACGCTCACCAAACCCGCCGTCGACCGGGTCACCAGGCATGTTCGCCCCCACTGCTTGGCCTTCCCCGGAATCATCGCCGATTGCGTCCGCGTATTGCCGCCAGCAGCGCGGCGCTCTGCACATAAGCGCCGCCTGGTGCGGTCGAGAGGACTCGAACCTCCACGGGTCGCCCCACTAGCACCTCAAGCTAGCGCGTCTACCACTTCCGCCACGACCGCAGATGGGCTGGATGCCGGGCCTTTTTTGGCGCGGCACGCAGGGCATGTAACAAATCGGTCAGGTCGCGACAAGGCGGCCGGGCGAAGTCCGACCGATGCTCCGCAGGGGTCGTGCCGCGGACTTCGGATCATCGCGCGCAGGCGAGCCAGGAGGGGTCGCGATCCCCACCCCATCCCTCCCCTTTTCAAGGGGAGGGAGTCGTCTGCGGCTCGCCCGGAGCCAAACGCAACACCTGGAGCGCGCCGGAACGAATGCGAGTATGATCGCAGCCGGACCATGGAAGGCTTTGACTTGGCTCGCTTTCGCGACGATCTGCCGATCGATCTCAAGCCCCGCGGCGGGCCGTGGCCGCCGCCAGAATGGCGCCGCAGCCGGGCGCTCGTGCCCTATCCGGCGGCGCTCGCCGTGATGGCTGCCCGCGCGCAAGCGATCGCGCAAAATCGCGCCCCCGAGCTCGTATGGCTCGTCGAGCACCCGCCGCTCTATACCGCGGGCACCAGCGCCCGGCCGCAGGAACTGCTCGAAGCCAAATTTCCGGTATTTTCCGCCGGCCGCGGCGGGCAATTCACCTACCATGGTCCGGGCCAGCGGGTCGCCTATGTGATGCTCGACCTCAAGCGCCGGGTTCCCGACATCCGCCGCTTCGTCGCGACGCTGGAGGCCTGGATCATCGGCACGCTGGCGGAACTCGGGGTCGCGGGCGAGCGCCGCGAGGACCGCATCGGGGTGTGGGTGCGCCGCCCGGATCGGGGCGAAGGCCGCGAGGACAAGATTGCCGCGATCGGCATCCGGGTGCGCCGCTTCGTGACCCTGCACGGCATCGCGCTCAACGTTGATCTGGAGCTCGGGCATTTCTCCGGCATCGTGCCGTGCGGGGTTTCGGGCGCTCGGTACGGCGTGACCAGCCTGGCCGACCTCGGCGTGCGCGTTGGAATGGAGGAGGTCGACCGCGTGCTGCGCCAAAAATTCGAGGCGCTGTGCGGAAAAACGGATTTCGCCGCCGGAGATCCGGCCGAAATGGCGAAACAGGCGGCGCTCGCCGATGGGGCGTAGGGTGGGCAAAGGCGCGGAACGCGCCGTGCCCACGGCGATAAAATGGTGGGCACGCTTCGCTTTGCCCACCCTACGGTCAACTCACCGCGTCGGTAGCACGGAAAAGCGCTCGCCCTGATAACGCTCGGCCAAGACTTCCGGGCCGGCTTCGCTCACGTCGACGGCTTCGACCTGGGAGCCGGGCGGCCCGCGACGGCAAGTCTCGATCATGCGCTCGACCGCGGATGCGGGCCCGGCGAACACGGCCTCGACGCTGCCGTCGCGGCGATTTCTGACCCAGCCTTCGAGATCATGCAGACTTGCATGATGCTCGACCCACATGCGAAAGCCGACGCCCTGCACGCGGCCGCGGAGGATCGCGTGCCGAATGATTTTTTCGCTCATCCGGCCTCTCCGACTTCGGCGGCCCGCGTGCCGAAAGGCTGACCCCAGCGTTCGAGCGATTGCACGTAGCGGTCCGGCAGCCCCCATTCCCGGGCCGCCGCGACGAGCGCGCGCTGATACCCCGGCCGGGGTTTTCCCGGCTTGGACTCGCGCCCGACATAGACGAGGGCCGCAACGATCCGGTCACCGGCCCGCACGGGAAGCGTCCGGCGCACGTAAAGGCCGCTGTCGAGGCTCTCGTAGGCGTTCAACACGGCAAGGTCGCGTGCCGAAACGCGCCACAGCACCCCGTGCACCACCGCGCCGGGCGCGGGCACGACGGAGGCGTAGCCGTCCCTGGTGACGAGGAACCGCCAGCCCTCGAGCCGCGCCGGGCCGATCGCCGTGGCATGCCGGCAGCGCCGCCCCATGCGTGTCCTGCTCATGTTCGAGCCATAGGCGAAATAGGGCGTCATGGCCTCGTCCGGTTCACGGGCAGCCGCGAGCGCAGGTCCCCTCTCCCCAGCGGGGAGAGGTGGAGACTGCCTCTGCCGCCTCGTATCCCATCTGCGCCCGGACAGAGATTCTCAATGTCGGATCGAGTGGGCGTCGCGTTCACGGCGCGGCGGACGCGGTCGGCCGCATCCCGGTCCAGATCGAGAAGGCGAGCGCGACCAAGGCCGGCGCGAATGCGGCGATGAGGAACGCCGCCAGGATCAGGCCGAGCCCGCCGAACTCGCCCGAGCCGAACACCCCGAACGACAGCGGGCCGAGCCATCGCATCGCCGGGCCCGCGAGCGCTTCGCTGGGACGCGCGCCGAGCCGGATGAAGAACGCCACGAACAGCAGCAGCACCATGGCGAGCGCATAGACCGTGGCAATCCCGGCCGCCGCGCCGACGTCCTCGTCGGCATCGCGCAGCCGTTTGGCATGCAGCGCGTACCAGCCCCACAGCAGCGTCGCCTGGGCGGCGGCGAACGGCCAGAACCCGGCGCGGGCGACGACCGGCGCCGAGATCAGCGTCTGCGAGGCCAGGCTAGCCGCATAGATCACGACCGCCCCGATCGCGAACGGCCGCGGCGCGAGCCGACCGGTGGCGGACAGGAACAAGGCTGCGGGATCCATGCGCGGATCGTGGCACGATGCCCCGGCAAATTCCACGCGGTGAGCAGCAGACATTCGGATTGGTGGCCGGCGCGCGGCCTGGATGCTGGCTCCGGTCACCTCTCCCGCTTGCGGGGGAGGTCGGCGAGCGAAGCTCGCCGGGAGGGGGCCCCCTCCCCATCCCTCCCCCGCAAGCGGGAGAGGGAGTCGCGAGCCTCTCGACCCAGTCAGGCGAACTCGAGGATGACCGCGTCGACCGCGAGGCTGTCGCCCGGCTTGGCGAGGACGCGGGAGACGGTGGCGTCCTGCTCGGCGCGCAGCACGTTCTCCATCTTCATGGCCTCGACCACGGCCAGCGTCTCCCCGGCCCGGACCTGCTGCCCCTCCTTGACGCCGATCGAGATCACGAGACCCGGCATCGGGCAGCGCAGCTTCTTGCCGGTATCGGCCGATACCTTGACCGGCATCAGCCGCGCAGCCGCCGCTTCGCGCTCGGTATAGACCAACGCGCGGACCCGGACGCCGCGATGGGCGAGGTCGAACCCGTTCAGGACCGCGCGCACCTGCACGGCGACCGGGTGTTCGTCGACCGTGCCGGTCCAGACCAGACCTCCCGGTTTCCAGGCCGAGTGCAGCAGGTGCGTACTTTTTTCGCGGCTCTCGGCCTCGAACATCCGCACCTTGATGGTGTCGCCTTCGCGCGCGACCTCGAGCCGCTGCTCGGTCTCGCCGAGCTTGACGACGCGGCGGGAATCCCTGCGCACCGGCCGGCTCGGCAGCTGGCCGGAGATTGCTCGCCTGCGCTCTCCCACGACCAGGTCGACCGCGGCGGCAACCGCCGCCATCAGCTCCCCGATCCCGGCGTCCGGCTCGCGGCCGCGAAATCCATCCGGAAACTCCTCCGCGATGAAGGCGGTCGAGAGCTTGCCTGCGCGGAAGCGCTCGTTCTGCATCACCGCGGCGAGGAACGGGATGTTGTGGCGGATGCCGTCGATGGCGAACTGGTCGAGCGCATTCGCCTGCGCGTCGATCGCCTGCTCGCGCGAAGCCGCCAGTGTCACGAGCTTGGCGATCATGGGGTCGTACCAGATCGAGATTTCGCCGCCCTCGTAGACGCCGGTGTCGTTGCGCACCGTCGCGCCGCGATGCGTCCCCTCCTCGGGCGGGCGGTATCTCACCAGCCGGCCGGTCGAGGGCAGGAAACTGCGGAACGGGTCCTCGGCGTAGATGCGGCTCTCGACCGCCCAGCCGGCAAGCTTCACGTCCTGCTGTTTGATCGCGAGCGGCTCGCCGGCCGCGACGCGGATCATCTGCTCGACGAGATCGATCCCGGTGACGAGCTCGGTGACCGGATGCTCGACCTGCAGCCGCGTGTTCATCTCCAGGAAGAAAAAGCTCTTGTCCTGGCCGGCGACGAACTCGACGGTCCCGGCGGAATCGTAGCCGACCGCTTTGGCCAGCGCGACCGCCTGGGCGCCCATGCGCCGCCGCGTCTCGGCGTCGATCAGCGGGCTCGGCGATTCCTCGATGACTTTTTGGTTGCGGCGCTGGATCGAGCACTCGCGCTCGCCGAGATGGACGACGCTGCCGTGCTTGTCGCCGAGCACCTGGATCTCGATGTGGCGCGGATCGACGATGAATTTCTCGATGAACACCCTTTCATCGCCGAACGAGGATTTCGCCTCCGAGCGGGCGCGGGCAAAGCCTTCGGCGACTTCCTGCTTGCGCTTGGCGATCCGCATGCCTTTGCCGCCGCCCCCGGCGGAAGCCTTGATCATTATCGGATAGCCGATCTCCTCGGCGATTTTCACGGCATGGCGCTCGTCCTCGATCACGCCGAGGAAGCCGGGCACGGTCGAGACCTTGGCCTTGGCGGCGGCTTTCTTCGACTCGATCTTGTCGCCCATCGCGGCGATCGCTTTCGGGTTCGGCCCGATGAAGACGATGCCGGCGGCCTCGAGCGCCCGCGCAAAGGCTTCGCGCTCGGCAAGAAAACCGTAGCCCGGATGCACCGCCTCGGCGCCGGTCGCCTTGGCGGCCTCGAGGATCTTTTCGATGACCAGATAGCTTTCCGCCGCGGGTGGCGGGCCGATGCGGACCGCCTCGTCGGCCATCTCGACGTGGAGCGCATCCTTGTCGGCGTCGGAATAGACCGCGACCGTCTCGATCCCCAGCCGCTTCGCCGTCTTGATGATCCGGCAGGCGATCTCGCCGCGGTTGGCGATCAGAATGCGCTTGAACATGCCCTGCTATCCCAGGCCCCGGCCGGCCGGCTGGCTTTGCGGGTTCAGTCCTGAAAAGTCAATGTCATCAACCGGCAAGCGGCGTAAGCTGATTCAGTGCGTCGGATGGCAGCCATCATGGCCCGGAGTGCAGGCATTCACCACATCACCGGCATCGCCGGCAGCCCGCAGCGGCACGTGGAGTTCTATACGCGCGTGCTGGGCTTGAGAATGGTGAAGCGCACGGTCAATTTCGACGATCCGAGCACCTGGCATCTCTACTACGGCAACGAGACCGGCGCGCCGGGGACCGCGCTGACGTTCTTCGTCTGGGACCATCTGCCGGCCGGCCGCCCGGGCGTGAGCCAGGCGGTCGAGACCGCGTTTGCCATCCCGGAATCCTCGATCGGCTATTGGACGGCGCGGCTCGTCGAGAAAGGCGTGCCGCACGATGCGCCGGAAAAACGCTTCGGCGAGACATTGATCGGACTGCGCGATCCGCACGGGTTGCGCCTGGAGCTCGTCGGCTCGCGCGCGGTCGCGGCCGAGCCCGGTTGGGCGGCCGAAGTGCCGGCCGAGCACGCGATCCGCGGGTTCTTCGGGGTCACGCTGTGGCTAGAGAATCCAGCGGCGACCGCCAAGGTGCTGACCGAAGTGCTCGGGTTCGTCGCGAAAGCATCCGAGGAATCCCGCCAGCGGTTTGCTGCCGAAGGCCCGCTGGGCGCCATCGTCGATCTGCGCAATGTGCCGGCCGCGTTCGCAGGCTCGCTCGGCCCCGGCACGCTGCATCACGTCGCGTTCCGCGCCGCCGGCGACGCCGATCAGGCCGCGATGGCGGACGCGGTGCGCCGCCTCGGCTTGCGGCCGACCGACCAGATCGATCGCCGCTATTTCCGCTCGGTCTATTTCCGCGAGCCCGGCGGCGTGCTGTTCGAGATCGCGACCGAGGATCCGGGCTTCACGCTCGACGAGCCCAAGGCGAGCCTCGGCACCGCGCTCAAGCTGCCGCCATGGTACGAAGAAAGGCGCGCCGAGATCGAGCGCGCGCTGCCGCCGCTGGAGTGAGCTGGCCCGCTCGGCCCGTCGTCCCAGGCGCGTGCGCAAGCACGCGTACCCGGGACCCATGACCACCGCCTGTATATCGTTGCTCCGTCCGTGTTCATGGGTTCCGGGCTCGCCTGCTCACGCAGGCGCCCCGGAATGACCCGCGCTTTTCAGCTGCGCCCTGCCAGCTTCGTCCGCAACGCCTTCATCTCCTCGAAGCGCGCGGTCACGTCGCGCAGGATCGCCGCGACCCCGACCGTCTCGCCGGCCTCGTTGCGGATCAGCGCGACCGTGAATTCGAGCGAGACGCGGCTGCTGTCCTTGCGCAGCCCCGGGACGGCGAGCAGATCGCCCTCGCCGTAACGGCTGTGCCCGGTCTGCATCACGTGACGATACCCGTCCCAGTGCCGCGCGCGCAGCTGCTCCGGGATGATGAGATCGAGCGATTTTCCGACCGCCTCCGCGGCGCTATGGCCGAAGATGCGCTCGGCGCCCTGGTTCCAATGGCGGATGATGCCGTCGCGATCGGCGGCGACGATCGCGTCGGACCCCGAGGCCAGCAGCGCTTGGGCGATTTGGGAAGGGTTCATGACTTCACCGGCGTTCCCCGGACGCGGTGCAGCGCGCAAGCGCTGCACCGCAGATCCGGGGTCCATTCTTTTTCCTCCCGGTTCAGCAGCGCACCGCTTACGCGTTGCGCTGCGCTCGGGACACGAGTCGGCGATTATGTACTTGACAAAAGATGCATTGCAGCGTAGGGTTCCGGTCATAGGAGCCCGCCATGAAGTTCACCGACCCCATGTTTACCGACGAAACCAAGGCCCGCGAAGCCCTTGAGGCGGTGCGCTGGCCCGATGGCCCCTATTGCCCGCACTGCGGCAACAGCGCCCAGGATCGCATTGCCAAGGTCGAGGGCAAGAAGCACAGCCATCGCCCCGGCCTCTACTACTGCAACGAGTGCCAAGGGCAGTTCACGGTCACGGTCGGCACCGTATTCGAGCGGTCCAAGGTTCCGCTCACGAAATGGTGGCAGGCGACGTTTCTCATGAACTCATCCAAGAAGGGGATGAGCGCGCACCAACTGCACCGCATGTTGGGCGTCACGTACAAGACCGCATGGTTCATGGCGCATCGCATCCGCGAAGCCATGAAAGAGATGAACCCCAGCCCAATCGGCGGCGAAGGCAAGATCGTCGAGGCCGACGAAACTGGAATCGGCGGATCGAAGGTCAACCGCGCATATGCGACCAAAGCCCCAAAGAAACAGACCGTGTTCTCGCTTGTGGAACGCGGCGGCGCGGCCCGCTCATTCCACATTGCCAATGTCACCGCCCGCACGCTTCGCCCGCTGATCGTGAAGGCAGCTTCGCGGAAGTCGCGGCTCATGACGGATGAGGCCCAATGGTACGTCCGCGTGGGCGACGAATTTGCGCGCCACGAGTCGGTCAACCATTGGCAGAAAGAATACGTGCGCGGCGATGTCTACACCAACACCGCAGAGAACTATTTTTCGATTCTCAAGCGCGGCATCTACGGCGTGTACCAGCACGTTTCAGAAGCGCACTTGCATCGCTATTTGGTCGAGTTCGATTTCCGCTACTCAAACCGCGCCGGGCTCGGCGTGAGCGATGGGGAACGGGTGGTGAAGGCTCTCAAGGGTATCGAGGGCAAGCGCCTCACGTACCGGCCGACTGACGATGCGCTCGCGAGCTAAACGGTTCCTGCGCTGGCGGAAGCGCAGAAAGGATTAGGCATGTCGCTGATAACGAGCATAAGCGGGGAGCGGGACCAGCCCGAAACTCACAAGCTCAACCTTTTCCTACCATTCGCGGGTGGGAAAATTTTTGTAGAAATTCCCGCGCCAGGACTTCTATTCGCTCCAGAAGATAATGGGGGTCGGAAGTGGGATCTGGCGAGGCGGGCAATAGATGCGCTTCGCGCCGAGATACCCGCTGCGTAAGCGTCAACGTGATTTCACCATCAGACTCGCGAACGTCGAAAAACATCGTGGTCTCTCTTGCGCGCCTAGCGTTTTTCCACAGGCTTCCGCTTTGCGGGACTCTTGCGCTGCTTTCCCCTAGCCTTACCGATCTTCATTTCGTCGTGTCGCTTGGGCGGCTGACGGACCAGCGCGCCCATAATGCGACGCGCATCCTCCAACTCGCGATCTTTAGCCATTGGCTGACAGTACCCTCGATCTGGATCAAGCATTGGGCTGGCCGGAAGCTGACAACCGTATCGACTCCGCTGCGCACGTGCATGCCTTCGGGATGATAGCACTAAGTGCTGCCATGATGGAGGAGGCACTTACGCTCCTGCTCGCTCAGCTTCTCCGGATGGACAGGACGATAGCCATACCACTGATCCACAAGTTAAGCATCAGGGAACGTTCAGATTTGCTTCGGCAGCTGACGATGGCCCACAAAACTGGCGATGCTCGCCTCACCGATTACCTCTTGTATGCAATGGAATGTTTCGAAATCTGCAATGAAAACCGGAACATCCTGATTCACGCCTTGTATGAAGGCGTAGACCGCACCACCGCGACGATGAGGGTGTCAAAGCGGTCGAAAAACAATCCGCTCAACGAATTTAAACTGGAGCTTCCGCTACCGATGCTTCGGCAAACGGCCGACGAAATTGGCAACACCGTAAATATGATGCTTGATATCTGGTTCTGCCTTACTCGTCGGCCTTCGAATACATTGATAAGAAAACCTGCTCGACCACATAGGCTGACCCCGAGTCAGCCTCAAGCAACTCCCCCAAGCGTTCCACCCCCGCCTGGATCATTGCAGGGGTGATCTCGGGTTGGTCGCCGGCCTGTCGGGCGCAGCTATCGGTTGACTCGTGGGCTTTTGTCAAGTATATAATCGCCCACGAGTCAGGAGATCACAGCGGCAGATTGTCGTGCTTGCGGCCCGGCATCTCGACCTGCTTGTGCTTCAGCATCGCGAGCGCGCGGGCGATGCGGCGCCGCGTCGAGTGCGGCTGGATCACCTCGTCGATATAGCCGCGCTCGGCGGCGGCGAACGGCGAGAGGAACCGCTCCTCGTATTCCCGGGTTCGCTGCGCGATCTTTTCCGCATCGCCGATGTCCTGGCGGAAGATGATCTCGACCGCGCCCTTGGCGCCCATCACCGCGATCTGCGCGGTCGGCCAGGCGTAATTGACGTCGCCGCCGATGTGCTTGGAGGCCATGACGTCGTAGGCGCCGCCGAACGCCTTGCGGGTGATCAATGTGACCAGCGGCACACTCGCCTGGCTGTAGGCGAACAACAGCTTCGCCCCGTGCTTGATCAGCCCGCCGTATTCCTGCGCGGTGCCCGGCAAGAATCCCGGCACGTCGACGAAGGTCACGATCGGGATTTTGAACGCGTCGCAGAACCGCACGAAGCGCGCCGCCTTGCGCGAGGCGTCGGTGTCGAGCACGCCGGCGAGCACCATCGGCTGGTTGGCGACGAAGCCTACGGTGCGCCCGGCGATGCGGCCGAACCCGGTGACCATGTTCTTGCCGAAGCTCGGCTGGATCTCGAAGAAATCGCCTTCGTCCACGACCTTGAGGATCAGCTCCTTCATGTCGTAGGGCTTGTTGGGGTTCTCGGGCACGAGGGTATCGAGCGAGCGGTCCTCGCGGTCGGCATCGTCGAACGAGGGCCATTCCGGCACGCCGTCGGCATTGTTGGCCGGCAGGAAATCGATCAGCCGGCGCATCTGCAGCAGGCATTCGACGTCGTTCTCATAGGCGCCGTCCGCGACCCCGGATTTCGTGGTGTGCACGCCCGCGCCGCCGAGCTCCTCGGAGGTGACGACCTCGTTGGTCACGGTTTTCACCACGTCCGGGCCGGTCACGAACATGTAGCTCGTGCCCTCGACCATGAAGATGAAATCGGTCATCGCCGGCGAATAGACGTCGCCGCCCGCGCACGGCCCCATGATCACCGAGATCTGCGGGATCACGCCCGAGGCGATGACGTTGCGCTTGAACACTTCGCCGTAGCCGCCGAGCGCGGCCACGCCTTCCTGGATGCGGGCGCCGCCGGCGTCGAACAGGCCGATGATCGGCGCCCGCGCCCTGAGCGCCATGTCCTGGATCTTGGTCATCTTCAGCGCATGGGTCTCGGACAAAGAGCCGCCGAACACGGTGAAATCCTTGGCGAACACGAAGACGGTGCGGCCGTTGACCGTGCCCCATCCGGTGACGACGCCGTCGCCGGGGATTTTGGTCTGCGCCATGCCGAACTCGTCGCAGCGGTGCTCGACGAACATGTCGAACTCCTCGAACGAGTTGCGGTCGAGCAGCAGCGCGATGCGCTCGCGCGCGGTGAGCTTGCCGCGCTTGTGCTGGGCGTCGATGCGCTTCTTGCCGCCGCCCAGGCGCGCGTGGCCGCGGCGATGCTCGAGCTTTTCGAGGATGTCCTTCATCGGGTCCCCTGTGGCCGGCCTCGCCAGCTGGCATAGCAGACGCGCCGGAGCGCTCCAATTCTACCGCGAGTCGGCCCGTAGCCCGGATGGAGCGCAGCGAAATCCGGGGGCGGAGCTTGCTCTTCCCGGATTACGCCCCGCTCCGCGGCGCTCCATCCGGGCTACGTTTCTCCTCCATGGCCGCGAGCAGCGTTGCGGCCGCCTGCATTTCGGCAAAGCGAAAGACGCGGCGCTCGAGCGCCAACGCATCGCGCCCCCATTGCTCGAAATTCCAGTCCTCGTCGACATGGGCGGCGTGCCATGCGTCCTCGACACTCAGCCTCCCGCGCAGCACCGCCAGCGCCAGCAGCGCCGAGCCGGTCAGCGCCGTCATCGAATGCAGCGCACCGAGCCGCCATGGGTCGTCGGGAACGGCGCGTCTGGCGCGGGCGAGCGCGGCTGCCGGCTGCTCGACGAACACCACGCCCTCCGACAGGGCGAAGCTCGCACCGAGCTCCTCGCGCGCCCAATCGAGCACCGGATCCCACAGCGCGGCCTGTCGCGCGGCGAGGCCCGGGACATCGGCCCGGTAGACCAGCAGGTCGGAGGCGAGATATTTGCCGATTTCGGCCGCGACCGGCGCCGCCGCCGTCCTCACGCCGTCGAGGATCGAGTTCGCGAGGCGGGTGAGCGGCATGCGCGCCGGATCGATGTGCTCGCCTTGCGCCTCCCATTCGTCCGCAATCGCTTGCGCCAGCGCGCGTGTCGGGACGGCGAGAGGATGCCGCGCCGGCGTTTTTACCGGCCGGCCGTCGAGCAGGAGCCGGAACTCGCCCTCCGCTTTCCCGACCCCGGCCGATCGATAGAACCGCCGCGGCAGTTGCGGCCGCCCCGCCCGGCGCGCGGCTTCCACGGGGTCGATCGGCTCGCCGCGGAAGAGATCGTCGAAGATGTCGCGCATGGCCCGGATTTAGCCCTTGCCGGGGCGGCGCGCGAGCGGCATTGCATCCGCGCCCGGCATCCGCGCCCGGCCGCCGGCGATGTGTGCAGCAAGATCAACGAATTTCAAAGGTTTCCATCGGAATGTGGAAACCGCACGAGCTTCGCCGACGGTGGACGCGGCAGGCGGGCACAATCCGGGCCGGATCGCGTTGAGAGGTAAAATCGGCAAGCCTTTCAAAGGCTTTTGATCGCTGCTTATAAAGGTGGCATTCCGGGCTTCGGTCCACTAAATTCCCCCCGGATTCGGCGCGCAGAACCGCCGGAGCCGGGGGCAAGAACCAAGGAAACCGTTCCGCGACCTGCCTCGAAGCGAGGCCGGGGACGCGCGGTCGAGGAGGAAATGAAACCGACCGACATCTCGGTGCCGGACTATTTCCACAAAGTGGTCGACTGCCAATGGGCCTGTCCGGCGCACACGCCCGTTCCCGAATACATCCGGTTGATTGCCGCGGGCCGCTATAGCGATGCCTACATGGTCAATTGGCATTCGAACGTGTTCCCGGGAATCCTCGGGCGCACCTGCGACCGGCCGTGCGAGCCGGCGTGCCGGCGCGTGCGGGTGGAGAACGAGCCGGTCGCGATCTGCCGGCTCAAGCGCGTCGCCGCCGATTACAAGGACGACATCCGCGCACGGCTGCCGAAGCCCGCGGCGCACAAGAACGGCAAGAGGATCGCGCTGATCGGCGCCGGACCGGCCTCGCTGACGGTCGCGCGCGACCTCGCCCCGCTCGGCTACGAGCTCATCCTGTTCGACCAGGATCCGCAGGCCGGCGGCATGATGCGCACCCAGATCCCGAAATTCCGCCTGCCGGATTCGGTGATCGACGAGGAGGTCGGCTACATCCTCGATCTCGGGATGGAGTTCCGCGGCGGCCGCCGCATCGACAGCCTCGAGACGCTGCTCGGGGAGGGTTATGACGCGGTCTTCGTCGGCTGCGGCGCCCCGCGCGGCCGCGACCTCGACATTCCCGGCCGCAAGGAAGCGGCGACGAACATCCACATCGGCATCGACTGGCTCTCCAGCGTCTCGTTCGGCCATATCCACAAGATCGGCAAGCGGGTGATCGTGCTCGGCGGCGGCAACACCGCGATGGATTGCTGCCGCTCCTCGCGGCGGCTCGGCGGCGAAGACGTCAAGGTGGTGGTTCGCTCCGGCTTCGAGGAGATGAAGGCGTCCCCCTGGGAGAAGGAGGACGCCATGCACGAGGGCATCCCGATCCTCAATTACCTGGTGCCCAGGGCGTTCACCCGCGAGAACGGGCGGCTGACCGGCGTCCTGTTCGAGAAGGTCCGGGCCGAGCACGACGCGGACGGCCGGCGCAATCTGGTGCCGACCGGAGAGCCGGACGAGCATTTCCCCTGCGACGACGTGCTGGTCGCGGTCGGCCAGGAGAACGCGTTCCCGTGGGTCGAGCGCGACATCGGTCTCGAGTTCGATCGGGGCGGCATGCCGAAGGTCGACCCCAAGACGATGCAGTCGACCCGGTCCGGCGTGTTCTTCGGCGGCGATGCCGCGTTCGGGCCGAAGAACATCATCTGGGCGGTCGCGCACGGGCACGACGCGGCGATCTCCATCCACAAGCTGTGCAGCGGCGAGGACATCGCGGACCGCCCGCCGCCCATGGTCAATCTGACCAGCCAGAAGATGGGCATCCACGAGTGGAGCTACGACAACGACATCTCGCTCGATAAGCGCTACCGAGTGCCGCTGCGCGACAAGGTCGTGGCCTTGCGCGACATCCGGGCCGAGGTCGAGCTCGGCTTCGACCCGCAGCTGGCGCTGGCCGAAGCCGAGCGCTGCCTCAATTGCGACGTGCAGACGGTGTTCACCGGATCGCTGTGCATCGAATGCGACGCCTGCGTCGACATCTGCCCGATGGACTGCATCACGTTCACCCGGAACGGCGAGGAAACCGACCTGCGCGGCCGCCTGAACGCGCCCGCCGGCACCCTCACGCAGAGCCTCTATGTGGCCAACGATCTCAAGACCGGCCGGGTGATGGTGAAGGACGAGGACGTGTGCCTGCACTGCGGGCTGTGCGCCGAGCGTTGCCCGACCGGGGCCTGGGACATGCAGAAATTCTTGCTGGATATGACGCTTGCGGGTGAGCCATGCCGATCGAAAGCGTGAACGATTTCGTCATTCGTTTCGCGAACGTCAACGGATCTGGGTCCGCGAGCGCCAACCAGCTGTTCGCTCATGCGATCCTGCGCATGGGGGTGCCGGTCGCGCCGCGCAATATTTTTCCGTCCAACATCCAGGGGCTGCCGACCTGGTACGAGGTGCG
>WNFW01000693.1_pt1 | contig 33315 bp, 30 predicted proteins | sample 5400131 | NCBI WGS metagenome assembly WNFW01 (sample SAMN13153362, study PRJNA577476) | soil metagenome | isolation source: 20 cm soil or saprolite under grassland replicate 1 | place: USA:California | collected 2016-06-15 | reverse complement strand
GGCATGGATGCGGGCGACGAGCTCGTCCTTGTGGAACGGCTTGGTCATGTAGTCGTCGGCGCCGAAGCCCAGGCCCTTGACCTTGTCCTCGATCCCGGCGAGCCCCGACAGGATGAGGATCGGCGTCTTGACCTTGGATACGCGCAACGTGCGCAGCACCTCGTAGCCGGACATGTCCGGCAGGTTGAGGTCCAGCAGGATGATGTCGTAGTCGTACAGCTTGCCGAGATCGACGCCCTCTTCGCCGAGGTCCGTCGTATAGACGTTGAAACTCTCGGATTTGAGCATGAGCTCGATGGACTGCGCGGTGGCGCTATCGTCCTCGATCAGCAAAACGCGCATGCCAGTCCCTTTCCTCGCCGCCTCGGGCTCAGGTCGGCACGCCGCTTCCGCGGCCCCTCGTCACGCCTTGGGACAATTTGATTCGGCACGCTACCGGCCAATGGTTAACAAAAACTGATTCCCGTGTCCAAGCATTCCCGCGGGAGGTTTGCGCGGCCCGCTTTAATACATTGTGGGAAACCAGCTTTCTCGCCACGTTCCGGCTCATGCGTCACATTAGGAACCGGGGTCAACCGATTCGCGCGGTCCGCCAGTCTGGGCGCGCCGCGATAGCCCAAGATAGTGGAACGCAATGTTTAACGAAGCGGGTAAATGTGGGGTTAAGAGACGGCCGCCGGGCGGCCCAAGAACGCTCGATCCGCCGGTTCGCGCCAAAGAAACCGAAAACTAACGTTGTGCCCGTAGGCTTGTCGTCCGTTGGCCGCCGCGCCCGCCGGGCGCCGCGGCATGCGAAGCCGGTCAACCCTGCGGGGGTGTGAGTCGATGAAATCGCGTGAGAGCCTCATTCGCCTGAAGAAATTTCAGGTCGAGGAGAAACGGCGGAAAGTCGCGCAGATCGAAACCATGACTGCCGAGTTCGAGCGCATGGCCGGCGATCTCGACCGCGAGATCGCGGCCGAGCAGGAGCGGGCCGGCATCCATGACCCGGGGCATTTCGCCTATCCGACCTACGCCAAGGCAGCGATGACTCGCCGCGACAATCTACGGCGTTCGGCCCAGGAGCTCAGGACCCAGCTCGACGACGCCAAGGCGGTCCTGGGCGAGGCTTTCGAGGAGCTCAAGAAAGCCGAATTGCTGGACGAGCGCGACCAGATGCGCGAGCGCGTCGCGGAAAGCTCCCGGGAGCCGAGCGAGCTTGGCCACTTCGGCTTGGTGCGGGCGCGGATCTAGCGATCCAGGGATCAGTAGTCAGTAATCAGTAATCAGTAATCAGAAGTGGGAATCTGGCCGCAACAGCCAGACGCTCCGTTTCTGACTAGTGACCTTTGTCCCCCTGGCCGTGGAAGCCGGAATTGCGGCTTCTGACCGCTGATTTCTGACTTACGAACCCTGGGGCCTCGACGCGGCGGCGCTTGCCCGGCAATATCCGGCGCGGCGCGCGGCACCCGCAGAGCGCCGACGGGGGTCTCATGTTGACGCCGGACGAACTGGGGTGGCTGCTCGCGGCCGTGGCCAAGGGCGACGCGGCGGCGTTCGGACGGCTTTATGATGCGACCCGCGCCAGGCTCTATGGCGTGGTGCTGCGGATCCTGCGCCGGCCCGATTCCGCCGCCGAGGTCATGCAGGACGCCTATATGCGGATTTGGCGGAGCGCGGCCGACTTCGACCTGGGGATCGCCACGCCGATGACCTGGATGGTGGCGATCGCCCGCGGCCGGGCTCTTGATCTCGTGCGCAGCCAGGGGGAAATCGAAGAGGCCGCGGCCGCGACGGACATGGGCGCCGACGAATCCGGCCCGGCGGACCGCCACATCACCGAGGAGCTGCGGCGGCTGCTCGCCTGTCTCGGGGAGCTCGAGCCGGAGCATCGGCGACTGGTGCTGCTGGCCTATTACAGCGGCTGGAGCCGTGAGCAGCTCGCGGCCCGATTCGAAACCGGGCTCGACAACGTCAAGGCATGGCTGCGCGGAAGTCTGCTGCGGATCCGCGAATGTCTCGGATCATGACGCAAGCGGAGCCCGACGACCAGGAATTGCTCGCGGCCGAGTACGTGCTGGGCACGCTCGACGCGGAGGAGCGCGCCCGTGCGCGGGCCTTGGTCGCGATGGACCCCGGCTTTGCGGCGATCGTCCGCGCCTGGGAACGGCGACTGGGTGAGCTCAATGTGCTGGTCGCCGCGGTCGAGCCGCCGCCCGACATTTGGGACCGCATCAAGGCGGGCATCGCCGGCACGCCGCCGGGCGAGGAAGTGCGAGCACCCGCGGCGGAGCCGCCGGCGCCCGAGCAGGCGACGTTCGAGGACCGCGGACCCCAAATGCTCCGGCTGAGGCGGCGCGTCCGCCGCTGGCGCAAGGTTTCGCTATGGCTGTTCCTCATCGCGGCGGCGGGCGCCGGGTTGGGGGCGCTTCGCGAGCTGCACCCCGAATATCTGCCGGCCGAGCTGCGGCCGAAGATGAAGACGCTCGAAGTCACCAAGACGGTGGAAATCCCCTCGCCGAAGCCGGCGCAATTCGTAGCCGTGCTGGAAAAGGACGGCGCCCAGCCCGCGTTCCTGCTCAGCTTCGATCTCGAACGCCGCACCCTGATGGTGCGCAACGTCAGCGCGCCGGCGCAGGCCGGCAAGAGCTATCAGCTCTGGCTCATTTCCAGCAAACTTTCGTCGCCCCGGTCCCTCGGCGTGATCGGCACGGAGGAATACGGCCGGCCGCAGCTTGCGGCCTTCGACCCCGTCATCCTCTACTCGGCCACGTACTCCGTCTCGCTCGAGCCGGAAGGCGGCTCTCGGACCGGAACGCCGACCGGACCCATGCTCTACTCGGGCAGATTGATCCAGGTGACGCCGATCGGATTTCGCGACCAGACGCCGTGAGGGCGCGGGGAAGGGGCGGGGACGGTTGCGCGGATCAGCGCATCGAGGGGGCTTCGGTGCGCGTATAGGTCGTGGGCTTGCCGGCCTTGAGGACCGGCGCGCCGCTCTCGATCCTGCTGGCGGAGCTCGTGCCGTCGGCGATCCGCGCGGTGATGCCGATGACGACGACGGCGATCGCCGCCGTCAACGCCAGCGACACGATCTTGAGATGCGTGTTCCGGTCGGCCGACAACAGGGAGTGATTCATGGGGTTCTCCCGAAAGGCTCGTGCCCTTCGTCGCGCGGATCGCGGAAAAGGTTCACGATTCCCGAACGCAACGACCCCCGCTCACCCGACCCCCTGTTCCGCGCCGATTCCTGCCGGCGCGGCTGAGCCAACAAACGCCTGAGCCTGCGGAAAGTTCCCGGACACGATCGCCCGTATGGCTCCCCGTGGCCGGCATCCGCGACCTGAACCGCCATGCGTGGGAGGTGTGGACGGCCGGGACAAGCCCGGCCGAGTCAAAACTAGCCAGTATTATATTACTGGCGATATTGCTGAATTCGCGTGGTGCGCAGCCCGGCGAGGCCGTGCCGCTCGATCGAATATTGCCAGGCCAAAAATTCCTCGACCGTCAGGGTGTAGCGGCTGCATGCCTCTTCGAGCGACAGCAGCCCCCCGCGCACCGCGGCCACCACTTCGGCCTTGCGCCGGATCACCCAGCGTTTCGTGCCCGGAGCCGGCAGGTCCGCAATGGTGAGGGGACTGCCGTCAGGGCCGATCACGTACTTGGCGCGCGGACGATGCGGCTCGGTCATGAATACACTCACGCAACTGACAACCCGGAGGCGAGACTACGGGGCGCCACTTAAAATTTGGCTAAGCCGTGGCGGCAAATTGGGAAATCACGGGCTTATGCGCGTTTTGCCCCAAGAACCGGCCCGTTTCCCCGTCCGAGGCGGTGTCTCGGCGAATCGATCCCGGCATCCCGGAGTGGGCAAGGTTGCTCCGCGCATGGATTGCGCACGCTCGCTCCCGCCCTATTATTAAGCGCTGGAGCCCGGTATGGTCCGGCAGCGCCGGAGAGGGCCCCGATCGGTCGCCGGACCGAGCTTTCCGCCTCGATCCATCGCGGCGCGGTTGCGTTCGCGTCAACGGGAATTGCCAGGAAGGCCGCGGCCACGATGCCCAACAGCCTCGAATTGGAAGGTCGGCCGGAAGCCACCCGCGTGGTCGTCGCGATGTCGGGCGGGGTGGATTCCTCGGTCACCGCGGCGCTGCTCAAGGCCGAGCGCTACGACGTCGTGGGCGTGACGCTGCAGCTCTACGATCATGGCGAGGCGACGCACCGCAAGGGCGCCTGTTGCGCCGGACAGGACATTCACGACGCGCGCCTTGTCGCCGAGCGGATCGGCATTCCCCATTACGTGCTCGACTACGAGAGCCGCTTCCAGGAGGCGGTGATCGATCGCTTCGCGCAGAGTTATGCCGCCGGCGAGACCCCGGTGCCCTGCGTCGACTGCAACCAGGCCATCAAGTTCCACGACCTGTTGGGCACCGCCCGCGAGCTCGGCGCGAGCGTGCTGGCCACCGGCCATTATGTCGCGAGCCGCCGGCTGGCGAACGGGGAGCGCGCGCTTTATCGCGCGCGCGAGCCGGAGCGCGACCAGAGCTATTTCCTGTTCGCGACCACGCGCGAGCAGCTCGAGCATCTGCGCTTCCCGCTCGGCGAGAGCTCGAAAGCCGAGGTCCGCGAGCTTGCCCGCCGGTTCGATCTGCCGGTGGCGGACAAGCACGACAGCCAGGACATCTGCTTCGTCCCTTCCGGCCGTTATACCGACGTCATCGAGCGGCTGCGGCCCGGCGCCGCGGAGCCGGGCGAGATCGTCGATCTCGACGGAAGGGTGCTGGGCCGGCATCACGGCGTCATCCATTTCACGGTCGGCCAGCGGCGCGGCATCGGCATCGCGGCCGGCTACCCGCTCTACGTGGTGCGGCTCGAGGCCGAGCGCCGCCGCGTCGTGGTCGGCCCCCGCGAAGCGCTGACCACGCGCAAAATCCTGTTGCGCGACGTGAACTGGCTCGGCGACGAAAACGTCGACGACGCGCTCGCCCGCGGCCGCGAGGTGTTCGTGAAAGTGCGTTCGACCCGCGCGCCGCAGCCGGCATGGTTCGAGGGCGGTCCCGAAGGCGTCGAGATCGATCTCTTCGAGGGCGAGGACGGGGTTTCGCCCGGCCAGGCTTGCGTGTTCTATGATGCAGCCGAGGGTCAGGCGCGCGTGCTCGGCGGCGGTTTCATCAAGCGCACGTTGGGCGCCGGCGTGCCGGCGCGCAAGCGCGGGGCTGCGCTCATGGCCGCGCGCGGCTGAGCGGGTTGCGGCCGGACCGGGCCGGGTTGCGGCCGGGCCGGGGGCCGGGGGGCACATGGCCGATCTCGATAATCGCGCCGTCGCCAAGGCCTATGCGCGCTGGGCGCCGGTCTACGACCTCGTGTTCGGCGCGGTGTTCGACCGCGGCCGCCGCGCCGCGATCGATGCCGCGCAAAGGCTGGGCGGACGCATTCTCGAAGTCGGCGTCGGCACCGGCATCTCGCTGCCCGATTATGACCGCGGCGTGCGCCTCGTTGGCGTCGACCTCTCCGAGCCGATGTTGCGCAAGGCGCGGGCTCGCGTGGCGACTGAGGCGCTCGCCCACGTCGAGGGGCTCGCCGTCATGGACGCGCAGCGTCTCGGCTTCCGCGACGGCGCCTTCGACGTGGTGGTGGCGCAATATGTCATCACCGTCGTGCCGGATCCGGAGGCGACGCTCGACGAATTCGCCCGGGTGGTGAAGCCGGGCGGCGAGATCGTGCTGGTCAATCATCTCGGCGCCGAGGCGGGAATGCGCCGCGCCTTCGAGCATTCGTTTGCGCCGGTGGCGCGAAAACTGGGCTGGCGGGCGGAATTTCCCTGGCGGCGCCTGGAGCGCTGGGCGGGGGGGCACGGTGGGGTGACGCTCGTGGAGCGCCGCGATATGCCCCCGCTCGGGCATTTCTCGCTGATCCGGTTTTCTCGCAACGGCGCCGCGCGGGGCGGCGACGGGCAGCGGCAGGGCCGCGGGTAGGCGCCGCGGGGCGGGTGCGGGCGCGGGCGAAAAACGTGCGGCAAACGCGCGAAAACGCCTCGAAATCGGAGGTATTTTTGAAATAAGTTGCGGCAGGATCAGTGGCTTAGGTCGATTCAATTCGCCAAAAGGCAGCTTGTGATCGATTTAGGCGAAATCACAATTTAAGGTTTCATCCGGACAGCCGGGTGCACAACGGTCGCCCGTGGAGGCATCGGCTGCGCCGGGCTTGCAGGGCACCGAGCTCGGCTTGACAGCATTTCCGCGCGCTTCCTATATCGCGGCATCTCCCGTGCCGTTGCGGCCCGGAGGCATTGGCCGAGAAAGCGTGGCCGGGCTCGTCCCGGCCTTCCACGTTTTTGGCTATATTGGATAGGTTCGTGCGCGCTAGCGCGGACCGGGGCGCCGGTCCGCGTCGAGATCGCGCCGGGGCGGAGTAGCTCAGCTGGTTAGAGCAGCGGAATCATAATCCGTGTGTCGGGGGTTCGAGTCCCTCCTCCGCTACCAAGATCAAACAACGGTCAAATTGCGATGTTCCTAGTCTCCCAAGCAGCCTCTAAGTGACAAGGCGAAACATGCGTTCTAGCAATCATGTCACACTACGATCGTGCAGTAGCGAGCTTGGCGAGAACGGGGCATAATAACGCCCGACAGTAGCGCTATCGTCTAGTGTAGCAGGGGAATAAAATGACTATCTTGGTTGACCGAGATCTTCGCGACCTCGTCGCGCCAGCCGAGGCAAAGCTGCCGCCGCTTGCTACGAATATCCGGCCCGATATTGGACGATGGAATGCGAAAATTCAACCGGCCTCGCTCGACCTCACCGTCGGGCGCATCCTGTTGCCGACGGAAGAAGATGACGAACAACAGCCGCTTGTGTACGAGACAAATGTTTCTCTTAATCAAGGTGAGACTGCTGTAGTCGAAACACACGAGTATCTTCGAGTTCCCAATACCCTAGCGGGGATAGGCTTTCCTCCCTCAATCTGTTTCCCGCGACGGTCTATTGATGACGAATCCTGGGCACGTTGATCCTGGTTTCAGGGGCAGATTGAAATTTACTGTCATCAACATGGGCAAGAAGCCAATTGAGCTGGCGGCAGGCAAGCCGATATGCACATTATTGTTTTTCCGGATTAATGCGCCGGAATATGCATACGATAAACTAGACAATACGGACAAGCCCCAGCCTCCTTCCGACAGCAGTTTGCTTCGAAAACTGTCTAAGGACTTCCTCGAATTTGATAGGAGGATAAAAACGGAGGTAAGCAAGGGCGTAGCTGCAGCGCAAATTATCACGCCGATCATAGCCGGAGTCCTCGCCGTCGCTCTGACCCTATTGGTCGGATATCTCAATGACATCGGCGGTATAAAGGTTAAGATGGAAGGTCTGGAAAAATCTATTGCTGCGCAAGACCTTAAGGCTCGAGTGGACAAGTTGGAGAGCCAACAGCTTCAAAGCGCGATCCAACGCATTATATCCCGGCTTGATAAACTTGAGGCGCGGCCATGAACAACATCTTAAAGCTCAGTGATTCCCAGGCATCAGATGAAGCGGACGTCTTCATAGAAAGTCCACGACTTTTCTTGATCGGGCGCCCCAGTCTGTCACCGAACATTGATGAGTTCTATGCATACTTTCAGTCGAAATCTCGGGCTCAAGACTCCGGTACTCCGGCGGAGAAAATCGTAGAGAATGCCGGCCGCGTTTGTTATTTGTCGTTTGCCAATCCAGCGGGCAGAAGTACTGGAGCCTATGTTGAAAATCTTATACGCCAAGGCCACGAAAGCGTGCTCGAGCACGCAACGTGGACGTTCGTGCTTACTGGCGTTTCTCGCTCCTTCACGCATCAATTGGTCCGGCATCGTGTCGGTTTCGCCTTTAGCCAGTTGTCGCAGCAGTATGTTGATCATCGTTCCATTCGGTTTGTTGTTCCATCTGAGATTTTGGGAAATCCAGAGCTGATATCCCCATGGAAAAAGGCGGTATTGTCGCAACGCGAGCAGTATGTTGGCTTACTCAACCGACTTGACCGTTTGCAGTCTGGTCTACACCCAAAGGAGCGGCTGCGCTCCAGAAGATCAGCCGCTCGCAGCGTGCTTCCAAACTGTATCGAAGCCGTTGTCGCGGTAACGGGAAATGCGCGCGCGTGGCGTTATTTCTTGCACTTACGAGGCTCAACGGAGGGAGACATCGAGATGCGCCGTATTTGCGCATTGTTGCTGTCGACTCTAAAAGAGGAGTCTCCCAACATGTTCTTCGATTTTATCCGAGAGACCCTCGACGACGGCTGGCCGATCGTGAGGAAAATTAGCTAGGTAGCCTTAGACCCCGGGGGCGACACTGCCTACTGTAAGGAGGCGACGATCTCCGGCACCTTCGGTTTGTCAGGCGCAGCGATTATTCGTAACGCGGCGGTGCCTGCTAGCAACCGATGCGAAATCTAGCGGACATCGACCAGTGGCTCCAATAGCAAGGATATGGCCATGAACCGTCGCCATTCATGTTCGGCTAGTAACTGAAAACCATAGTAATGGTAGGATTTTCCGGAATCGAGCAGCACCCCATTGGTCTGGCCAAGCTTTTTCAGGGCCTCCTTCAAGAGGTTCGGCTGGCCATCATCCTTGCCAGATTCGATGCGGAAGTCCATCATAGGGATATGCAATGTGTTACTACTCGTGTCCTTACAGACGGAGCACAGCGCGAGCGCTTCACGACGCCTCTCGCAGTCAGTACAGAGCAGTGGAAACTTCGAAGCGAAATCGGCAGCACAGATCTCTTTTCGATTCACCGATTCATCAATATTGGTGCCCCTCAGCATCTGCTGAACAAGGCTAGCAGCGTTTGGTTGGAGTGCTATCAGCTGTCGAATTGATAAGGCCCCGAGTGTTGGTGCTTGCTTGATATTCAATCGGTCTACCGGCTATCGATTGCTGTGATAGGTTTCGCTCAATCCACGCTACCGACGTCATCGGATCGGAGTGCTGCGCGTGAGCGCCAAACCGAGCTACGCCGTCATGGGCGCCGGGATCGGCGGGTTCGCGGTCGGCGCGTTGCTGGCTCGGCAGGGCGCCAAGGTCACGATCTACGAGCAGGCGAAGCAGTTCCTGCGGATCGGCGCCGGCATTCAGATGAGCCCCGATGCGAGGCGGTTGCTGCGCGCGTTCAGGCACGAGCTGCTGCTGCGCAAGGCTTGCGTTTGGCCGCCCTGGCGGCCCGGGCACCGGACACGGGCAACCGGGATCAGTTCAGCCGCAGCTCGAGGATGTGACGCCTGTCGGGCGAAAGCTCGCCCTTCTCGACCCGCTTGACGATGTCGGTCAAGGCGGCGTTCGCCGACGCGGCCACGCCGATCTCCTCGGCCTTGTCGACGATGAAGCCGTTGAGGAACTCGATCTCGGTCCGGCGGCCCTTGACCATGTCCTGGCCCATCGAGGGCCGGTGCGCGCCGCCGCCGGGCTTGCGCGCCTCGGCAAGGCGGCGCGCGTCGTACTCGGCCTTGGCTTCGAGATGGCCTTCGCCGGCACGGGCGATGATCTCCGGGTCGAGGTGGTGGATCTCTTCGAGCCGATAGCCGAGCGCCTGGCCGACCCGGATCGCCTCGCTACCGAGCCGGGCCGTGAACTGGCGCAGCCCGTCGTCGAGCAGGATGTCGCGGGTGATGAGGCCGGTCGAGGCCGACACCCCGTTCCCCATGGCGTTGACGACGAGCTTCGACCAGCGTTCGCCCCAAAGATTCGCCGTCACCTTTGCCGAATCCGCGAGCGCGAGGAGGCGGCAAACCTCGTTGGCTCGGTCGGTGACGAGGCCGTGCACCTCGCCGATGCGGAACACGGTGTGACCCGCGCCATGCTTGCCCCCCGCGCGGCGGACGTGGCCTGGCTCGCACAGCTCGACCGTGATCGAACTCGCGATCGCGCCCAGCGTCCTACCCCAGCCGACGATGCCGGCGATGGTCTCCTCGTTGATGCAGTTCTGTAGCGAAACGACGAAGCCGCCGGGGGCGAGATACTGCCTGATCATCATCGTCGCCCAGGCCGTGTCGTAGGACTTCGTGGAGACGAAGGCGATGTCGATCGGTCGTTCCCTGGAGAGGCCCTGCAGTTCGGTCACGTGCATGGCACGCGCCGCTATGGTGAACTCGCGCACGTCGCGCAGGTGGCTGATGCGCAAGCCTGTTGCCCGGATCCGCTCGACATGCTCCGGCCAGAAGTCGACGAGGATCACGTCCTCGCCGGCTTGCGCCATATGGGCGCCGACGTAGCCGCCGACTGCACCGGTGCCGACGATCGCGATCCTGGCTCCCATGCTTCGTTCTCCCTGCCGCCGTCGCCGCACGCGCGAGGATCGCGAGCGAAGGCGCGTCGTTGACCGGCCGCGTCGCTTCTTGCAGAATCCCCGATCGAAGGAGCGACCCGTGGCATCCTATCGGCGCATCGAGGTCAAGCCTATCGCAGGAGCGCTCGGCGCTGAAATCGCCGGCGTCGATCTCGGCAACATGGACGATGAGGCGTTCGATGAAATAGCGGCCGCCTGGCTCGAGCATCTGGTGGTGTTTTTCCGCAGGCAGACCATCACCCCAGAGCAGCAGATCGCCTTTGCCAAGCGTTTCGGCGAGATCCACCATCACCCCTTCATGAAAGGCATGGACGAACATCCCGAGATCCTCGAAATCATCAAGGAGGAGGGCGACACCCGAGCGTTCGGCGAGGTCTGGCACACCGACCAGATGTTCAATCCGAAGCCCGCGAAGGCGACCATACTCTTTGCCAAGGAAACCCCCGATGCGGGCGGCGATACGCTGTTTGCCAATATGTATCTCGCTTACGAGGCGCTATCCGATCCGATGAAAGAGCTGCTCGAGGGAGTCAAGACCTGGAATGTCGGCGACCGCCAGACGCTGAGCCGGAACGGTGCGATCGGCCCGCCGAGGGAGGGCCGCTACGCCGGCAACGAAAAGATGGCCGCCAAGGTCCGCGAGCCGGGCGACCTGCAGACCGAGTGCTCGCATCCGCTGGTGCGCACCCATCCCGAGACCGGCCGCAAGGCGCTCTACATCAGCAATCACACGCAAACGCTCGAGGGCTTCCGGCGCGCCGAGGCGCGACCGATTCTCGATTTTCTCATGATCCATGCCGTTCAGCCGGAGTTCACCTGCCGATTCCGCTGGGAGGTCGGTTCGCTGGCAATCTGGGACAACCGCTGCACCCAGCACCGCGCGCTCAACGATTATCCGGGCAAGCGCCGGCGCATGCATCGGATCACCATCGCGGGGGATGCGCCGTTCTGAGATAGGCAGATACCCTTTGCCTCGGCGCCGACGTAATCGGGAATCAGTGCATCGCTCCTCTCATGCCGCAGCCGATGATGGGTTTCGCTCCGCTCAACCCATCCTACAAGCTCGTTGGATCGGAGGCCCCCCTTGAGCGCAAAACCGAGCTTTGCAATCATCGGCGCGGGAATCGGCGGGCTCGCGGTCGCCGCGTTCCTGGCTCGGCAGGGCGCCTCAAGCCGAGAAAAGATACGGCGCGCCGTACCTGCTCCTGCATCGCGGCGACCTGCATTCCGGCCTGTTCTCGGTCGTGCCCTCGGAGCTGATCCGGTTCGACAAGCAACTGATCGACATCGATCGCCGCGGCGCGGTCCACGGACTGCGCTTTTCCGACGGCAGCCGTGCCGTTGCGGATGCCGTGATCGGCGCCGATGGCGTTCATTCGCGCGTTCGCGAAATTCTGCTGGGGCCGGAGAAGCCGAAATTCATCGGCCGCGTCGCCTACCGCACGGTTTTTCCAACGGCCCTGATGCAGGGTTTTGCCCTCGATACCTGCACGAAATGGTGGGGGCCGGACCGGCATATCATCATGTATCCGGTGAACGCTCGACGCGATGAGACCTATTTCACCACGGCGGTGCCGGACCCCGAGTGGGACGTGGAATCCTGGTCGGCGCAGGGCAATGTGGCGGACGTTCGTCAGGCCTTCATCGGATTTCACGGGGACGTCCAAAAAGTGCTGGCGGCATGTCCGCAGGTGCACAAGTGGGCACTGTTCGAGCGTGATCCGCTTCCGCGCTGGTCCGACGGCGCCCTCGTGCTGCTGGGAGACGCCTGCCACCCGATGACACCGTACATGGCGCAGGGTGCCGCCAGCGCGCTCGAGGATGCCGCGATGCTGTCACGCTGCGTCGCGGAGGCGCGCGACGTCGACGAAGGATTTCAACGTTACGAAGCGACGCGGCGCGAACGAGCTTCGCGCCTGCAACTCACCTCCCGGCAAAATACCTGGGGCAGGCACAAGGTGGATCCGGACTGGGTCTACGGCTATGACGTATGGAAAGCACCCATTTGCGATTCCGCGCAATTGAAGCCGGCCGCAGCACCGCCGGCTTAGAGCGGGTCTGCGCAAAGCGCCGCTGTGAGTCTGCTAATGATGACCTGGGGCGTGGGCTCTTGCCCGAATCCGGTGGCGGACTTGTTACTTGGGGATTAGCCGCAGCCTTTGTGCTTGCATATGTCGGCGCAAGAAAAAATGCCGTTATGGCTCACGCTTGTCGCTTGCACACCACTCGCGAAGCAGCGCTCGATGCACTTTTCATAAGAACAAGCTCCTTTCTTGGCAGATACGGGATGCCGTTTCCTGCCGGCGTGGGTTCGGTACACGTGCCGATGGCTGGCGGCATGACGGCTGCTCGGGCGATGGAGAGAATTTGCTGATGGCTCAGGAGCGATCCTCGACCCTGCGCCCCCCGCAGACGGCGGCTGGGCTGGGCTTCCAGGTTGAGGTATTGTCAGTTGCGGGCCAGGATCATTTAAACGTGGAGGCACCTGGGGCACGACGATTGGGGGAGGAGCGGTTTGTGCCGACAGGTCCAGTGCACACGGCACACCAGCCAACAGCACACCAGCCGCAACGACCAGAGGGCGCATCCGGAAGATGCTCATCATGGCATTGAAAGCCCCGAACTCCTTCATAGCGCCCATCTTTTTGAAGCGTCGTTCCCGCTCAGCCTAGCCTGACATGGCGTGCTGAACTCTGCAATGAATGGAAGTTACAGAAGCGGCGAATCTCATCGGGAGAATCGATGTGGCGCCCTCTGCCGCCAAATACGAGCTCCATGCCTGAACCACCCCGCCCCAATCTTCTCGGCCTGCTGGCGGAAACCACCGCCATCCAGGCGGTCGGCACCATGGCGGTGCTGGTGGTGCCGACGATCGCGCCGAAGATCGCGGATGCGCTCGCCGTCCCGGCCGGCCGGGTCGGCTTCCAGATCAGCCTCTTGTATCTCGCGGCGATGTTCGGCTCGCTCAGCGCGGGCACATCGGTCGCGCGGCTCGGCCCCTGCCGCACCGGCCAGGTCGCCATGCTGCTCACCGCGGCGGGCTGCATGCTGGCAGCCGCGGGCAATCTCGCCACGCTGCTGCTCGGCTCGCTCGTGATCGGCGCCGCCTACGGCGTCATCAATCCGGCGTCCTCGGATCTCTTGATGCGGCACGTGCCGGCCGGCCGGCGCAATCTGTTCTTCTCGATCAAGCAAACCGGCGTGCCGCTGGGCGGCACGATCATCGGGCTCGTCGCGCCCGCGACGGCGCTGCATCTGGGCTGGAGCGCGCCGTTGTGGATCATCGCCGCAATCGCGGTGGCGCTCGCTTGTGCCTCGCAGCCCCACCGCGCGAACTGGGATGCCTACCGGGACATTTCCGTAAAACTGTCGGGACTGTCGCTCGCCGGGTTCCGCTCGCTCGCCAACAACCCGGCGCTGCTCTGGCTCGCGTCGGCTTCGTTCTGCTTTGCCGCCATTCAGCTCTGCCTGCTCGCCTTCCTGGTCGTGCTGCTGGTCGAGGAGCTCGGCTTCGATCTGGTCGCGGCCGGGGCCATCCTGGCGGCCGTGCAGGTCATCGGGGCGCTCGGCCGCATTGTCTGGGGGATCGTCGCCGACCGCGCCCGCAACGGGCTTGCGGTGCTGTTGGGCCTGGCGCTGCTGATGGCGGCGGCCTCCGCCGCCGTCATCGGGCTCTCCCCCGCATGGCCGAAAATTCTGGTCGTCGCGGTGTTTCAGTTGCTCGGCGTTTCGGCCGTAGGCTGGAACGGCGTTTTCCTTTCCGAGATTGCCCGGCTGAGCCCGCCGCGGGCGATCGGATCGATGACCGGCGCCGCGATGTTCGTGACCTTCATGGGGGTCGTCGCCGGCCCGCCGCTGTTCTCGGGCCTGCATGCCGTGCTGGGGAGCTATGCCCGGAGCTATGCGCTGCTCGTCGCCTTTGCGCTCGCTGCCGCCGCGCTGATCCGGGCGGCCCAGGCGCAAGCGGGGCGGGTGTCGGAGCCGTAGCCCGGATGGAGCGCAGCGAAATCCGGGGCGGCAGTTCCCGCATTCCGCTGCGCTCGATGCGGGCTACAAGGGGAGCCGAGGTCAAGCTCGGCGACGACGAACAAGCTGCCGTGCTTGCGCGTCAGCTCCCGGAGGCGCTCGCAGATCCGCGATTCGGGTTGGGTGCCTCTTCGAGAATCCGGCGCGAGAGCCGCGCCACGCTCTGCACCGCGCTCGCCTCCCGGGACGACAGCTCTTCGAGCGAGGCGGCGAGCTCGCGCTCCTTCTGCTGCAATTGCTCGATCTCCGTCGACAATGTGCCGTGTCGCTTCTCGAGCTCGGACACCTGGGAATGCAGCTCGGCGCGCCGCGCACCGAGCGAGGCTTGCAAGGCTTCGCGGGCCTGCCGCTCCCGGTCCGCGAGCCCCGTCTCGAACTCGGCCGATCTCGCCGCCAGGCGGCGCTCCAGATCGCCGATCATGCCGGCGCTGAGCTCTTCGACCGACTTCCTGATGTCGGCCTCGCGCTGCGCCCGGCGCCGCTCCAAATCCTCCAGAACGCTCGCCTCCCGGGACGCAAGGCCCGCGACCGACGTGGCGAGCTCGCGTTCGCGCTGCTCCAAGAGCTCCGTCTCGCTACCGAGCGAGATGCGGCGATTTTCGAGGCTCGACACTTCGGATTCGAGCGCGGCGCGCTTGCTGCCCAGCGAGGCTTTCAGCGCTTCGAGACCTTGTCGCTCCCGCTCGGCGAGGCCGGCTTCGAGCTCGGCCGACCTTGCCGCAAACGCCTCGTCGGCTCGGCGCTCCCGCTCGGCGAGGCCGGCGTCGAGCTCCGCCGATCTTGCCGCGAACGCCGCTTGAGCCTGGCGCTCCCGATCGGCGAGGCGGGCGTCGAGCTCGGCCGATCTTGCCGCGACCCGCCGCTCCAGATCGCTCATCATTCCGGCGCTGAGAACCTCCACCGACTTCTTGATCTCGGCCTCGCGTTCGGCCCGACGCAGCTCGATCGCGTCCAACGCGCTGGCTTCCTTGAAGGAAAGACCGTCCACCGAGGCCGTGAGCTCCCGCTCCCGGCGCTCGAGAATCTCGGTCGCGTTGCCGAGCACGACGTGGCGGTCCTCGAGCCTCGACACCGCGGCCTCCAGCTCGGCGCGTCTGGTGCCCAGCGAAGCTTCCAGCGCTTGGCGTGCTTGCCGCGCGCGGTCGGCGAGCTCCGCCTCGAACTCCGCCGACCTGACCGCGATCCGCCGTTCCAGGTCGGCGGTCATCCTGGCGCCGAGATCTTCCGCCGATTTGCGGATCTCCGCCTCGCGCTGCGTGCGCATGCGCTCCAAGGCTTCCAGGACGTCCGCCTCCGTGGCCGAAAGCGCTTCGACCGAGGCCGACAGCTCGCGCTCGCGCTGCCCCAGCAATTCCACCTGCCGGAACAGCGCGGCACGCCGATCCTCCAGGCCCGAAACTTCGGAATCGAGCTCGGCGCGTGTCCTGCCCAGCGTCGATTCCAGGGCTTCGCGGCCCCGCCGCTCGCGGTCGGCAAGAACGGCCCCAAACTCCGCCACGCTGACGGCTCGGCGCCGCTCCAGCTCGCGGGTCATCTCGCTGCCGAGATCTTCAGCCGACTTCCGGACGTCCGCCTCGCGCTCCGCGCGAAGCGCGGCAAAATCCTGCTCCAATTCCGCGGTGAGCTTCTCGATCAGAATTTTGCGCTCGGATTCGACCGTCTGCTGCGCGACCGCCGCGATCTTGGTCTCGAGCACCGACTTCACTTCGGGATCGTCGCGCAGCGCCTCGTAATAAGCCCCCAGGAGATCCTGCTGGTCGGAGAGCATCGAAGCGAGATTGCGGATGCGGAGGATTTCTTGCGCGATGCGGGAATCGACCGCCTGGGGAGGCGACGCGCCGCGTTGCAGGCTGTCGGCAAATCGGCCGAGCGCCTCCGCGAACTGACGAAGCGCCTTGTCCTCGCCGGCTTCGACCCGGGTCAGCGACCGGATGATCCTGCGCACGAAATCGGCGTCGCGCGACCAATCCAGCGTCCCGATCTGCACGAACCGCTCGCTCGGGTCCAGGATCGTCATGGTCTGCGATCCGGCCGGCACGGAGAGGCACAGCTTCGGGTCGAAGCGCCATACCGCGAGGCGAGGCATCTCGCCGCTGGCAGTTGCGCGCCAGCGTCCGTCCTGCTCGCGGGCGAGCTGGATCCGAACCATCTCGCGCTCGCCGATGCGGACCATCAGTTCGCCCGGAACGCCGTTTGCGCGACCGTCCTCGACCAACAATCGCCGCGCCGATTCGCTCGACCCCAGCTCGGACAGATCTTCCAGCGGAAGCAGCCGCCGGTGCTCGGTGACGCGAAGCACGGACGCTCCCTGCGGCGTGTCCGAGACGACGTGAAACGCCACCCAGTCGCCCGGATTGAGCGAGCCGGCGGAGGCGCCCGCGAGCTCGACTGCGCCATTCGGGGGAAACAGCAGGCGCGAGGATCCGGAAACGTCGCGGATCCTGGTCCCGTGGCGCTGCATGCGGACCTCGACGAATGCCGCGGCGTCGGAGACCCGGACGCAAATCCCGATGAAGAATGTTTCGCGTTCGGTCGGCATCCCTGCCACCTACCCCATGACTGAATCGACCCGGCGCCGGCGGCGCCCGCCCGTCCTAGGCGAAGCCATGATATCGCGAAACAGCACCCGGAACGATAGGGGCTATGTCACGGAAATCCCAGGCAAATTTTTGTATCGCCCCGCCGCCCCGAGGCGTAATTTCGATGCAATCGGGCGCATCGGGGAAGCCGAGCCGTACCGTAATGCGCTCACGCCAGGCGAAGAGAACCTGCGCTACGGGCGATCAGAAAAAAATAGCGCCGCCCCGATCGAGGCGGCGCCGTTCGCAAGCCCCGCGAAATTACGCGGCGAGCTTGAGGTTCTCGGCTGCTTCCTTGCCGCGGCTGACCACCACGTCGAACGTGACGTTCTGGCCTTCGCCGAGGCTGGACAAGCCGGCCCGCTCCACCGCGGAGATGTGGATGAACACATCCTTGCCGCCGTTGGCGCGCTCGATGAAGCCGTATCCCTTCGCGGGATTGAACCATTTGACAATGCCCTTGTGCATCGTCCTTCCTTTCTACTTACGTTGAAAACGCCCGGCCGCACTCTTTGCGGACCGCGCAACAACCTGACGAATTGGGGAGAACCGAAACGAAGCGTGCGTATCGCGCGCTGGCGGCCGGAACGGCCAAAACCGATTGCTGCGGGTGATATAGACGGTGTGAGGGAAGAAAACAAGACTGATAGCGCCGGAGTAAATCGTCGTCCTCTCAATCGATTGCGGGTCCTAATGCTGGCAGGAGCATGATTGTCCGGTTCAGGGGCATCCGAGAGTGTAGGTTCCCTCTCCCCACCAAACCCGGGTATTCCCGGGTTTGGCAATCATAATCGGTCCAAGTCGGAAACATCCGACTTGGACTGGCGAGAGGGACAGGGTGAGGGGGACACGATGGAAATTTCCGCTGAACGATCGTGACCCCCTCACCCGGCCGCTGCGCGGCCGACCTCTCCCCCGCGGGGAGAGGTCGAGACCGCTCAGCCGAGCGAGGCGATGATCTCGCGGTAGGCCGCCTCGGGAAACGCCTTGAGGGTGCGGGTGCGCACGTTGCCCATGATGCCGAGCTGCAGCGCGAATCTCGCCGCCACCGCGTCATCGGAGGCCTCGCACACGAGGACCAGGTCGTATTCGCCCATGGTCAGGTGCACGGATTTGATCTCGCCGCCCATTTCCTTGAGCATCTTCTTGGCCGCATCGAAGCGGCGCGGGGAATCCTTGACCTGTTGAATGCCCCGCTCGGTCCAATTGACGAGCACGATGTAGGTGGTCATGGCGCGCCTCCGTCGCATGGATCAGGGGTCAGAAATCAGAAATCAGAAATCGAAACATTCTGACAACTGATATCTGAAAACCCTCCCCTGATCTGACTACCGACTTCTGATCACTGATTCCTGGTCCTCCAGCCGGTCATCGGCCAGACGAGCTTGGCGGTCGCGCGGTCTTGCGGCCACACCGACTTGTATTCCTTGCCCTGGAGCTGGATCAAATAGGTGGCGGACAGCGTGTTCTGGCCGGTCTCGTCGAATTTCACGCCGCGATAGCCGATCATGAGCTGCTCGGGCTTGAGATCGGTGTCCTGCAGCGCCTTCTGGATCTTTGCGGGATCGGTCGAGCCGGCGCGATTGATGGCGTCGGCCAGCACCAAGAATCCCTGCATCCAGCGGGCGCTGGTGTCGTCGAGATCGCGGCCGGTCTTCTTCTTGAACAGCTCGTTGACCGTGTAGCTGTTGCCGCCGGGCTTGCCGAGATCCCAGGCGCTGCGGTTCATCGCGCCCTGGGCGATCTCGCCGACCGCGGGAATGAACGCCGGGTCGGAGAAGCCGGCATCGTCGCCGATGATCATCGGCGGGGTGTAGTCGAGATTCTTCAGCGTCTTGAAATACAGGATGGTGTCGGCGGTGTAGCTGATGAAGATGACCGCGTCCGGCGCGAGCTGCTTGAGCTGCAGCACCTGGCCGGAGACGTCCGAGCCGTTGGCGTTGTAGGGGATCTGCGCCGCCACCTTGATGCCGCTCTTGTTGGCCGCGTCGCTGATGCTGGCGGCGACCGAGGTGCCGTAGTCGGTGTTCTCGTTGACGATGGCGATGGCGTCGACCTTCCTGCCGGCTTGTTTGAGCTCGCCGAGAAACGAGGTGTAGGCCTTGGCGAAATCCGGCGCGATCGGCCCGCTGCGAAAGATCCACTTGAAGCCGCGCTGGGTGATGTTGAGCGCGACCGAATCCGCCACCAGGAACGGGACGCCGTAGCGTTCGGCAACCGCCGTCGCCGTGAGCGCCACCGAGGAATGATAGGCGCCGAGCATGGCGGCGACCTTCTCCTGGGTGACGAGGCGCAGCGTCTGGCTCTGGCCGACCGAAGGATTGCCCTGGTGGTCGGCATTGAGCAGCTCGACTTTCGCGCCGCCCAGATTGGCGAGCCCCGCGGCCCCGGCGAGCGGGCTGCCCTTGAGCTCGGGATAAACGCCGTTGACGATCTCGGCGCCGAGCTCGATCGCATCCTTGGCGGAATTGCCGGCGCTCGCCGCATTGCCGCTGAGCGGATAGATCACGCCGATCTTGACGGTCTCGGCGGCGCCCGCCGGAAGCGCGATCGCCAGCGCCAAGAGCGCGGCGGCGAGCCGATGGCCCCGATGGTTCATGCAATCCTCCCCGTTGCGAGCGGCATTGGGTCCCGCTCTTTGCCGCACCATAGCACGAAGGCGGCGCCGTCAGCGCGCCGCCGGCGCAAATTGACTTGCCTTTCCGTCACGATCAAGCGCGGACGAGCGCAACGCGTCCGCTCCTCGACCGGGAGGCTTGCCGCACGCATCGGCAGCAGCTCGATCGTGGGCGCGAGGCCCCCGACCGAGCTCGCCGCGCCTGGCCGTCGTGTGCCGGGATCGGCCTCGGTCGACGCTTCCTCGACGCGGGACCACTCGGACACAGGAACGATTTCCAGCAAGCAACGTTGAGTTCATCGGTCAGCGGTTGGCCAGGATGTGCGCCCGGGCGTAGGCAGAGCGAGTCCATATGCAGAGAAGCGACATTCGCTCGCAGACCGCCCCGGTTGGGCTGGCGCAAGATCAAAAAACCGAGACACTCCGCTGGTACCTGCTCTGGAGCGGGCTTTCCCTGGTTTGGAGCCGCCTGGAATCCCGACCGGCTTTGGCTTTCATCTTGCTCTCGTTTGTATTTGGGTCAGCCATCAGCGCTGTCGTTCCGCCGCTTCGTGGGCCGGACGAGATAGCTCACTTCCTGCGCATTTACTCGTACGCGCGCGGGGGGCTGCTACCCGTCACGGAGGTCGATGGTCGCAAGGGAATCTTCATCGAGCACGAGCTGTACACCCGGCTCTCGTTCTTCAAGAATGCCGGGGAACGCTTTGGCCAAAACAGACAACAGGGCCTTCGGTACGGCGCGATAATGCAGGAGTACTCGCGCCCGGCCGGAACGCTCCATGAGCAGGAGCACGCCGCGAAATTCATGCCCTTCGCGGGCACCGAAGGCTACAACCCGGCCGCCTATGCTACCTACGTTGTGGCGGCAGCCATTGGAAATCTGCTCGGGCTCGATTTTCCGAACCTGCTGCTTCTGATGCGCTTCTTGGGCCTGATAACGTTCACGGCCGTGGCGGCGTACGCCATCAAGCTCACCCCGACGCTGAAATGGGCATTCGTGCTCATCGCGATGCTACCAGTATCGATTTACAATCGATCGGTGCTCAGCGCCGATGGCGCCGCGCTGGCTTACGCGCTGGTGATCACCGCGCTTTGTTTCAGTGCCGTCCAGCGATGCGGTCGGATCTGGGAGCGCTCGCTGTGGATGACGCTGTGCGCGCTCAGCAAGCAGCCGCAGATCGTGTTCGTGGCGTTGGAGTTGATGGTGTGCCGGATGACGGAGCTGCGGCGGCGATGGAGCAGCCTGGCGCTCATCGTGGTCCCCAGCTTCATTTTGTCGCCGCTATGGGTAGTAGCGGTATCCGCCGACATCGCGGTGTGGCGTCTTGCCCAGGCAGAAACCCATCCACGCGAGCAATTTGATCCACTGTGGAAGCTCGCGTACATGTGGGAGCACCCCCTCCACTTCCCGCTGGCAGCATGGACGTCCGTGACCGTATGGGGAGACCGGCTGTGGCCGGAGCTTATCGGCATCTTGGGATGGCAGGATGTTCTGCTTCCGCCCTGGACTTATTTCGTGCTCACGGCCATTCTCCTCCTCGTGCCTTTGCAAAAACTGAATTTGGACGGTGCCGCGCGTGCACGCATCGCGGTCATGACGGGCCTTGGTGTCCTGGGCTACATCGTGACGGTGTATCTGATTTTCTTTCTCACCTATACGCCGATCGATATCGACCACGTCCGGGGCGTCCAAGGACGTTACTTCGTCATTGCCCTGCCGATGGCTGCCATCTTCCTCGCCTCGACGCTCAACGTCGATTTACGTCGTGGTGCACTCGCGACGGCCGCGATTGCTGGATCATTGCTTTCGGGGATTGCGTGTTTCACAGCACTGCTGGAAGCACATTGGTCGGTGCCCTGAACGCCAGTACCCGTGCCCCTCAAACCAGCCGCCATCGTTCTTGCCGATCGGGTAACGCGGGCCGCTCAGCCTCGGCGATAGAAGAATATGACCGGTACGCCTCGGCGCGTCAGCCCGATTTCACCGGGACAGGTTCTAGAATCCGTACAGCTCGGCCGCATTGTCCACCAGGATCTTTCGGCGCGTTGCCGCGTCGGGAGCCCAGTCCAGCAACAGATCGAGCAGATCCGCCTCGTCCGGCGGATGCTTCTCCGAAGGGTGCGGCCAGTTGGTCGCCCACAGCATGCGCTCCGGCGCGGCCTTGACCAGCGCCTTGGCTAGCTCGCTCACGTCGTCATAGCGTGGCGGCCCGGCCTTGGAGACCAAATAAGGGCCGGACAGCTTCACCCACACCCGTCCGCTATCGACGAGGCGGAGCAGGCAGCGGAACGCGGGATTGCCGGCCGCGACCGGGTCGGCGATGCGGCCGATATGGTCGATCACGATCCGGCCCGGCCAGTCGCGGATCTGGCGCTCGCGGTCGGGCAAGAGTCTTCCGTCCATCTGCAATTGCGCGTGCCAGCCGACCGACTGCACGCGGGCGACCACGGCATCGGCGATATCCCAGGAAATGGCGCCGCCCGGCAGCATGTGGAGGCGCGCGGCGCGCATGCCCGCGTCGTCGAGCCGGCGCAGCTCGGCTTCGCTGACGTGGTCATCGACCACGGCGACGCCGCGCGCGTTCCTGCCGAGCGCGGCCATGCCGTCGAGCGTGCAAGAATTGTCCTTGCCGTAGGCGGTCGGCTGCACCACCACCGTGCGCGCGATGCCGATCCGCCGCCGCAGTGCCTGATAGGTCGCGACCGAGCCGTCCTCGGGCGGCGCCGAGGCGGCGGTCGGCGCCAGCGGATATTTCTTGTCGTAGAAATGCATGTGGGTGTCGCAGGCGCCGTCCGGCGCCTCGAGCTTCGGCGCCGACTTGGCGGAAGGAGTTTCCATCGTGCTCATCGAAGTTCGCGCTCCTAAAAATTCACGTCATATTCCGGCGTTCCTATTGCGCCGTCATGCCGCCGTCCAGCGTCAGGATGGTGCCGGTGGCGAACCGGCTCTCGTCGCCGGCGAGAAACAGGATGCCGGCCGCGATCTCTTCCGGGGTGCCCAGGCGTCCCAGCAATTGCCGCGCCGCGAGCGCCTTGCGCACCGCATCCGGATCGGCGCTGTTGTCGAGGATCTCGTCGAAATACGGCGTGTCGATCGTGCCCGGCGCCACGGCGTTGCAGCGGATGCCGTCGCCGACGTGGTCGATGGCGATGGCGCGGGTCAATGCCGCCACGGCGCCCTTGGAGGCGCAATAGGCGGCACGATTGGCGATTCCCACCGCCGCGACCACCGACGCGGTGTTGACGATGGTGCCCCCGCCGCTGCGCTTCATCGCGGGAATCGCGTATTTGCTGCACAGGAAAACGCCGCGCACGTTGACCGCCATCAGCGCGTCCCAGGCGGCCGCGTCGGTCTCCACCACGCTGCCGGTGATGCCGTAGCCCGCGTTGTTGACGAGCACGTCGAGCCGGCCGAATTTTTCGAGCGTGCGAGCAATCATGCGCTCGACCGCGGCGGCGTTGGCGACGTCCACCTCGATCGCGATCGCCTCGGCGCTTTTGCGGGCAGCTTCGGCGGCGACGGCCTCGGCGCTCGCCGCCCGCTTGTCGGCAACGGCGAGCCGCGCGCCTTCTTGGGCAAACAGCAGCGCGCTCGCCCGGCCGATGCCGGACCCGCCGCCGGTGATGATGCAGACCTTGCCCTCGAGCCGCATGGATAACCTCAGCTCGCGTCCTTGACCCAGCGAAGGATATGGCGCGCGACCGCCACGATATCGCCGTTCTGATTCACCGCCCGGATGTCGGCGAGCGACTGGCGCTTCTGCGCGTCGATTTCGGCGATCGTGTAGGTGAGCGTGACGGTGTCGCCGATGAAGACCGGTCCGAGAAACCGCACCTTGTCGTAGCCGAGCGAGACCGGCGTCTCGTCGCGCGCGGTGCCCCGGCACTGGTCGATCATCAGGGTCGAGCAGGTCGACATGTAGCCGATGATCAGCGCGCCGTGGGCGATGCGGCGACCGTATTTGGAGCCCGCCATGTACTGCTCGTTGACGTGATTGACCGAAAAATCCCCGGTGATGCCCGCGAACAGGTAGATGTCGGTCTCCCCGACGGTTTTTGCAAAGCTGACGCGGTCGCCGACTTTTACATAGAAATCCTGCATTGCCGCTATGCTCCCGATCCGATCCCATTCTGACTCGAGCGAGCCGCAGGCGACTCCCTCTCCCCGCAGGGGAGAGGGATGGGGTGAGGGGGGTAGGCTATTGTTTGATTGCCGATGTCGTGACCCCCTCACCCGATCCTCGCCTTTGGCGAGGATCGACCTCTCCCCAACGGGGAGAGGTGAAACCCGCGTGCCTCACACGCATGGCGAATGCGGAACCTTTGCCAGGGCCGCTCGATTGCATCAAGTCCCGTCGAGCCGCACCACGCCGTCGCGGGCGAGGGCGTCGATCTCGGCCGGGGCGAGACCCAGTTCGGCGAGAATCTCCCGCGTCTGCGCGCCGAGCCGCTGCGGCGGCAGGCGGATCTCGGCCGCTTCGCCGTCGTAACGCACCGGATGATTGACGAGCGTGACCGGCGCCCCGCTCTTGCCCCCGCCCGGAAGCGTGACCAACGCCTGCATGTGCTCGATCTGCGGATCCGCGACGATCTCGGCATAGTCCTGCACCGGCGCGTGCCAGATTTTGGCGCGCTCGAGCAGCGGGACCCAGGTTTGCGTCGGCTGCTTCCCGAGCGCGGCGGCGATCAGCTCGCCGATCTCGTCCTGCCTCTTCCACGAGTCTTGTTCGGAGAATGACGCCAGGCGCGGCTCGCCGATCGCTTGGCCCAGCACCGGCAACGGGCACAGCGACAGCGCGAGATAGCCGTTCGCCGTGGCATAGACCCCGTAGGGAGCCGCGTAGTACCAGCCGGCCACGTGCCGCCGCGCATAAACGTCGGCCGGCTTCTCGGCTTTGTTGAGCCAGGCGGTGAGCGATTCCGCCTGGAGATCGAGCGCCGCCTGCATCAGGCTGGCATCGACCCGGCAGCCCTTGCCGGTGCGCTCGCGGCGCAGCAGCGCAGCCAGGATGCCCATGGCGAACAGCGCCCCGCCGTGGTGATCGACCGCGGACGCGCCGATCGGACGCGGCCCGGTCGCCTTCTCGCCGGTGATCGCCATCAGGCCGAACAGCGCCTGTGCCAAGAGATCCTGGCCGGGACGCTCGGCGTAGGGACCGTCCGGGCCATAGCCGGACGCCGAGGCATAGATCAGCGCCGGCTTGCGCGCTTGCAGCGCCGCATAGCCGAAGCCGAGCTTGTGCATCACGCCGGGACGGAAATTCTCCGCGATGACGTCGGCGCCGTCGACGAGTTTCAGCGCAATCTCCTTGCCCCTGGCCGACTTCAAATCGAGCGCGATGCTGCGCTTGTTGCGGTTGGTGCACAGATGCAGCATGCCCTGGCCGTCGTGCCAGATGTCGCCGCTCGACCAATGGCGCTGCCACGCGCCCTCCGGCGTCTCGATCGCGATCACGTCGGCGCCGAGATCCGCCAGCGCCTGGATGCCCATCGGGCCGAACAGGAAATGGTTGAAGCTGACGACGCGAATTCCTTGCAGCAGGTCAAGCATGCGGGCTCCCGGGGGGGGACGGCGGGCGCACTATGGCGATGGGCGCGGCCGATCGCAAATGGATCGGCCTTGCGCGAGTTGCTCGTCGTCCCGGCCGAGGCCGCCCCGGATCGGGGTCCGGGGCAGGCTCCGCGGCCGCGAGCCGGGATCCATGCCCACCGATCTCGCGATTTCCCCGCGATCCGTGATCATGGGTCCCCGCTTTCGCGGGGACGACGCGGGCAATCGTGACTTCGGTGGCTTGCAAGTTCACCGGTGCTGGAAGCGCGGCGGTTGCTTGGCGAAGAACGCGCGTACGCCCTCGGCGCAATCCGCTGTCCGGAAGGCGCGGTCGCTCAGCGCCAAGGTTGCCTCGACCGCCTCGCGCTCGGGCCGATCGAACGCCATGGCGATCGATTGCTTGCACAATTGCAGCGCCACGTTCGGGCCGGCGGCGAGCTCGCGTGCCATCGTGAGCGCGGTCTCGACCGCCGCGCCCGGCGGCACCACGCGGTTGACGAGGCCCCACGCGAGCGCGGTCTCGACCGGCACCGGCTCGCCGAAGAACATCAGCTGCTTGGCGCGGCCTTCGCCGATGCGGCGGGTGACGCGGATGGTGCCGCCGCTGCCGGGGAACACGCCGAGCTTGATCTCGGGCAGCGCGATGCTGCCGCCCGCCTCGGCCACGATGAGGTCGCAGCACGCCGCAAGCTCGAGCCCGCCCCCGAAGGCGATGCCGTTGAGCGCGGCAATGGTCGGCTTGGGAAATTCGGCGACCCGGCTGTAGGCCGCGTTCTCGCGCGCGAGTTTTTTCGGCACGACCGCATCCGCGACTTCAAGGAATTCCTTGATGTCGGAGCCGGCGCAGAACGCTCTTGAGCCCGACCCGGTCAGCACCAGGACGCGAACGGCCGGATCGGCGGCGAGCCGGCTCAGGAGCGCGTCGAGCTCGCGCGTCATCTCCAGCGTCACGAGATTGAGCGGTGGATTGTCGAGGGTGACGAGGGCGACGCCGTCCTCGTGGGTCGATTTGACGGATTGGGGGGTCATCGATCTGGCTCGCTCGTTGGCCGCGAACACCGGCGCTGCATCGATCATGAACCCGGCCGCAGCGGTTTGAAAGCCTGGGTTCGCTTGACACCCCCGGAGGGCACGTCGATCATGCTCGATCGAAAGAAATACGCGAGTAAGCAATAGGGAAGGACGACGGGAGGGAAACATGGTGCACATCGTTCGCGCGCTTGTTGCGGCACTGGCTTTTGGGGCGGCCGGTTCATGCTGGACCGCCGACGCGCTATCACAAGACGTCAAGCGCTTCAGGTTTGCCTACGATCAGCCTCGCACGACCGGCTACGGCGTCGCCGCGGACGTTTTCGCTGCCAAGCTCGCCGAGCTCAGCCGGAATACCTTCGTCATCGAACAATACCCGGGCGCTCAGCTGGGGCAGGAGCCTCAGGTCCTTCAGCTTCTGCGATCCGGCGACCTTGATTTCGCGATTACCTCGTCGGCCAACACCGCGACTCTCTCGCCGCAGGCAGGCGTCTTTTCGCTGCATTTTCTGTTTCGCTCGGACCAGCACCTCACCAAGGCGCTCGCCGACGCCCAGGTGTCCAAGGCCGTACGGGACATGATCGACGAGACGGTGCAGGGTGTCCACGTGTTGGCCTTGGCCACGCTGGGCCTGCGGGACATGTACAGCAAGCGAGAGATCCACAAGGTGGAAGATATCAAAGGCCTGAAAGTTCGCGTGCAGGCCACGGCGACCGAGGACGCCATGTTCCCGGCCTACGGAGCGCAAACGGTCCATATGCCGTTCGGCAGCGTCTACACGTCCTTGCAGACCGGCGTCGTCGACGTCGCCGAGAATGGCATCAATGTGTACCTCGTCAACAAACATTACGAGGTGGCGCCGGTGCTCTCCATCACCGAGCACGAGGCCAACAACAGCCTGGTATGGGTCAGCGACAAGCTCTGGCAAAGCCTCACGCCGGAACAGAAGACGTGGGTCCAAGCCGCGGCGGATGAAGTCGCCCGAGTCGAACCAGCCAAGGCGCTCGAGCTGGAGAAGCAATCGCAGGCCAAGCTCGCCTCGATCGGCGTCAAAGTCGTCACCGACGTCGACAAGAGCAGCTTCGTGAAGATCGCCGAGTCGTATCTCGACAAACTCGCCGCCGAACTGGGGCCGCACGCGACGAAGATCGTGAAACTGGTTCGCGCGGTCCAATAAGCGGAGCAGTCGCGCGGCCGGCCGGTCCGCCGGCCTCGCTTCGGGATCGGGCGCCATGGCATTCGCGCGGGAGCTGCTCCTTCCACGCCAGCGTCACCTCAAATGGCCGGCGCTCGACTGGCTCGAGGTGACCCTGATGGTCATGTGCGGCATCACGCTGTTTGCCTTCTCGACCTCCGTGATGTTCGACATCGTGACCCGGCTGATCGGCCGGCCGTGGCTCTGGCTGCAGGAAGTCACGTCGACGTTCTTCATTTACGGCATTTTCATCGGCGCGGCAGTGGCAACCCGGCGCAACGATCACCTGTATCTGACGGCCCTCTCGGAATCGTTGCACGGCCGCACCCGGCAACTTGTCGACACGGTCATTCGGACCGTCGTGCTCGGCGTCGCGCTTTGCATGGTCTATTTCGGCTATCTCAATTTTCTGCGCGGTTTCGGCAGCTTCCGAATGCCCTCCCTGACACCGATCGCCTCGTTGTATGCCGCGATCCCGCTATCGGGCCTGTTGATTGCGCTGTTCACGATCGAGCAACTGGTGAACGGCTGGCGCAACGGCTTCGATCATCCGCCCGATCCATTCGAGGATAGGGATGCGGGTCGTGCAGGCATCGAACAGATCGGAGGCCGATTTTGAGCGCGCCTTTGATCCTCGCGCTGATGACGTTCCTTTTCCTGCTGTTCGGGTACATGGGCGTGCCGGTCGCATTCTCGCTGATGGCGGGCGTGCTGGTCGGCACGATTTTCACCGACGTTACGTTCCCGACCATTATTCAGAAGATGTTCGACGGAATGGATTCCGAGGCCCTGCTGGCGATCCCGTTCTTTCTGCTGGTCGGGGAGCTCATGAGCTCCGCCAACGTGGTGGTCCGCATCTCCAATCTGTCGCTTGCCCTGGTCGGACACATTCGGGGAGGTCTGTCGCAGACGGTCGCCGTGTTCAGCATGTTCTTCTCGGAGATGTCGGGCTCGACCACCGCGGACGTCGCCGTCATGAGCCGCGCGCTCGGCGGGCCGATGAAGCGGGAAGGCTACGAACCTGCGTTCATTGCCGCGTTGATTGCCGCTGCTTCGACCATCGCGGCTCTGGTGCCGCCCAGCATCACCGCGGTGGTCTACGGCGCCGTCGGCAATGTATCGATCGCCGGCCTGTTCATGGCCGGAGTGCTGCCTGGGCTCATGATCGGCTTCGGCCTGATGATCTATTGCTACTTCTTCGGTCCGCTCGGCATGCAGCGCAAGCGCGCGAGCCTCGGGCAGCTCGGCCTCGCCGTCAAGGACGCGTCGCTGCCGCTGATGATCCCGGTCATTCTGCTCGGCGGCATCCTCACCGGCTGGTTCACGCCGACCGAGGCCGGCGTCGTCGCCGTGGTCTGGATCCTGTTCGCCGTGATCCCGTCGCTCAACCGCAAGCACCTGGTCAAGCTGCCTTACGATTTCTGCCAGGCAGGGTTGATCTTCTCGCTGCCGCTGATCACCATCGGAGCGGCGGCGGCCTTCGGCTGGATGCTCGCGTATCTGCGCGGCGCGATCGTGATCGCGGAATGGATCACCGGAATTGCCGGCAATGATCCGCATCTCATCATGCTCCTGATGGTTCTGCTGTTCACCATCATCGGCGATTTCATCGAGCCGGTGCCGACCATCATCATCTTCATGCCGCTGGTAAACGTGCTCACCGAGGCCGGCGACATCAACCCGGTTCACATGGGCGTGGTGCTCATCGCCACGCTGGCATTCGGCTTGATTACCCCGCCCTACGGGCTCGTGCTGCTGATGGCGTCGAAATTCGTCGGCGTGCGCTTCTCGCATGCGATTCGAGCTGCACTGCCGATCTATGTGGTGTTCCTCATCACGATCGGATTCATCATCTATTTCCCCAAAGCGGTATTGTGGCTGCCGAAGCAGGTGATCCCGGAATCCGTCGGGTGCTTCAAGAATCCCAGCGGCACCGGGTACATCTGTCCTCAGCGGTGAGCGAGTAAGCAAGTCATTCACCGCTCATCGGATCAGGACCGCTCGTCCTTCGGCTGCTCTCGCTTATGGGCGCGGAGCGCCGCGAGCCTGCGGTCGCGCCAGCGCGAGCGCGCTTCGAGCCGCTCGCGGCCCGCGTCTTTGCTCCATTGCGCCAGCATGCGCTCGATGTTCTCGGACGCGAACACCCCCGGTCCGGCCGGCGCGGCCTGCAGCCGCCGGTAAAAGCCGGCATAGCGCGCGCAATAATCGGCAATGCCGCCCGGCGCGTTGAGCTCGATGGTCTCGAACGGGCCCAGGAACGACCAGCGCAGACCGAGCCCGTCCTTCACGGTCTTGTCGAGGTCCTGCGGCGAGACGTAGCCATCGCCCACCAGCCGGAACGCCTCCGCGACCAATGCGCCTTGCAGCCGGTTGAGGATGAAGCCGTCGATCTCGCGGCGCACGACGATGGGAACCTGGCCGATTTGTTCAAAGATTTCGCGCGCGCGAGAAATCGTGTCCGCGGCGGTCCACGGGGCGCCCACGAGTTCGACCAACGGCACGAGATGCGGCGGGTTGACCGGATGCGCGACCAGGCAGCGCGCGCGGCCCGGCAGCTCTGCGGTGAAGCGGCTTGCCACGACCGCGGACGTGGAAGAGGCGAGCACGATATTGGGCGGCGCGATCCGGTCGAGCTCGCGGAAGATCGCGAGCTTGGCTTCGACCGTCTCCGGCACATTCTCCTGGACGAAATCGGCGCGCGCGACGGCGTCGGCCAGATCCGCCGCCACCCGCACGCGCGCGGCGGCCCCGTCCGGGTCGTCGAGCAAACCATCGGCGGCAAGCTCTGCAAGGCCGGCCTTGACCCAGGCCTTGGCACGCTCCGCCTGATCTGGAACGCAATCGCAGAGCGCGACGTCCCATCCGGCGCGCGCGAACACGATCGCCCACGAGCGCCCGATCAGCCCGGCTCCGATGATCGCCACCTGCGGCATTCTCGTCCCTCCATGAGCCTGTCGTGTCGACTGGATCGACGCTATCGCATATGTTGCGACCGGACCCGAATTGCGCTCCTGAGCTTCGTAACGGAATTATAGAATGAACCCTGATCGGCAAAAATCCGCCGCGCCCACGCTCAAGGAATGGCTGCTGGCCGAACAGCCACGGGCGGATATCCCGGTTCCTCCCGTGGCGTTCGGCGCCGACGTGCGCCGGTTGCGTCCGAGGAAGTTCAATCCGGAGGTCTTGAATAGCCTCAGTCACGCGCGCTCGTCCTGCGTTCGCCCCGCAAGCAGCAGGATCGCGCAGCTCAGCACGGAGGCGGCGGAGACGACCAGGTAGGGCAGGGTATAGCCGCCGCTCGCCTCATAGAGCACGCCGATCAGCGCCGGGCCGCCCGCCACGCCCGCCGCCGCGATCAGGTTCGACACCGAATAGATCCGGCCGTAATGGCGGGTGCCGAACGCCTCCGCGAGCAGGAGCGGCTGCAGCATCAGCACGTTGCCGACCGTGATGCCGAACAGCACCGCACCGGCCAGCAGCAGGCTTTTCGCGGCGAATGCCAGGAGCGCCAGCGCCACCGCCTGCGCCAGCAGCATGCCGATCGCGAAGCCGCGCGCCGGCAGCTTGAGCAGGAGCCAGCCGCCGGCGAGCCGGCCGACGACGCTGGCGCTCGCCATCAGCGCCAATGCCAGGGCCGCGATGCCGGGGCTCGCGCGCGTGCTCGCCAGCCGGAACAAATGGGTGATGGCGCCGACCTGCGCGCCCAGGCCGAACAGGTAGGCCGCCGTGACCGCGATGAAGAATCGGCTGCGCCGGGCCTGCGCATAGGGCACGTGGCGCGCCAGCGCGGCGCTCGCGCTGCGTTGCGCGAATTTGGCTCCGTCCGGCACGAGCCCCATGTCGTGTGGGCTCGAACGCACGATCCATGCGGTCACCGGCACCACGCCGAGAAAGAACGCCAAGCCGAGCCAGGGCGCGGCTCCGGCAATGCCCCGGCGCTGGATCAGCAAGGCGGCGAGCGGCGTCACCAGCACGCCGCCGAGCGACAGGCCGGTCGAGGCGATCGACAGCGCCAGCGCCCGGCGCGCCTCGAACCAGCGCGCCACGATGGTGGTGGCGGGAACCAAGCCGCAGAAGCCGTAACAGAAGCCGAACAGCAGATGAAACGCATAGAGCTGCCACGGCCGCTGCAGCAGGGAGAGCGCGCCGAGCGCGATCGCGCTCACGCAAGCGCCGAAGATCATGATCAGCCGGGCGTCGATGCGGTCCATCAGCCGCGCGGCGAACACGCCGCCCGCGCCCGACGCGATGAAGAAGCTCGCGGTCGCCCCGCTGGTGAGCGCCACCGGAAAGCCGCGCTCCGCGACGAACGCATCGAGCAGCACCGAAAGATTGTAGAACGCCAGGCCCGACGTCGTCATCAGCACGAGGCCGATCGCGTAGACGACGTACCAGCCGTAGAAAGCCTGCGGGCGCGAACTGCCGTTTTTCCCAAGCATCGCAGGAAGCCGTATTGCCATTCCAGCGGAGCCGGCGGCTGGAGTTATCGAACCATATCCCGAGATTTTCGGGCGAAGCGAGGGAACCCCGGATGTTCGGATGCTTCAACTGGCCAGAGACCACAGCAGCGCCGCAACGGTGAATCCCATCAGAGCGGTCGCGGCCCATCCGCCGACTTCCAGCCCTACTCGCACGCGAAAACGGCCCATGACCGAATGATTGGTGACGATCACCATCATGACGGCCATGATCGGCACAGCGACGATCCCGTTGATGACCGCGGTCCAGAACAGCATTTGAATCGGGGCGATCGGGGACAGGCTGAGCGCAAGCCCGATGAGAGTGGCGGCCGCGATGATGGTGTAGAAACCCACTGCCCTGGACGGTCGGGCCTCCAGCGTCGATCGCCAGCCAAAGGCCTCGGCGACGCCGTAGGCGGCGGAGCCCGCAAGCACCGGCACGGCAAGCAGACCGGTGCCGATAATCCCGAGCGCGAACAGGAGAAAGCTCAGATCGCCGGCGAGCGGTCGAAGCGCTTCGGCGGCCTCCGCCGCCGTATGAATGTCGGTAATTCCATGTGCGTTCAGCGTCGCCGCGGTGGTGAGAATGATGAAGTAGGCAATGACGTTGGACAATATCATGCCCGCCGTCGTATCGATCGCCATCCGGTCGAGCTCAGGCTCGCCGCCCCGCGTGAGAGCGTTGAGCGGCCGTTGGCGCTGGCCGCGGCGCATCTCCTCGACCTCCTGGGAAGCCTGCCAGAAAAACAGGTAAGGGCTTATCGTCGTTCCAAGCACGGCGACGACCGTGAGCAGATAATCCCAGTCCAACGAGGGCTTCGGCCATACGGTCCCGGCAAGCGCCTCGCCCCAGGGAATCCGGATCGTCAGCGCGGTGGCCACATAGAGGAACAACACCAGCGTGAGAGCCTTCAAAATCGGCGCATAGAATCGATAGGGCACGAACACCTGGAGCAGCACTGATCCGGCGGCAAACACCAGGGCATGCTCTCGAGGCAACCCACCGATCACCAGCGCGAGGGCTTCTCCCATCGCTGCAAGATCGGCGGCAATGTTGATGGTGTTGGCCGTGACAAGCAGTGCCACCAGCACCACGACGACGGGACGCGGATAGAATTGTTTGACATTGGCTACGATGCCTTTGCCGGTGACCCGTCCTATATGCGCACTGACCAGCTGAATGGCGATCATGAACGGCGTGGTGAGAAACACCGTCCACAGCAGTCCGTAGGCGAAATGCGCTCCCGCTTGAGAATAGGTCGCAATTCCTGACGGGTCGTCGTCTGCCGCGCCGGTGACGAGGCCCGGGCCCAGTAACCGGAACAGGAGGCGCGGCGGATTTCGCCTCGCATCCTTTCGAGCATTCATCCGGTCATGATCCGAGCCCAAGACCGAGACCAACGAGTTGTCCGCAAATAGGTTCCGGCTTTGCCGACCCGCTCGCTCCGCGCCGGATGGCGGAGCGCTTGCGCATCGCGTCCGCACGCCTTGGCGCCATTGCCGCGCAAAGCAAGCGCCGCCGAGCGGACCGGCTCGGCGGCGTGCCTTTCGGCACTGTCGGCGGA
>WNFW01001279.1_pt1 | contig 33339 bp, 31 predicted proteins | sample 5400131 | NCBI WGS metagenome assembly WNFW01 (sample SAMN13153362, study PRJNA577476) | soil metagenome | isolation source: 20 cm soil or saprolite under grassland replicate 1 | place: USA:California | collected 2016-06-15 | reverse complement strand
GCGATGGCCGGCAGGCGATCGCGTAGCGCGAGGTCCACGATCCGCCGGTTTTGATCGGCGATGGCTACAAGTATCGGCGTAACAACCAGCGCACCCATGCGTTGGCTTTTCATTTTGGCAAATGCATCATCAAATTCGCCAAAGCTCCGTACTATAAAGGGCTGGACCTCCAACCGGAGTTTCTGAGCGACATCCTGTGCTTCTTTGACAAAGAGTCCGGTAGCTGGATCGGCACTGTAAGCGAGAAACGCCACGCGACTCAACTTCGGCAGCACCTCGCGCAACAACTCGAGCCGCTTTCCAGCGAGCTCCGGAGCCATGAGCGATAGCCCTGTTATGTTGCCGCCCGGCCGGTCAAGACTTGCGATAATTTTGCTACCGACAGGATCGGCGGCAGCGGACATCACGATCGGAATCGTAGTCGTTGCCTTTTTGACAGCCTCAATCGCCACCGTAGCGGGGACCACGATGACATCGACTTTCAGTCGGACGAGTTCAGCCGCCAATTGCGGAAGCAATTCAGTTTTTCCTTTGGCCCAACGGTACTCGATCTGAACGTTCTCGCCATCGACCAAACCAAACTCACTCAGGCCTTGTTTGAATGCTTCTTCACGTTCAGAAGGTGCTGAGCGCATTGAAAGATAGCCGATGCGTGCAAGCTTCTTAGGCTGCTGCGCCTCCGCCACAGCCCCACACAATGCGAATGTGACAACGATGGCGAAAAACCCCACGAATTTTGGATTTTGGATCCTTCGACACGGCTCAGGACAGGTTTTGGATTTTTGATTGAAGGAAAAAGAATCCAGAATTCGGACCGAAGACTTTTCATTCATACCTTTTATCTCCCCTAATCCAAAATCGGCAATCCAAAATCTAAAATCGTCTCAGCCGATAAATTTCTTAACCTTCTTGAGCAAAACGTTCTCGTCAACCGGCTTCGGAATATAGTCGTCACAGCCCGCTTCGCGCGCCTGGATCTCGTCGCCGACCATCGCATGAGAGGTCACGGCAATGATGGGAATATGTTTCAAATCAGGATTCGCTTTGATTCGCCGCGTCGCCTCCCATCCGTCCATGACCGGCATCCCTAGATCCATGAGAATCAAATCCGGTCGTTCGGCTTCGGCCTTATTCAGTCCGTCCTGGCCGTCCACGGCCTCCACGATCTGATAGTCGTCTACCAAAAGTTGAACGATGAGGTCGCGATTAAACTCTGCGTCATCAACCACCAAGATTTTTTTGTGTGACATGTTCTTTATCCTTTCAGGAGAGACGTGAGGGGTAAGGGGTTGCCGAACTCGCCGTACCCTAAACCCTTTACTTTTTCGTTGAGCCTGTAGAAAAACTCAGATGGCAAAAGTTGCAAGTAAAACGGCCTCCGTATTTTGACGTATAAGCTAGCTCTATCTGCGTGTCCAACTCACTGAGAGATCCTTGGGCTATATGAAGGTAGTTCGTAAATTCTTTCTTCGTCTGCCTTGCGGCACCTTCGGCGATTGCCTCGGATCGCAATCCCAAGAGCTCCACTTCCCGCGAGTGTCTCTGTGCTCAGAAATTCCCTCCGGCTCCATCCACAATTGCGTTGCTTACTCATGGAAACCTCTCTCCTGGTGTGCTCGTGTTCGGTATTCGTGTTCGTCGAACACGAATTCACCGCTCCTTCTTTCTCGTAGCCGGTTCAGCTAAGAGCGCTCGTATGATTGCGAGAGCCTGCTCACCGCTCCACTCTCTCGGTCCGACGGCCCGCGCTACGGCGCGTCCATCGCGACCGATAAGGAAGGTGGCAGGCAGACCAATGACTCCGTAAGCCGCATTTATCTCTCCCTTTGCGTCCAGGACCAGCGGGAAGTTTAAGCCGAGTTCCTTGGCATACTTCTGGATGGCCGGTGTCTCTTCGCGGGCATTGATCCCTATGACGCTGAGCCCTTGCGGCGCGAACTCGCGGTGTAGTCGCTGGAACATCGGCATCTCCGGTCGGCACTCTTGACACCAGGTGGCCCAGAAGTTGAGGAGGACAACTCGACCTTGCAACCCGGCCAACGACACCACCTGATCCGTGGTCGTTCGGCCACTGAAAGGTGGAGCCTTAGTGGCGGAAGGGTAGGTGGAGAGATTGAGTTTCCCCAACATATCTGGCGCCGCGGCCAGATTCTCCCGCGGAGCGCCGAGGATCGTCACGATCGCGATGAGGAATCCGGCCATTTTCTGCCTTGTTCGACTACACATTTTATTTCACTGTATCGTCGGCTCGGGCGCGACTACCGAGGTCGCGCGCGGCAACGGCCGACGAACGCGCACACAGGCAGCCTGCGAGCCCTTTCATTTTTTGCCGACAATTTCCTCGATATCCTTTAGCAGAGTGGGGCTATAGACAACTGTCGTCCCCGGGTTCACGATGATCCACTTCTTGCGGATTATTCCCTGCGGATCGATGAGAAAAAATGACCTGTTCGCGGTCATAGACGTTTCGTTGAGTACGCCGTAGCCGCGGATGACCTTCCGCTCTGGGTAGTCGCTGAGCAGCGGATACGGCAACTTCAGTGAGTCGGCGAACGTCTGCTGCGAGAAGGTCGTGTTGGCGCTGACCGCGAGGTTCTGGATGCCCAGGCTTTCGAAGCGTTTGAAGTCGGCCTTCCTGGCCGTCAGGTTCGCGGCTCAGGTCGGAGCAAAGTCCGACCCGTAAAACTCGACCAGGACCCATTTCTTGCCCCGGAAGTCGCTCAGAGAAATGTCGAGTCCCGTAGTGGCCGGCAGCTTGAAGTCGGGTGCTTTCTCCCCTACCTCGACGGCCCAGGCACCGCCGGCCATGGCCAGCCCACTGGCTAGCAACACGCCTAAGAAAAGCAAACCTTTCTGGTACCTCGTCGTTGAACTACACATCTTGTTGTCTCCTTTTCCAACAAACAATTTTGCACTCTGCATTTTGCAATTCTCCTTTTGCATTGTGTTACTGACTCATCGGATCACCCGATTGGCTCGATACAACGCCTCGGGGGCAATCTTAATTCCTAGCGCCTTCGCAATCTTCAAATTGACGACAAATACGATGTTGTGGTTCACTTCAACCGGTATCTCGGACGGTTTCGCCCCTTTTAGAATCTTGTCGACCGGGCGCGCGGCCATTCGGCCGGATTCGTAGCTATCTGGAGTGTAGCTTGCGAGACCTCCGTTCTCGGCAAAGAAAGTCACGGCGAACATCGTCGGTATCGACAACTGAGAACCAGCCTCGCGGACGTAGCCAGGAATATTCGATGTCATCGGGCGTGGTGACAAGATCCCATGTATGTCACCCTTCTTTAGCTTGGTAAGGACCATTTTCGCCTCATCTTCAGTTCGCACAGCTTTCTCGACCAGCACAATTTTGAGGTGGTGGGCGGCGTCGCGATACGTCTTCGCCTCGGAGAGGCTGTAGGCATCAGTCGCATTATAGGGAAATAGGACGCGCTTTAGTCCCGGGATCATCTCCTTAAAGATCTCCAGGCGCTTAGGGCCCAGCTCAAGATCGAGATTCGTTACACCCGTAACGTTGCCTCCAGGACGAGCAAAGCTCTGAATCAACCCTAGCCCTATGGGATCGCCACCGCCGGCAAAGACGATCGGCACCTTTGTGGTTTCCATCTGAGCCGCCCTTGCAGCATTCCCTCCCTCTGTGAACAAGATATCCACTCCTCGCTGGATGAGTTCTCTAGCGGCCGCGGGAAGAGCTGAGGTATCTCCCTGAGTAAATCGGACGCCAATGACGAAATCCTTGTTCTCACGGTAACCCCATTCCTTGAGCCCATCCCGTAGGCCCACCGCACCTATCGTCGGCCCAAACCCTTCCGTAAGCACCCCGATCCTGACAGGCCCGCCGCGCTCTGCCGCACCCACGTCACAGATAAGTGATGGGCTGCAAGCGAGCAGCAAGAACAAGATGAAGTACCGTCGCATTGCCCTCACCCTATCCCTCTCCCAGAGGGCGAGGGCATTTCGAAACCCGAAATTCGGAAAATTCGAAACAATTCCAAACGAAAAAACTCCAAACAAGCTCATTTCATTTTGCAGTTCGTAATTCAGATTTAACCCTTTCGGTTTGTTTCGGATTTCGGCTTTTGAGTCGGGATTGCGTGGCGTGTCAAAATGGGCTCAGCCTTTCACGCCGATGGGCAAGGTGATCGTAAACTTGGATCCTTTGCCTTCTTGACTCTCCACGCCGATGTCGCCGCCCAGAAGATTCGCGAGCCGTTTGACAATGGCTAATCCCAAGCCTGTGCCGCCGTATTTTCTCGTCGTGGACATGTCCACCTGGCGAAACTCGTCGAAAATGAATTCCAACGCTTCTTTCTTCATGCCGATGCCGGTGTCGGCAACGGTTATCTTCATGGAGCTGTCTTCGCGCCAAGCCGCGACCCTGATTTCACCTTGCTCGGTGAACTTAGTCGCGTTGCTGAGAAGATTGAGAATGATCTGCTTCAGTTTTTCTCGGTCTGTATTGAGCGGAGGAAGGTCCGGGGCAATTTCCTTCACGAGCCGCACCTTGCCATCCTTCAGCATCGGTTCCACAGCGGAGGTCACCATATGGATGACGTCATCGACTTTGAATGACTCGGCAAAAACATCCATCCGGCCGGCTTCAATCTTGGCGAGATCGAGGAGGCCGTTGATCAGGTTCAGGAGATGTTCCGCGCTAATCAGAACCTTCTGAAGATTCTCTTTCTGAAGAGTCGGTATCTGTCCCTCGGTCCGCCGCAGCACCAGGCGGGTGAAGCCGATAATGGAATTGAGCGGCGTGCGCAGCTCGTGACTGACGTTGGCGAGAAATTGCGACTTGTGCCGGTTAGCTGCCTCAAGCAGCGCGTTCTTCTCCTGGATTTCCTGAAACAGGCGGACGTTTTCGGTGGCGATCACCGCCTGGTCGGCGAAGGTTGTGACGAGAGCGATCTGCTTCTCGGTGAACGGCTCAACCCTTTCCCTCCAGATCACGATCACGCCGATGGGGACACCTTCTCTGAGCATGGGAACACCCAGCAGCGTTCGAAATCCGCCGGCCTGCTGGGCTTCGCTCCATTTATACTCGGGGTCAGCCAACACGTCGGGGATATGAACGGGCCGGCGTTCGGCGACGACACGCCCGACGAGATTTTCTCGGCCGGAAGGGTGGATAGGGTGTTTTTCCATAAATTCTTTGAACTCCGGCGTCGCTCCGTAGCTGACCGCAATGGTGTAAACATCTCTCTCGAGCCTGTGAATGTAGCCTTTATCCGCTCCACTGAGCTTGGTGGCGTTCTCGATGAGAGTTTCAAGGACGGGTTGGAGATCAAAAGCCGAGCGGCTAATAACTTTCAGCACCTCGCTCGTAGCCGTTTGCTGATCCAGCGACTCAGTGAGTTCGCGCGTGCGGTCTTCAACTTTGTGCTCCAGGTTGGCGTAGGACTCCTGGAGTTGGGCCGTCATGCGGTTGAACTCGTCGGCCAACTCCTGCAGCTCGTCGCCGGTTTTGATTTCCAGTCGATGATCGAGATCGCCGCTACCGATGCGCGCCGCTCCGCGTCGCAGAATTTCGATGGGCCGCACCACGCGTCTACCGATCAGAAAACTGGCCCAGCCCGCCATTCCAAGACCGGCCAGAAGAAGGATGAGAGTTCTCAAGGTAGAAGCATAAAGCGGAGCGTAGGCCTCGCTCACCGGCCGCTCGATAAGTACGGCCCAGCCGAGATCTTGAATTGGCGCGAAGGCGGCAAAGACCTTTTGCCCGACGAGATTGGGTTGAGCGGTCAAAGGCCCGGGCTGCTTCGATAGAGCAGCTTTGACTTGGGGCAAGGCGAGCAAGTTGCGTTTCTCTAATACGTAAGAGATGTCGGGATGAGCGATAAGATCGCCGTCACCGGACACGACGTAGGCATATCCTGCCTTCCCGACTTTTATCGCGGAGACGACGTCCCAGATGTATTTTAGGTTAACCTCACTGATCAGCACGCCAATGACGTCCCCCGCAAACCGTTCGATCGGAACCGCAATGGTTATGTAAGGTTCCGACCTCCTCACGAAATAGACTTTGCCGGAATATGATTTGCCGCTGCGGCCCCGTTTAAAGGCTTCGTCCGTGGAGCGGTCCTTGAGGTCGTCCGGCAGAGTCGTTCTCACCCTGGAAACTTTGACTTGTTCGCGACCCTCAGCATCAACCGCCACCACTTCCGTGATCGCCGGCGCTACCTTGAGAAGTTTGATCAGCTCAAAGCGAAACTCCTGGGTGAGGCCACTGGTGACGATCCCCTGGGTCTGGGTGGAGGCGCGCATGGTTTTTTCGAGATCTTCGACGAACTGCTGGATCTTGAAAGCGGCCCCTTGCGCCATTTCCCGCTGCAGCTCGCCAAGCGACTCGATGTTCTCGCGATAGCTGAAGAAAAGCTCAAGAGCGCCGCTGGCGATCAAGCCCACGCTCACCACCAGTAGCGAAATGAGAAAAGTCCGCCGTAAAAGACGGCCACTCTTGCGGCCCTCCCGCGTGGGTAGTGTCTCTGCCGGCGATTCCACGGTATCCTCGAGGTCGGTCATTTGCTTCAAGATGCGGCGCGCGATTTGCCTGGAACGAAGAGATATCATAACTGCTTGGGGGTTGGCTAACGTGACTTTTAACCACGCCAACGTTGATGTCCGTCTGCCGTTGCAGAGAGGCTTCCGCCAGTTCGGCACGCCACCATAACGCGCGTAATTGAAGACACTGAATCGGCCCCGGTCAGTTTCGCGGCCCAGCAAGTTTGTCTGTGCCGGACGTATAGCGCAAGCGAAGTGCCAGCGATCGCGAATCGTCCTTTTGCTAAATTCTGTTGAATTTGCAGCGAAATGCTCGAGCCAAAGTTTTATTCGTCGGCTCTTCGCGCCCGGGGAGTAGTCTTTTTGATACAGTACCGACGCAAAAATGCGTCACCTGCCGAGACGCTTTAATTATATAACTTAAATCTTTTGCCGGGTCTCCTGGTTGCGCCTACAGTGTGGCGCCTATAGTGTGGTAATTTAGGCAGCCGCAGATGAACCAAGACTGGCTTGTTACAGGCTTTTTTTTCGCTCTGCTGATTGCCATCCTCTACGGCACTTTCCTGATTCTTAGTCCATTTCTCAAGGCGATTACGTGGGCGGCGATCCTCGCGGTTTTGGTCTATCCCGCCTACGCTTGGCTGCTCAAATTGCTGCGCGGAAGAGCCACCATAGCAGCGCTCACCATCATCGTATTGATCGCACTCATTATCGTGTTGCCGGGCCTGAGGATGGTTGGTTTTCTGTCCGAAGAGGTTGTCTTATTGGTGAGAACGGTGAGCTCTCTCGCCCAGGGAGAGGGATTGGAAGTGTGGGAAAAGAAACCCTGGGTTCAGGCAATTCTACGAGGATGGGATATGCTTGGGATGCACCTGGCTCGTTTCGATTTCAATATCGACTGGAAAGATGCACTGACCCAGGGCGCGCAGGCCACATCGGGCTTTCTTGTTTCCTACGTGCCTAATATCGCGCAAAACATATTCCTATTCGCGGCGAATTTTGTCATTGTCCTGTTCACGCTCTTTTTCTTTCTCCGCGACGGTGCGGGTTTCTGTTATCGGCTACGCCATTTGCTGCCGATGGATCACGAGCACCAGGAGCGGCTTTTTGAAAATATCATAAACTCCCTAACGGCGGTCGTTCATGGTTGTTTGGCAGTGGCTTTGATCCAGGGGCTCCTTGCCGGTCTCGCCTATTGGCTTCTCGGCGTCCCTTTTGCGCTGGTTTGGGGAGTGGTCACGGCGTTTGCAGCACTCCTCCCCGTCGGCGGTACGCTGGTCGTTTCCGTGCCGGCGTCGATTTACCTGTTCATCCAAGGTGAAACCGTGCGAGGAGTGGTCCTTCTCATCTGGTGCATCGGAGTCGTCGGTATGGTCGACAATATTCTGAAACCATTGTTCATCGGAACCCGCCTCAAGCTCCCGATGCTTGCTCTTTTTTTCGGAATTCTAGGCGGCTTGGCGGTGTTTGGCGCGTTGGGACTGGTTCTCGGGCCCGTTTTGTTAGGGCTTCTCGCGGCGCTGCTCGACCTCTATCTCGAAGAATACGGCGAAGCCAAGCAATGAAAAGCAGACTGGAGTACTGGAGTCTTGGAGTAGTGGAGTAATGGGGGTTCGTGGCGGGTGTATGTGCCGCGCCAGCAAAACGCCATCACGCCAATCCTCCAGTTCTCCAAACCTTTAGCTGTTGCAACAAGATTCACATCTGTCTAAATTTTTTATTGAAGGAGATGTCATGGCGGAAGACATTCAAGTGAAGCGGGAAATAGTTCTGGAGGCGGACGCGGAAGCGCTCCAGAAAATGCGCAAGGAAGGGCACGCGCGCGGCTTTACGGTCTACTGCGACGAGGCCGAGCGCATCGGCGGCGAGAATACGGCGCCGCCGCCGCTGGCCTATTTCGGCCTGTCGTTGGCCTTTTGACTGCTCACACAGATTTCCCGGTACGGGGAAATGATGAAAACCAAGATCGACAAAGCTAAAGTCTTCGTCAAAGCGCGATTCAAAAGCGAGGGGTCGGTGTTACGGGAGACGGTTGAAGCCGCGGGATTGGGTTTCGAGACCCACTGTGAGCTCGAATCCGCCGAAGCGGCGGAAAAAGTTGCCGCAGTAGTGCGCAATGCCGAGAATGGCTGCTACGTCATGCAAACGATTGTCAAGCCGACCCCCGTGGAGCGCCAGTTCACGCTCAATGGGGCTGCGTTCGACCCGGAATCGTTTTCGAAGAAGATGAAGATATAGACCCTATTTACCAAATCAGGAAGGAGACACGGTTATGGCCAAGCAAACGGAGTTCTTCGAGATTCCATCCAAAGAAGGGTCATTGGATGCCAAGGTTGCGGAGCTGATCAAATTCGCGGTGAACCTGGCGATCGGGCACGAGCACGGCGCGAAGCTTCACCTCGGCAGAGCCCGCGAATGCGGCGCCAGCGAAGACGAAGTGTGGGAGACCGTTGTCTACGCAATGCGTCCGGTGGCGGCTCAGGTACGAAACTTCGCTAAGGCGATTGTTGCCGGGTGATGTCATCGAGCAACGCGTTGAACGGATTAAACGGTTTGAACGACTGTTGCTGTAACGGTTCAAGCCGGTCAAGCAGTTCAAATTCTTCAAACTGTTGCTTGTAGGAGCAGGTGATTATTCATGAATCAGTGGACCATTGAAGTCGGCGAGGATAATTTCGCAGCTGCGGTTTTGCAGCGTTCTAAGGAGACTCCGATCCTGGTGGATTTCTGGGCGCCATGGTGCGGCCCATGCCGCGTTCTCGGCCCTCTCCTCGAAAAGCTCGCCGAGGAGTACGCTGGCGAATTCGTTCTAGCCAAGGTCAATGTCGATGACAACCCGTCGCTGGCGGGCGAGTTCGGCATCCAAGGCATTCCGGCGGTGAAACTCTTCAGGGACAGAGAGCTCGCCTCGGAGTTCACCGGCGCGCTGCCGGAGCCCATGATCCGTGAATTTCTCTCCCGCTTCTTGCCTTCGGCCTCCGACAAGCGGGTTATGGAAGCGATCAGATTGGAAGAAGAGGGGAAGGGCGCTGAAGCGAAAGCGATTTACCGCTCCGTCTTGGAATCAGAGCCCAACCACGCCAAAGCACTCCTCGGCTTGGGGCGCGTGTTGATGAACGAAGGCGATCCGGCGGGTGCCCTGGAAACTTTAGAAAAAGTTTCTCTTGTGGCCGAAGAAAGACCGGAGGCGGAGCGCCTCATCGCGCGGTTGAAACTCCAGAGCGGCGGGGCGCAGAACGAAGCCGAGCTACGGGCGACCCTTAAATCCGACCCGGACAATCTTGACGCAAGATTCAAACTCGCTCAAGCCTTGGCCGCCAGCGAACGTTACGACGAGGCTCTGGCAGAGTTCTTGACCATCGTGAAAACTGATCGCCAGTTTCAAGACGATGGCGCGCGCACGGCGATGATTCAGATTTTCGAGGTCCTGGGATCGGACCATCCTCTCACTGAAAAATACCGATCAGAGCTAGCAAAGGTGCTGTTCCGGTAAAGCGTAGGGTTCTGTCTCAGAAATTCACGGAGTAAGTCGGCGCGTCTCTGCGTCATTACGCGGAAGCGGTAATCCAGTTTTCCTCGTGTTTCCTTCCGGCTCGCGCTACCCCGGACTACGATCCGGGGTTGGCCGGAATGACGGGAAACTTTTGTTGCGAATCTTGGAGACACCACACTAGATTTATCCTTCGCTCTGTTGTTTATTGTGATTTCGCAAAGCCCTTGAGCGCTGTTCCAACTTTCCTCGCGGCTGAAATGGCCGCTCATCGAGGCGCCGCGCTTGTGCAACGTCCCGACTCCTACCATTCCCGTCTTGGTTCACCGTAGCCATTATATTTTATATTATGAAGTGAAGAACAGGCGCTCATGAACGGAACCATCCACGACCAAGAAAAAGCGGTCCAGGAGTTGGCTCGGTCGCTTTATCGCCAAGCCGCGGAACACAAGCCCTCTATCTTCGAGTCGCAAGACTGGTTGGGGAAGATGATCGAGTGGTCACTGAACGATGAATCGTTGCGCGTGGCGTTGTTTCGCTTTGTTGATGTTCTCCCTAGTCTGGATTCCGCGGCCGAGATCGGCCGCCACCTCGGAGAATACTTTGCTAAAGTCGACCATGCCTTTGGCGGCTTGGTTTTTCTCGCGCAGGCGCTCCATGCCGGTTGGTTATTCGCTCCCCTGGTGAAGCAAAACGTTACCCGGTTGGCGCGGCGTTTTATCGCCGAAGAGGAACCGGAGAGTTTGAAGTCGGTTCTCGAAGGTCTGAGAACCGAACCGGCGGCATTCACACTGGATGTCGTCGGCGAGGCGACGGTAAGCGACAAAGAGGCGCTCGCGATGCAGCGGCGCTACCTGGATTTGCTGCAGACCCTGACGTCGATGACCAAAGGTTGGGCTAGCGTGCCGCAAATCGACCAGAGCGTCGAGGGAAATCTGCCAAGAGTCAATCTCTCGGTAAAGATTTCCTCCCTCTATCCGCGCTTCGATCCGCTGGATCCAGATACCGAAAAGGTCGTGCGCGAGCGGCTCAGGCCGCTTTTCCGCGAGGCGGCGCGGCTCAAAGCGGCGTTAACCGTGGACATGGAGCAGTTTGCTTTCAAAGATCTGACCTTGGCGATCTTCCGCGACCTCCTGGAAGAGAGCGAATTCAGATCCGAGCCTACGGCCGCCATCGCCATTCAAGCCTATCTCCGCGATACGGAAAAAGATTTGACGGCATTGATCCATTGGGCGCGAGAGAGGAAACGGCGCATCGGCGTGCGCCTGGTCAAGGGGGCTTACTGGGACAGCGAAATCGCCTGGGCCAAACAAAAGGGCTGGCCGATTCCGGTTTTCCTGGACAAAGCCGAGACCGACGCGAATTATGAGCGGCTCACGCGCCTCTTGCTTGAAAACCACGATATTGTTGATGCCGCCTTCGGCAGCCACAATATCCGCAGCCTGGCTCATGCCATCGTCCTGGCCAAGGAGCTCGGCATCCCAAATCATGGCTATGAAATTCAGATGCTCTACGGCATGGGCGAACCGGTGCGCAAGGCGGTGATTCAAAACGGACAGCGGGTGCGCGTCTATCTCCCCGTCGGGAGGCTGCTCCCGGGAATGGCCTACCTGATCCGGCGCCTGATGGAAAACACCTCGAATACCTCTTTCCTGCGGCAAACGTACGCTGAAGAGAAAGAGATCGACAAATTGATTTTACCGCCTTTGCCGAAAAAAGCCCCGATCCCGAAATCCGCTGGCGGGAGAAAAATACGGGACGCGGATCACCCGGGGCCATTTCGCAATGAACCGCTGCTCGATTTCTCGCGCCAAGAAAACCGTAGTCGGTTCGCTCGGACTCTCAAAGAGACCAGGCAAAGGTTCGGTCGTGACTACCTACTCTGGGTCGGCGGCGAAGAAACCGAAACAAAAGAATGGCTGGAATCCATTAACCCCGCCGCTCCCACAGAGACTATCGGCCACGTTGCCGTTGCCGGCCGGGAAGAGGCGGAGCGCGCATTGGCGAGCGCGGCGGATTTTTTTCCCGAGTGGAGAAATACCTCCGTCAAAGAGCGTGCCGTGGTTCTCTTCCGCGCGGCCGAACTTATGCGCCAACGACGGATGGAGCTCGCGGGGTGGGAACTCTTTGAGGTCGGCAAAGGCTGGCGCGAGGCGGATGCCGACGTGGCGGAGGCAATCGATTATCTTGAATACTACGGCCGGGAGATGATGCGCTTGAGCGCGCCGCGTGTGACGCAACCGCTCCCGGGCGAAAGCAATGTCTATCTTTACGAGCCCCGAGGCATCGCCGCTGTCATTGCGCCGTGGAATTTTCCACTGGCGATTCTCACCGGGATGACGGCGGCGGCTTTGGTGGCGGGAAACTGCGCCATCGTGAAGCCGGCCGAGCAGTCACCCGTGACAGGCGCGCTGCTCGTCGAGATTCTCCGCGAAGCCGGTTTGCCCGACGCGGCATGCCAACTGCTTCAGGGCGGTGGTGAATTGGGTGCCTATCTCGTGCGCCATCCAGCGGTTCATTTGATTGCATTCACTGGCTCTCGGGAGGTCGGTTTAGAAATCCTGCGCGCCGCTTATGACCACCAACCGGAACAAGAGCACGTGAAACGGGTGGTCTGTGAGATGGGCGGCAAAAACGCGATCATCATCGATGAGGATGCCGATCTCGATGAGGCGGTGGTGCACATCCTCGAATCGGCTTTCGGTTATCAAGGCCAGAAGTGCTCGGCAGCCTCGCGCATTATTCTTACCGAAGAGATCCATGATCATTTATTGGAACGGCTGGTCGAAGCGGTTCGCAGCCTCAAGATCGGCCCGCCGGACGACCCGCGAAATTTCATCGGGCCGGTTATTGACGCGACGGCGCACTCTCGGATCATCGGCTATATCGGTTTGGGCAAACGCGAGGGCAAGTGCGTGCTTGACAGAGAAGCACTGAGCGGCGGCTACTTTATCGGTCCGGCGATCTTCAGCGGTATCGAGCCAAGCCATAGGCTGGCCAATGAGGAGATCTTCGGACCGGTGCTTTCCGTGATCAAAGCCAGGGACTTTGACACGGCACTAGCGATTGCGAATCGATCGTCTTACGCTTTGACCGGCGGCATTTTCTCCCGTTCACCGGCCCATATCGAGAAAGCCAGGAAGGAATTTCGCGTGGGAAATCTTTACATCAATCGCGGCATCACGGGCGCGGTCGTCGAGCGGCAACCGTTCGGTGGCCTGAAGCTCTCGGGCATCGGCTCCAAAGCCGGCGGCCCAGATTATTTGCTGCAGTTTCTTGAACCGCGGACCATCTCCGAAAACACTTTGCGCCACGGTTTTGTCGCGCCGGAAGAGTTGAAAAAATAGTTCGTCTCTTGGGAATCTTTGATGGATTCGACTATGGAAAGCAGGTTTGTCTTTACAGGTCGTGGTCAAGGGGAGACGTCGCTCACGACTTATCGCGCACCTTCCTGGTTGCCCGGCGGTCACCTACAAACTATTTATGCCTATTTTCTCCCGCGACCGTCTTTCTTGCGATTCCGGCGCGAGCGCTGGGAGTCGCCCGACGGAGATTTCATCGATCTGGATTGGCTGGATCAGACGAGCGTAGGCTCCGAGTTAGTTGTTCTCTTTCACGGACTGGAAGGATGCTCGCGCAGCCACTATGCAATGAGTTTGATGAATGAATTGCAGCGAAACGGGTGGTTAGGCGTCGTAGCTCATTCTCGCGGTTGCAGTGGCGAGGTAAATCGTTTGTCGCGCGGCTATCACGCAGGGGATTCAGCGGAGATCGATTGGATCTTGCGCAGACTCAAAAAAGAGAATCCAAAGAGCCGGCTGTACGTGGTCGGAATTTCCATGGGCGGAAATGATCTCTTAAAGTGGCTCGGCGAAGAGGGCGGTCGTGCTTTGGATGTTGTCGATCGAGCCGTGGCTGTTTCCGCTCCCGTAGATCTCCAGATCGCGGCCAAACAACTGGATTGCGGGTTGAGCAAGCGACTCTACACGAGGGATTTTCTCAGGACGATGAGAAAAAAAGTGCTGCAGAAGATGGTGGCCCAAGGGTTGCCTTTGGACGCCAAAGCCGTACGAGCCGCCGCCACGTTTCGTGAATTTGACAATCTCTATACCGCCCCGATTCATGGCTTTAGAGACGCCGAAGATTACTGGATGCGCTCAAGCAGCAGGCCGTGGCTTCCGCACATCAAAGTTCCCACACTTCTCATCAACGCGCGCAACGATCCGTTCTTTGTCAGCGAAGCGCTACCGACACGCGAAGAAGTCTCCGACGCAGTCAGCCTTGAGTATCCCGAATCCGGGGGCCACGTAGGCTTCGTATCCGGAAATTTGCCGGGCCACCTAAAATGGCTCCCGCAGCGAATCTTGAATTTTTTCCGTGGCGATCAATAAACAATGCGATAATTCGTGAGTCTCTCTCCTCGCGAAGGGCGCGTCTGAAATTCGGCGCGCCCTGTGCGTTAGCTTGAATGCATGTCCAAAACCTTCAAGTTTACTTTTATCGGGCTTGACAAACCATCCCGGAACGACTTATAGGTCGCACACCAAAAAACTAGTTAAAGGAGGGGGAACAATGAAAACTTTAAACTCATACAACTTTTCGGCTATCTCCCGCTGGTTGTCAGTGCTGGCCGTTTTAATCGCGCCACAGTTGGTTCAGGCCGCCGCAACGTGGCAAGCAACGGTAGGCGCCCAGAGCCATGACTTGGGAAGGCAGGCTCTGGCCTTTCTGGCTAATGAACTTTGGGTTCATGTTGGTGACAGCATTACGTGGACATTCGCCACCGACGAGGTCCATACTGTGACTTTCCTAACGCCTGGCCAAACACGACCGGCTAGTCAAGTGGGGTGTCCAGGAGTAACCCCCAATCCATCTCCATTTGACAATAGCGCGTGCGTGAATTCCGGTAGATTGACGAGCGGAAGCTATACCGTATCGTTCCCGGCTGCCGGCAACTTCAAGCTCGTATGCCTGGTCCATGCAAACATGACCGGCGCAGTTCACGTTCTAAATTCGTCGGAGCCTCTTCCTTTCGATCAACGTTTCTATGACTTTCAAGCAAATCGTGAGGCAAATGCGTTGCTTTCGGATGGGGCTGGGTTAGAGGGTCAAGGAATTGCCACGGCGGAACAAGCTGGTGCGAACGGGAGTGAGCGCCGGCATCGGAGAGATCGTAGCGACTGGAGGGGGATTTCAAACCCTCTCAGTCATGCGCTTTCTAAAGGATACGATTGTCGTCCATAAAGGCGACACTGTTGAGTGGACTAACTTGGACCCGGTCACGCCCCATACTATTACGTTCGGGACGGAGCCCGCAAATCCTCAAACCCTTGTCGGGGTAAACGCAAGTCTAGATGCGGACGGAGCCAGGAGCGCGTCAGTAGATCAGGCCAACGCTAGCGTGAGTTCAGGGTTCATTCAGGCGACGCCCCCAGATAGGGGCGCCAACCCGATTGGTGACCCCACCCTCCCCGCACTCCCGCAAACGCCGCTATTTGTGACGCGGTTTCGGGTGACCTTCAATACTCCGGGCACTTTCGATTATATCTGCGCTCTTCATGACGAATTGGGCATGGTGGGTAAGGTCATTGTTCGGCCGTAGAGTATGGTGGCGCAGGCTCAGTGATCTCAAGGCTAGTCAATTGAAGCTACGGTTGTTCCGGGCATATGTTTTAGTCATCGCGCTGTTGCCGAGTGGCCACGTTTCAGCTCAGTCGGGACAAAAAAGGGGACCGGAGCCGGCCAGCAAAGGTATCTCTGGAGCAACATATAGAGGTGGGCTAGTGAGCCCACCTCTACCGAAAGCAAAATTCATTCTGACCGATACATCTGCTGCTCCATTCGATTTCTGGCAAAAGACCCAGGGATACGTGACGCTGCTTTTTTTCGGATACACCCACTGCCCAGATCTATGCCCGCTACACATGGCGAATATCGCGATGGCGCTCAAGCGGATGCCCGCCAGTGTTGCCGAACAAGTAAAAGTCGTCTTCGTTACGACAGATCCCGGGCGTGACAGTCCAGAAGTCCTGCGCACGTGGCTTGATCGCTTTGATAAGCGTTTTATCGGCCTCACAGGAAGCGAAGCCGCTATCGAAGCAGCGCAGCAAGCTTCAGCGGTTCCTCCAGCCCGAAAGGCCCCGCTCACCAATCGAGAATATGAAGTCGCTCATGCGTCGTTTGTTATCGCATATACCAAGGATGATCTGGCTCACGTCATCTATCCTGGCGGGATAAATCAAAACGATTGGGCGCAGGATCTGCCCCGTTTAATCAAGGAAACTTGGTCGAGCCGCTGAAACCATTTTCGGTATCCGTGATTAGACCTCCCCTCGTCTATGCAGCAAAATCCGCCGACTCAGTCCTCCCACCCATGAGTGCCCCTTAGTTTCACGAACCGGCATTCTCCCAAGCATTCTTCCTTGATATCACCAATCAATCGGGTCTTGCGGTCGTGACTTTAATCGGATCTATTTGCTGTGCTATATGGCTATCAACCCAGGGCGCGGAAATTCTCGGCCAGAAGGATCCAGGAATAATCATCATTGATGAAATTGCCGGTTTTCTGGTGGCATATTTTACCGTGCCATTGAAATCCTATTGTTTCGCTTTTTTGACATTGCCAAGGTTTTTCCTGCCTCAACTCTGGAGAAGCTGCCAGGGGTAGCGGGGATCGTGCTGGACGATGTCATGGCCGGCATCTATACGCTTGTCATCCTGCGGCTGATTTTTTCGTGGGGTCTCCGATGGTAGACAAGGCCGTCATTCTGAGCACCGGCGACGAGCTGATAACTGGGCGAATCGTCGATACGAATTCTGCCGCCATCGCCGATCGTCTGTTTTCAGCGGGCGTCGAGGTCGCCGCGATTTTAAAAGTTGGCGACGATCGGGAAAAATTGCTCTGGGCCTTCCACCAGGCGCGCGACCTCGGCGATTTGGTGATAGGGACAGGTGGCCTCGGACCCACCGCAGATGATCTTACTACGGAGCTCGTGGCGGAGTTTCTGGATCGCAAACTGAAACAAGACGAACAAGTCGCTGCGGCGCTCAAACGGCGATTCGCAACCCGCGGCATCGCTTGGACTGCTAACAATCTCAAACAGGCCCAGTTCCCCGAAGGCTCGACAATTATTCGCAATCCGCTTGGAACCGCCCCCGGTTTTCTAGTGTCCCTGGGAGAGGGAAAAACCCTCATCTGGCTCTCCGGCGTGCCGCAGGAGATGATGGCGATGCTGGATGAAACCGTCATGCCATGGATTCAGCAACAAAGGACCGAGGCGCCGCAGATCTCAGCTTGCACGTTCAAAATCCATGGATTAACCGAATCAAAGTTGGATGACATATTAAAGCCGCTCGACCTCGGATCGGAAGCCAGACTTTCGTTTCGAGCGCATTATCCGGATCTTTCCTTGCACTTAACGGTCAAGGGCGGCCGAGAAACACAGAGAATCTTTGGAGATCTGCGGGAGCAGATACGCAAGCTCTTAGGTACTTACATCTACGCCGAAGGGGATATCACATTGGAGGGAGTCATCGGGCAGCTACTCTTGGAAAAGCAACTCACGTTGGCCCTCGCGGAATCCTGTACCGGCGGCTATCTTAGCCATCGCATCACACGCATTGCCGGAAGCTCGGCCTATTATTATGGTGGCGCCGTGACCTATTCCAATGACGCCAAAATGCGTTTTCTTGGAGTCCATTCAACAACGCTCGAACAACATGGAGCAGTCAGCCGGGAGGCGGCGCTGGAGATGTCTTCCGGAATCAGAGATCGAACCGGGGCGAGCATCGGTCTCAGCGTGACCGGTATCGCCGGCCCCTCCGGCGGCACTCCGGAAAAACCCGTGGGTACGGTGTGGATCAGTATCGCCCAAAGCAACCGGCATGAGGCCCGACTTTTCCAGTTTCACGGAGAGCGGGAACGTATCATCCTCGGCACTTCCCAAGCCGCGCTCAATTGGTTACGTACAGTTCTCCTGGAATGGGGCTGAGAAGCGTCTGTGGTTCGCGCGTTCATTGCGATCAGTATTGATTCAAAAACCATTGAGCGCATAGCCGATGTCGTCTCGCAGCTCAAGCCGCGCATGCCGGGGGTGAGATGGGTGGCGAAAGGGAACCTTCACTTTACACTCAAGTTCCTGGGGCAGATTGACGACCTTCGCATCGAGCCGATAGGCAGAGCGCTGGAGCTAGCTGTGCGCCCCTTTCCGCGCTTCACCATAAATGCTAAAGGTCTAGGGGTATTCCCCAATGTCAAACGGCCACAGGTGTTGTGGGTGGGGTTGGAGGGAAGAGACGTAGTCTCGTTAGCTTCGCGAGTGGAATGCGCCTTAGAGCCGCTTGGCTTCAGACCAGAAGAGCGGGATTTCAAACCCCATCTAACGGTCGGACGATGGCGCCACTTTGAGGGTCCCCGCGCAAGGCTTAGGGAAGAAATCGAAAAGTGGAAAAGTTATGAGTTTGGCCAATCCAAGGTGGAAGAAGTGACTTTATTCGAGAGCGTGCTTAAACCGGAAGGGGCGGTATACCATTCATTGAAGTCAGTGGCGCTTGTCGGTTAACTATTCTTTGAGTGGTCCGTTGAAGGAGGCAGAAGATGGACGTGAATCGAGAAAAGGCAATTGACCTAGCCGTAAGCCAAATCGAAAGACAGTTTGGCAAAGGCGCCATCATGAAACTCGGCGAGGGAGGCTTGGTAAAAGACGTCCCCATAATCTCGACCGGCTCTCTCGGACTCGACATCGCTCTGGGAATCGGCGGTGTGCCGCGCGGCCGAGTCATCGAGATCTATGGCCCGGAATCCTCCGGTAAGACGACACTTGCCCTTCAAATTGTGGCCGAAGCCCAGAAGCAGGGCGGCATGGGGGCCTTTATCGATGCGGAACATGCATTGGACCTAGGTTATGCCAAGAAACTCGGTGTTAAGACCGACGATCTTCTGGTCTCCCAACCGGACCACGGCGAACAGGCGTTGGAAATCGCCGAAACCTTGGTACGCAGCGGCGCCATCGACGTCTTGACCATCGACTCGGTCGCCGCGTTGGTGCCGAAAGCGGAAATCGAAGGTGAGATGGGTGACGCCCATATGGGACTGCAGGCTCGATTGATGTCTCAAGCCTTGCGGAAACTTACGGCGACTATTTCCCGTTCCCAGACCGTGGTCATCTTCATCAACCAGATTCGCATGAAAATTGGTGTCATGTTCGGCAACCCCGAAACCACCACTGGCGGCAACGCACTCAAGTTTTACGCCTCCGTGCGCATGGATATCCGCCGCATCGGAGCGTTGAAAGAAGGCGACAATATCATCGGCGGCCGCACGCGGGTGAAAGTCGTCAAGAACAAAATGGCCCCCCCGTTCAAAGAAGCGGAGTTCGACATTCTCTATGGAACCGGCATCTCCCGTGATGGCGAAATCGTCGACCTAGGAAGCGAGATGGGAATCGTAGAGAAAAGCGGCGCTTGGTATTCGTTTGGCGGCGAGAGAATCGGACAGGGACGCGAGGCGGCCAAGCAGTTCCTTAAGGAACATCCCGAGACTGCGAATCAGATCATGGCGAAGGTGATGGAAAAAGCCGGACTGAAGCGGCTGGAGCCTGAGCCTCCGGCCGCGGACAAAAAGGAAAAAGGCAAAGGCAGGTAACGTGAGGGGTTCATTCACCCTAAAGCAAAAGGTTTGAGATCCAAGGAATCCGACCCTGAGAAAGACGCCCTGCAACGGGGGCTCCGCTTTCTTGGCTATCGACCACGAAGCGAAGCGGAAGTCCAGAATTACCTGGTTCGGCAAGGGTACTCGATTGCAGTCGCCGAAAGAACCTTAGAGAAACTCCGATCATTAAACTACCTCAACGATGAAAAGTTCGCGCGAAACTGGGCGCGCTTGCGATCGGAAAGCAGGAGCTACGGCCCGATAAGAATCGAGCAGGAGTTAAGAACCAAGGGCATCGGCCAGGCGCTGATCCGAGAAGTCGTAGGCGAGGCATTCGGTCAGGGCGACGAAGCGGAGAAGGCAAAGCTATTATTGGAAAAAAAATTCAAGAACAAAAAATTTGACGATGTCAAAATTCTTCGTCGGGCTGCCGCCTTTCTTCAGCGCCGTGGTTACAGCAACAAAGTGATTGTCGATTTGCTAAAGCATCCCATCGAAGACGATTGAATAAGACATGACAAGCGGAAACGAAGTTCGCAAATCTTTTCTGGATTATTTCGCCAAGCTGGACCACACGATTGTGCGCAGCGCGTCCTTGGTGCCGGAAAAAGACCCGACCCTCCTCTTCACCAATGCCGGCATGGTGCAGTTCAAAAACGTCTTTCTGGGGGTGGAAAAACTTCCCTATGTGCGCGCGGCGAATTCACAGAAATGTTTGAGGATAAGCGGCAAGCACAACGATCTGGAAGCCGTCGGACGGGACACTCATCATCACACCTTTTTTGAGATGCTGGGCAACTGGTCCTTTGGCGATTACTACAAGGCCGAGGCGATCGAGTGGGCCTGGGAGCTGCTCAGCAAGGAATGGGGCCTGCCCAAGGACAAACTCTGGGCGACGGTTTTTCGCGACGATGACGAATCGGCGCAGTTGTGGCTCAAGATCAGCGGACTGCCGCTCGAACGCGTTCGGCGCTTTGGGGAGGAAGACAATTTCTGGGAGATGGGCGAAACGGGTCCGTGCGGGCCATGTAGCGAGATTCACCTGGACCGTGGCCCCGAAGCCTGCGACATGAAGGGGCAGCTTGGCCATATCTGCCAGGTCAACGGCGATTGCGGCCGTTATATTGAACTGTGGAATTTGGTCTTCATCCAATATAACCGCCACGAAGACCGGAGCCTGTCGGAACTTCCAGCTAAGCATGTCGACACCGGCATGGGATTCGAACGTATCACGGCGGTGCTGCAAGGTGTCCTGTCGAATTACGATGTCGATTTCATGCGCGATCTCATCACCACCACGGAAGAAATCGCCGGGAGACCCTATGGAATGGATCCCAACGCGGACATCTCCTTCCGCGTCATCGCCGACCATGCTCGCGCGATAAGCTTCCTCATTGCCGACGGCGTCATGCCCAGCAATGAAGGGCGTGGATATGTGCTGCGGCGGCTGCTAAGACGCGGGGCAAGACACGGTCGTTTGCTCGGCCTTAAAGACCCTTTTCTCTTTCGAATCGCGGCTACCGTAGCGAAAGTTATGGGCGGCGCCTATCCCGAGCTCCGCACTGAAGAGCAACGGATTCAGCAAGTGATTCAAGCCGAGGAAGAACGCTTCGGTGAAACTCTGGAGAAAGGTTTGGTCATGCTCGAAGAAGCCACTGCCAAACTGAAGCAACAAAAAGAGACCGTCCTTCCGGGCGATATCGCTTTTCGCCTCTACGATACTTACGGTTTCCCACTGGATTTGACTGAGGACATTCTCCGCGCCGATCAGATGGCCGTTGATCAGGCAGGTTTCGAGACACTCATGGAAAAACAGCGGAGTCGCGGCCGGGAAGCGCGAGAGCAAACTCAGATCGATGCGCGCGTCCAGCTCGACCACCCGGTTCGCTTCATCGGTTACAACCATTTGGAAGGCGAGTCCAATGTTCTGGCCATTTACGGCAACGGCGTTGGGAAGCAGGAAGCCGTGGAAGGCGAAGAGGTCGATCTTTTTACAGCCGAGACGCCTTTCTATGGAGAATCCGGCGGTCAGGTCGGCGATCGCGGCACGATTCAAACAGCTCGTGGGGACATTCTGGAAATTATTGATACGCAGCATCCGACGCCACAGCTTACGGCCCACCGCGGACGAGTCAAAAAAGGCCGCTTCCAGGTGGGCGACTCCGTGCATCTCGTGGTCGACAAAAAACATCGCCAAAGAACCATGCTCAACCATTCCGCCACGCATATCCTTCACGCAGTGCTGCGAAATGAATTGGGCAATCACGTGCGTCAGGCAGGATCGTTGGTTGCGCCGGACCGACTCCGCTTTGACTTCAACCACACCGGATCGATTCCGGAAGAAAAGCTTGCGCTGATCGAGACCCACGTCAACCAACGCATCCGTGAGGATGCGAGCGTCTCGATCCAGGAGACGGATTTCGACGACGCCATCCGCCAGGGGGCGCTCGCTTTTTTTGGAGACAAGTATGGCGATCGGGTTCGAGTCGTTAAGATAGGTGATTTCTCCACGGAGCTCTGCGGCGGCACTCACGTTCATCGGTCCGGGGAAATTGGCATTTTTAAGCTTCACTTTGAAGGGGGAGTAGCCGCCGGTGTGAGACGGGTCGAAGCCTTTACCGGCGAAGGCGCTTTGGATCTTATTCGGGCCTACGAACAACGGCTCAAAGAGATTGGCGAACTGGTGCGAACGAGCGCCGATGACGCCGTCGACAAGGTCAAAAAGCTCTTGGAACGCCAGCGGGAGCTGGAAAGGGAAATCGAAAAACTCCGCGGCGAGTTCGGTAAGAACCAAATTGCCGAGCTTCTGGCAAAGAGGCAAAATATAGACGGAGTCAGTGTCCTGATTACGCAAGTGGATGGCATCGACGCCAAACAGTTACGCGAAATAGCGGACCAGCTAAAGGAAAGACTGGGATCCGGCGTTTTGGTATTGGCCAGCGTCGGCGACAAAAACGTCAATCTGGTCGCGTCGGTTACCCAAGATTTGGTCCGGCGTTATCATGCCGGCAATATTATCAAAGAACTGGCCCCCATGGTTGGCGGAGGGGGCGGCGGCCGGCCCGACTTCGCGCAGGCTGGAGGCAAAGAGCCCGCTAAGCTCGGCGCAGCGCTAAAAAGAGCCGAGGAGATTCTTCGGCAGTCCAAATGAAATCGCCCTCGAGTAAGCCCGAAAGCCAATCGCATTCACGTTTGTCACACCTGGGTCCACTGCAGTTGATTCAACAAACCACGGAAGTGCAAACCGCTTGATGCAAATTAAGAGCAAGACACTCACCGAAAAAACTTCCGGCTTCTGCGACATCGTCGACATTACTGGCAAAATCCAAGAGCAAATCGACAATGAAAAGATCCAGCGCGGCCTTGTAACGATCTTTGTCTCGGGTTCCACAGCCGCTTTGACGACCATCGAAAATGAACCCGGCCTCATCGAGGATCTCAAAGAGTTCGTTGAGAAACTCATCCCATCCGGTCGAAAATATCATCACGACGCTCGCTGGGGCGACGACAACGGTTTTTCCCATTTGCGCGCTTCTCTCTTCGGGCCGTCGTTGGCCATTCCCATCGAAAACGGCCGTCCCCTGCTCGGCACCTGGCAACAAGTGGTGCTTTTAGATTTTGACAATCGCCCGCGCACCCGCGAGCTCGTGGTACATTTGATAGGAGAAAGTATGTGAAAGACGAAAGCGAGAGTATGATCAGAGTTCCGAATGAAGTTGAAACGCAGCAACTCGAATTCAGTGATCCCCACCTTTTCCGGGATCTGTTGGGTCAACACGATCAACACGTAAAAATTCTTCAGCACGCCCTGCAAGTAAGGATCCGCGTCCGTGCCTCGGGCCTGGAGATAGAAGGGGATCCGCTGCAGGTAGAACTCGCAAGCCAAATCGTCCGGCAGCTCTATGGTCTTTTGGAAAAAGGATATCCCGTCTACGCGAGCGACGTCGACTACGCCATCCGCATCTTAAGCGGCGATGCCCGAGCCAAGCTGCAGGATATTTTCCTTGACACCATCTACATCTCAGCACACAAGCGGACCATCACGCCGAAGAGTATCGCGCAGAAAGCTTACATCGATGCGATCCGCCGCTATGATATCGTTTTCGGCATCGGCCCGGCGGGAACCGGAAAAACCTATCTCGCCATGGCCATGGCGGTAGCCGAGCTGATGAAAAACAACTACGTTCGCATCATCCTGACTCGGCCAGCGGTGGAAGCCGGCGAGAAACTCGGTTTTCTGCCAGGGGATCTCGCCGAGAAAGTCAATCCTTATCTGCGCCCGCTTTATGACGCGCTCCACGACATGGTGGATTTCGATCGCGCCCACAAGCTGGTCGAGCGAGGAACGATCGAAGTTGCTCCCCTGGCATTCATGCGCGGTCGAACTTTGAATGATTCGTTTGTGATTCTCGATGAGGCTCAGAACACGACGCCGGAACAAATGAAAATGTTCCTTACTCGGCTAGGCTATGGTTCCAAGGCGGTTATCACCGGAGATGCAACGCAAGTCGACCTGCCGGCAGGAAAACCATCGGGTCTCAAAGAAGCTTCGCGCATTCTCAAAGGCGTCCACGGCATTCGTTTTGTGACTTTCACGGAAAAGGACGTAGCGCGGCATCACTTAGTGCAGGAAATCATCTCCGCCTACGAACGTGACGAGAATCAGTCCCGCGCGGGGGATCTTCTCGAAAAAACCTGATAACGATTTCCAGCGACATCGCGTTAGGGTGAAACCAAGTTCTACTGAACGCCCTCGAGAGTGACCCTGGTTTGAACCGTTTTCCCGTCTCGAAGCAAAGAAAAGTTGACGGTGTCACCGATCTTGTACTTTTCCAGAGCCAAAAATAAATCATTTGGCGATCCAACTTTCACCCCATCTACGGCGACGATGACGTCGCCCAAGCGCACGCGCCCCGAGGCCTCGCGCTTCGTCGGCCGGATTCCCGCCTTGGCCGCCGCGCTTCCCGCAACCACATCGACAACCAAAACTCCTTTTACGCCGAGTTGCTGCGCGATCTGATCCTCGGCAGCCTGCACCCCGATTCCCGGACGCGTTATTTTCCCGTAGCGAATCAGTTCAGGCACGATCCGATTTACCGTATCGACGGGAATCGCAAAACCGATTCCAGCCGAAGCGCCTGACGGACTATAGATCGCAGCGTTGACGCCGATCAGACGGCCGGCGCTGTCAAGCAAAGGACCGCCGGAGTTCCCTGGGTTGACCGCCGCGTCAGTTTGAATCACGCCCTGGATGGGTCGCCGCGTTACGGACTCAATCTCGCGACCCAACGCGCTGATGACCCCAGTGGTCAGCGTCTGATCGAGACCGAACGGGTTTCCTATGGCGAAGACACCTTGCCCCACCTGCAAGTCCTTCGACGTTCCAATCGGAATGGGACGAAGGCGCGTTGCCGGCGCATCGATCCGCAGAACGGCAAGATCTTTGTCCGGTGCTACACCAACGACACGCGCTTTCCAATTTGATTGATCCGCCAAAGTGACTTGAGCAGCGTCAGCATTTTGAATTACATGGAAATTGGTGATGACGTTGCCGTTCGTATCCCATACGACTCCCGAACCCGTTCCCTCTGGGATTTGAATAACATTGAGTGTGAAGAGATCCCGTTGAACCGTGATGGCGGTGATATGGACTACAGAGGGAGAGGCCTGCCGAAACAGCCCGATAGTTGATTTTTCCCCTTGAGACAGCTCTCCGCGAGGAGTAACCGCTCGCGGCACCGCACGCGGGTCGTTCAGGGACGCGCTGCCGACCCAGGATTGTCTCACGAACAGAACCGCGATCAAGAAAACCGCGATCAGTAGCCCAATGTAAGCCCGGGGGGGCGGACGGGCTTTGTTAAGGTTTGTTTCTGACACTTCAATACCCTGCATCCGTCTGATTAAGGGTGCACCGCATTGACCCATCGGCTCAAACGCGAAAGTTTTATATCATCTCCCCAACTCGTTGCCAAAGGGAACTCTCAAAGATGGCAAAACCGACAAAAGGCAAGCCTAAAAAATCATCGAGGGCGGGAATGAACAATCAATAAGCCGACTTGGTTCACGCAGGGCTCGCAGCAAAATCCTATGCTCAACCAGTGATCGCCTCTTGGTTGAGCATGGGATTTTGAAAAGTACCGCCGTAAGGAGTGCAACCGCGATTATAGTCAAATGGCTATACCTGATATTCCGAAAAAAATATTGGACGGGAGATCAACAGGCAGGATATACTTCACGGCAATTGATGAAGCAGGTTTTTTGCGCCCTTCGATATGGAAACCAGTGTTGAGTGATTACACGCGGCAAATATGAGGAGCCATACCCATCTGGCTCTAAGGAGAACAAATGGCACACACAATCTGTACTTTCAACGTCAACAACCTTTATGTCCGATACAAGTTTGGCCAGACCTTTCCGGGAGACATGTCGGGAAAGAGCCTCGTTGAGGACCCGCAATTCGGTTACCTTCCTATATACAAACCTGAGCTGTTCGATCTTTTCAATCCCACGCAACGAGAGCTTGCAGGCCGTGCGGCTACAAACGACAAGCAAGACTTCCCCGATGTTATCTGCCTGCAAGAGGTTGAAAGTCTCCTCGCGCTTCGCAGGTTCAACGAAGAACATCTGGGCGAAAAATATAATTACGCGATTCTAATTGACTCCAGGGACTTTCGTCAGATTGACGTAGGGATACTTTCACGTCTTAAGATTGTGAACATTCGGACTCATATAGATGACATTGATCCTAGTCCTGCCAATCCGGGCCCACCCAAACCGCCGGAGAAACCGAGGCTCTTCTCGCGCGATTGCTTAGAGGTTGAGATTGCCCTCAATGGCAGCGGCTCCAAACGTCTGACGCTATTCATCAATCATCTCAAGTCTAAATTAGCAAGCACGCCTGCTGAACGTCAGAGAGCCGACGAACTGCGGAAGCGCCAAGCACAGGCGGTAAAGAAAACCATTGAATCTCGGTTCCCTGGCGAGCAATTCAACCAGGAGTTCTTCGCGGTGATTGGCGACCTCAATGACGAGCCGCTTTCAGCACCTCTAAAACCGCTCGTGAGCGATGCAGGTCTCATCGACGCGCTTGCCCGTTTTCCAAAGGTTGAAGATCGTTGGACCCATTGGTTCAAATCGGAGAACACGGTATCGCAGCTCGACCACATTTTATTGTCTCCCGCGCTTAATGCTGCCACGACCGGCAAACAGCCTCGAATCGAAAGACGAGGGATCGGGTTCTCTCGGATCCTCGCCGATGGTGGACCGGGGCCCCGGTTAACTCATTTCCACCGAATGGACGATGACCCAAATCCAATTAATCTGGATTTCCGCTTCCCGCGATTCACTAACATAACACCGGAAGACTTTGCGTCAGATCACTGTCCCGTTTTCCTTGAGGTCCCATGACGCCAGGCACAATACGTTGAATCAATCGGTCCGAACGCAGGTGATAAATCCAGTGCTCACGGGGTCTTTTCTCAAATCCGATTTCACTGAGAACCGTTTACCTCTACGCCCTAGGGAGTGAAGAAGGAGAATCCCGCGTAGATGACGTGTGAGTCCATTCCGGGATTACTTCGGCCGGTATTGGCGTTTGACATGTGATGAAGCTTATAACCGATTGTCAGCGCCCTTTTCGGCGTGAGAAAAAATTGAACGCCTAAACCAATTTCCGGGGTAAAATTGAAACGTGATGAGCGAGGCACGGGAACATCATCCTGAAAGTAGAGAAATCCGACGCTTGCAGCCACAAACGGCTTGATCCAGCTCTGCTGTGAAAAATTGACTTTGAAGCCCAAAGGAGTAAGACCCGCTCCATAAATCGTCGAGCTTCCTCTTCTGACGCGCTCCGGTTCGAACACTACCGCGGCCGGGAAGATATCCAAAGTGTATTCCAGAGAGAGCGACTCCCATGCCGCCAAAATTCTTCCATAGCGGAGTCCGACCAAAAGAAGCTGTCGATCCTCGGTGTTGCCAAAAATCTTGGTGGAATCGGGTGATCCGCCGGCCCAGAGACCGAACTCATTTGTTCCTTTGAGAAGCGCATAGCTGGCGCCGGCGACCACCGGAGGCTCCGCGCCGTGAAGCGGCGTAAAAGACACGAGCGCGCTGCAAAGCACAAACGCCATCGTCTCGATAACATTTTGCGGCAGGCTCAAAGCGTGCCTCTTTTTCATGTTTCACCCTCCATGCCGAATTGTGAAAGGCCTGGGCAATGACGCTGTAGACGAGATCCCATTGGATTTCGCCTCCAGTGTACACGAAAAATGAAGACTTGAAATATCGATCTTTGGGATTTCTTCTAGACAATCTTGCGGAAGACTTCTGACAACTGTTACGTATCAAATAGACGCGAGAGAGAAGCCTGTAATGGCTTCTCTCTCGTCGTGGAAGGGAGAAACGGCGGCTCACGCAGCCTTGATCTGCTTCGGCTGGTTAGCGCTGGTTTCGATAGGAACTTTTTTCGCTGTTGCCGATTGCGGCAGCGGCATAGAAATCTCGAGCACGCCGTTTTCAAACTTAGCGGCTATCTTCTCCGGATCGATTCCCTTCGGAAGCGCGAACCTGCGCTCAAATCTGCCGTAGGCAGTCTCACTGTAGTGATAGTCTTTCTCTTTTACCTCGTTCGAACGCTTACGCTCTCCTTTTAGCGTCAGGGCGTCATTGAGGACTGACACCTCGACCTCATTGGGATCGACCCCCGGCACATCGGCTCGAATTACGTACTGTCCGTCTTTCTCGAACGCTTCCATTGCCGGAAGCCACCTGGTCATCGACGGCTGATGGTTCTCTTCGTTGTCGCCGGGAAAAAAACGGCGGAAGAGATCATCGATGTCTCGATGCCAGTTACTGAGCTCCTGATAAGGATTCCATGTGACTAGGCTTCTCATAACTATCTCCTCCTTTCATAAATCATTAGGGCTAATTTCACGACCCAAGAAAAAATTAATCACCGGTACTTATGTGTCAAGGGGGAGAATTCGTCTTGTTCATTGGCGCGTCAAGTTATCCGGTCGATCTCTGCCGATGACTGATTACCGACCCCTTCGCATTCTCCAAACAGGCTGATTCCCGTATTTGCGCAATTGCGCAAATAGGCAAATATTAAGTGAGGGTGAAGTTGAATTGATGAACTCTGCTCGGGCCGTAATTCTGAAAAGATGGAAAGATAGGCATGCGGCGCCGTAGGCACTATCTGGGATGCAAAGGGTCAGGATGAGGTGACTCAGATGACTGGACAGGGAGAACGAAACTGGATAGCCATTAGAGGTGGAGGAAACATTATGACCTTGACGGCCTATAACCACGTTCCCATTCCCTCTTTTATGTATGGCACGGCTTGGAAAAAAGAAGCCACTAGAGAACTGGTGCAATTAGCAGTGGCGTCAGGCTTCAGGGCCATCGACACGGCCAACCAGCTGATCCATTACGAGGAAGCCCTGGTGGGTGAAGCGCTGCAGGCGGTAGCGAAGAAAGGGATCAAGCGAGACACTCTGTTTCTCCAAACCAAGTTTACTTCGGTCGGTGGCCAAGGCGGTCGAACCCCGTACGATCCCTCGGCCGATCTCGCCACCCAAGTAAGACAGTCCTTTGACAGCTCGTTGACTCACTTATGTACCGAGTACGTGGACTCCTATGTATTGCATGCACCTTATTCGCGCCGGCGCTTGGGGGAAGCGGATTGGGAAGTGTGGGCGGCCATGGAAGACCTCTATCAATCAGGCAAAACCAAAATGATTGGCATCAGCAATGTCGCGGCCGGTCAGCTCGCACAGCTTTGTGAACAGGCGAATCTCAAACCGATGGTCGTGCAAAACCGATGTTTCGCCGCGCTCGGATGGGACAAAGAAGTCAGGGAGATTTGCCAAGCCGAGGGCATCATCTATCAAGGCTTTTCGTTGTTAACCGCCAATAGAGAAGTCCTTGCGGATCCGGAAATTCGGACAATCGCCAAACGGTTAGGCGCTAGTACTGCACAGATCATCTTTCGGTTTGCCATGCAAATCGGCATGCTCCCGTTGACCGGAACCACGAGCCAACAACATATGAAAGAGGACCTCCAAGCCGAACAGCTCGCCCTCTCCACCGAAGAAATCGAGAGGATTGAAACGATCGCCCTGTAATGCGCGTACGCAGTTTCGAGTTCGAAGCCGAACCTTGCGAACCTTTAACTCCCGCTTCAGTCGTCAACCGGGATATTGCGGTCAGCTCAGGACGTCGCCTATGTCCGCTCCGGGCTAATCCAACCAATCTTTCTCTTTGAACTCTCTGGGAAGAGAGCTGTTGGTCAGGTATCTATGACCTCACCATTAACGCGAGGCGGGTATTTTGAGGATTTTTCCCTGACCGATTTCCTGGTTCGAATCGAGTTGATTTAAAATCGCCACGTCTTCAGGCTTGAACGGCGCGGGCAAGCTTTTGGGGATCAAATCCCGCAATGGTGCGGCTCGGGAGATAGGTTCCAGCCTCAGGCGAACCGGCTCTCTGTTCAAAATCCGAGAATCTTGGATTTCGCCGAAGCCCTGCATGGTTTGCAGAAACACGCTGCGAAAAACACCAAACGCCTTCGGCGCGGTGTATCCGACAAAATGATAGATGCTGCCTCGGTATTGAATAAAGTAAGTCATGACCCTAACGACTTGCCCGTTTTCCATCCGCGCATCCGCGACGGCCGCGAATGCCGGAAACCCATTGGAGCGCATCGGGCCGCGTTCGATGATTCGGAGGCCGGGCTGGTTAAGGAATTTGGCAGTGGCGGACTCTAGGGATTTTTCGCCGGTGGAGGCAAAGCCTAAAACCGCCCGGTTTTGATTTTCGACCATCACGACCTGCGCGGGCTGGTTGACGACTTTAAACCCGCGGGGTACGGGAAAGCGAAAGCGCAATTCCGGATGATAGAAGACGTTTCCTTCGACGAATCCCTGCCGCGGATCTTCGCCGAGTACCAGGCCCTCAATCGTATTTAAGTAGCGGGAACCATCCGGCGGCGGCCGCTTTTCACGCGGCTGTGCCGCGGTCAATTCTCTGATGCGCTGTATCCGGTCGCCGGGATTGGGATGCGTGGAGAGAAAGCCGGGCATCCCCTGTCCTTCTTTTTCCTGAATTCGATTGAGCGTCTGAAAAAAAGGAATCACCTCGCGCGGATCGTACTCAGCGAGTGAGCTGTACTCGACGCTCAATTTATCGGCCTCCAACTCGTCCTCGCGACTGTACCGAAGAAAGATCAGTTGCGCGGCCATGCCGCCGAGATTGAGAATATCCTGTGCGGGAAGGCCGAATACTCCCTGGCCGAGAAGCGCGCCGCCGAGAAGGAGCCCCTGACCCCATTGTTGCTGCCAGGCTTGGCGCGCCGCATGGCGGGCGGCGACGTGGCCGATCTCGTGCGCTATGACGGTGGCGAGCTGGTCTTCGTTATTCAGATGGGCGAGCATCCCGCGCGTGACATAGACGTACCCTCCGGGAAGGGCCATGGCGTTGATGATCGGACTGTCGAGTACACCGAAAGTAACCGGAGTTTTGCGAAATTGTTCCTCGGTTCCAGGCCGCCGGAGGTGACTTGTCGCGAGAACGCGGTTGCCGACCTCCATGACGTAGCGCTCCAGTTTAGGATCACGGTAAAGACCGAAAAGAGCGGCGACTTGCTGACTGGCTTGCTTGCCGATCTCGGTTTCCTGTTGCCAGCTATAGCCGAGATACCGTTTCTCTCCGGTGGCGGGAATGATATCGGCCGTGCAGCCGAAAAGGAGAAGGATGCTCAGGAGAAGGGATAACGCTTTGAACATCACCTTGCGATGAAACGGCGCATCTTCCGCATTACCTTAAGAAGCTGCCTTGCAGTCCCGCTGCAATCTCCCGCCACTCTGTCATTGGGAGCGCCCGCGGGTCCGGTGGCAGCACCTGAATACAAACGTGGTCGGCGCCCGCGGATTGATGGGCGCGAACGCGATCGATAACGGCGGTCGTATCACCCCAGGCAACGATGGCGTCTACTAGTTTATCACTGCCGCCATCGACGAGGTCCTTGTCAACGAAGCCGAGACGGCGCAAGTTATTCACGTAATTTGGCAATTTGAGATACGTGGATGTATGCGACCGCGCGATCTCTCGTGCTTTGGCCGCATCGGTTTCAAGTACGATGGCCTGCTCGACGGCCAGGAGTTTATCGCTGCCCAAAATCTCACGCGCACTCGCCGTGTGCTGCGGCGGCACGAAATATGAGTGCGCGCCGTCCGTTCGCTCTGCGGCGAGCTGGAGCATTTTAGGTCCAAGTGCCGCCAAGACTCTGACGGGTTTAATGGTGGGAAGGACCGCACGGTACGGAGCCCGATCCATGCCATCCAGGTACGCCCGCATCGAAGGCACGGGTTTCCCGTAGCTATGACCTCTTATCTGTTCTACAAGGGGAATGTGGCTGACACCGAGACCGAGGATGAAGCGACCCGGGTACGCTTCAGTGAGGGTCTTCTGCGCGGCGGCCATCGTCACCGGATCGCGCGCGTAAATGTTGGCGATGCCTGTGGCAATGACTATTCGGCTGGTAGCGCTGAGAAGTATCGCGGAGTTGCTTAGCGCTTCGCGGCCCACACTTTCAGGGAACCAGATCGCTCCAAACCCAAGCTTTTCTAGTTCCGCCGCGGCCTCTTGCGCCCTGGCGGCGGGCTGATAATCAAACTGTGCCGTCCAGATCCCGATCGGTCCCAGTTCCATCGCTGAGGAGTTCATGGATTCCTCCTTTTGCGCCGGCATCGCTGCCGTGCCGCTTCCGATTACTATCAGTCTATCAAAACAGAATCGTAACGGAATGAGGGAAAAACGGGCAGGCAACTTTTCCAGTCGCGCAATCACCTATTGTCATAATGCAAGACCCGAACACGAGCTCCAACAAGAACGGCAATGGGGTTAAAACCGGAGACGACGAATGTCAAAGATAAAACAGACTGTTGAAAAAGTTATTCACATGCTTCGACATGCTCAGCATGAACGGAAAAACTCCAACATTTCCAAGCACTCCTTCGTTCGCCTTGAGCTTGTCGAAAGGTGAACGGAAAGTTTTTCAACGGTCTGTAAAAGATTTGGGTAAACCCTATGCTCAGACCCCTATGCTGATACAGCACCAGCTAAGCTAGAAGCCCCATCTGAACAAGCAGCCCCTGGAGGCGGTGAACAACAAAAGGCTCCGACTGGTCAGACTAATCCGGGTAGAACCACCCAGCCTCGTTTAGGCTCAGGAATTCACCAAGATCTCGAAGCTCAGTTTCCTAATTCGGCTTCGTCTCGATGATTGACCGCGAAAAAGTACTCTAACGCCGATTGCTTTCCCCTTGGGCGAGCACACCGAGCGCTTCTTGAGCGAGTTTGGTTACAGCAGCGCGGATATTGCCGCGTTGCGGCAAGCAGGCGTGGTTTAAGGAAAGGCGTCTGAGTTAGATTTTCCTGAGTCGACACTCGCCTTGATCTTTGAACCGCCACTTAATTCGCGCGTCATTCCGGGCAAGGTGGCGATAGCTAACGCGACCCGGAATCCAGGAGTTTCAAAGACTTCTGGACTCCCTAAATTCACAAACGAAGTGCAACACCTTTTGTATAAGGTGTTGCGATGGGACAAAAATATGAACAGCTTTCGTTGGAACAACGTTGCACGATTGCCCGGTATAGCCAAGCCGGGAAAACAATCCGCAAAATCGCG
>WNFW01002075.1_pt1 | contig 33346 bp, 28 predicted proteins | sample 5400131 | NCBI WGS metagenome assembly WNFW01 (sample SAMN13153362, study PRJNA577476) | soil metagenome | isolation source: 20 cm soil or saprolite under grassland replicate 1 | place: USA:California | collected 2016-06-15 | reverse complement strand
TGATTGATATCGGTCAGTGTACACTTGGGGAACAAAAAGAAGCAATAATTGATAAAACAGAAGCCCGACGTGGTGCCGATATAGTGATTGAAGCTGTTGGTGTGCCAGAAACCTGGGAGTTGGCAGCTTCTTTGGTACGACGAGGGGGCCTGGTTAACTTTTTCGGTGGGTGTCCGTCTGGATCACGAGTGAGTTTCGAGACACACTCAATTCATTACAGCGAAGAAGCAAGGGGTTAAGTATGCACTGATTCCTCCTGATTTTCAGCATGATCTTTTATAATCAGAAGTCCTTTTGTAATCATCTGAAAATAAATCTCAATTACCTGCTGGACGTTCAGCCTTCCTGATGGCCGAAACCATTGTGCTACCTCAGTACACATTGCGATGATCGCGTAGGAGGAGATTTTAACATCAGTCTGACACAGAACTCCCTGTTCCATTCCTTCATGTAACAGTCCCTGGATTAAATCTTCATAATAATCGCGCATGGCAAGAATTTTTCCACGATTATCACCTTCAAGAGCTCGAATTTCAGTATCAATGATAAAGAACTCAGACTTGTATGTAGTATGTAGTAGTATATGATTTGATATTGCTTCATAAAGGCGCTGCTGAACTTCATGAGGTTTGCTAACGATACGTTCCAGATTAGCATTTAACTTTCGCATATGAGTTTCCATTATCTCTACAAGCAATGTTTGTTTACTTGGATAATGATAGTAGATACTCGCAGCCTGAATTCCGGCTATTTGAGCAATATCACGCATAGTTGCTGCATGATAGCCATACTCAGCAAACAATTGTACCGCAGCGGCTAAAATTTTATCTCGAACTGAGCGATTATCTGGCAGCATCCAGTCATCCTCTTTTCTCTCGAGCTGATATCAGAAAGGTATTTTATCAGAAAAGTGACAGTGTTAAAAGCATGAACACATTTATAACGTACGGTTCTTACGTTGTCGATCTGCTTTTACTACTGTTGTGCCAATGGCACGTCCAACAATAATAGGCACATCAAGCACATCTGCTGCGGAGTCACTTATATCCGGTCTTGCGGCAATTACCTTACGTGCTTCAAATTCCATTCTTCTGGAGGTGTGCCCGATTCTTGTGATACGTCCATATGCTTCAATATAATCACCAGCATATAATGGCGCAAGAAACTCTACATTTTCATAACTAACAAGCAACCCCTCATCCCCATCAGAAATGATAGCAAGTTCAGTTGCGACATCACCAAAAAGTGAAAGCATATGTGCTCCATTGACCAGCTGTCCTCCATAGTGAGCATCATTTGCGCTCATGCGCACTCGTACCATTGCTTTCGTCTCGGTTTCTGCGTTCATGATAGTTTCCTTTCTGTTTTGTATTTGTGGTTATGTATTCAATGGCTATAAGAAATGTATTATTTCCCATCACTCGACTTGCAGACAAATTGCATGGTATAATCCGTGCAAAGAACCCGCTTAACTTTCGATTCTGGCAGTATTATATGCTATTGAAAGGAGGTGAACTAAGCTTCATAGTCGTTTCTCATTCCCATGTGTATCATTTAGTTTTTCCGTTAATAGGGTAACATTTTCTAGGAGGATCATACCATGGCTACTGAGACAACCGAAAGACGGGGATATTTCACGGGCTGGAACCTCAAACGAGAGGGTATCATTGCACCGGATGAACGACTTCCCTGGGGGCAAACGATCTTCGTTGGCCTGCAACATGTACTGGCCATGTTTGGAGCTACAGTTCTGGCTCCCATTATAATGGGCTTCAACCCAAATACAGCAATCTTCTTCTCCGGTATTGGCACACTCATCTTCTTTCTTGTAGTAGGTGGTCGCATACCTAGCTATCTTGGCTCAAGCTTTTCTTTCATCGCAGTTGTGCTCGTGGCTGAAGGAGCAACCCACAACATCCCTGCAGCTCTAGGAGGCATTGTTACTGCGGGTGTTGTTTACGCTATCATCGGCATCATCGTAATTTTCGTCGGCTACAAGTGGATTGAATACCTGATGCCACCAGTAGTTACAGGTACCGTAGTATCAGTTATCGGTCTAAACCTCGCAACAACTGCGATCAGTGAAGCAAATCACAGCCAATTTGATACCTGGATGGCACTTGTCACTATTCTAGCTGTTGCAGTGGTGGCAGTCTTCTTCCCAGGGCCATTACGCCGCCTACCAATCTTGCTTGGAGGGGTTATCGGCTATCTCATTTACCTGCTATTTGCTAACGGTTTGGGGTATGGAACACCAATCAACTTCACGAACCTTAGCAATGCTGCATGGTTAGGAGCGCCAACCTTTACCACTCCTACTTTCAACATTAATGCTATGACGTTGATCGCCCCAGTCGCTATCATTCTGGTTGCTGAGAATCTGGGCCATGTGAAAGCTGTGGGAGCAATTACTGGACGTAACCTGGACAAATACCTTGGGCGAGCTTTCCTGGGTGATGGCCTGGCAACTATCGTCTCAGCTTCAGGCGGAGGAACAGGTGTGACCACTTATGCTGAGAATATCGGCGTAATGGCTGTTACGCGCATCTACTCTACGCTTATCTTCATTTTCGCGGCCTGTGTTGCAATTCTGCTTGGTTTCTCTCCTAAGTTTGGTGCATTGATTGCAACCATTCCTGTGGGAGTGCTTGGTGGACTTGCTATTGTGCTGTTTGGCCTGATCGCTGCTACCGGTGGGCGCATCTGGGTACAAAATGGAGTAGATTTCTCTAAGAGTCGCAACCTGATCACTGCTGCCGTTGCTCTTACTATGGGTGCTGGAAACTTCACCTTGAACATTGGCAACTTTAGCATGAGTGGCATCGGAACTGCAACCTTTTCTGCCATCATACTCTACCAGATATTGCGCGAACGTGAACCTCAGCCAGAAGAAATAGCTAGCGCAGACTCAGCTGTCGACTTAAATCCTACTGAGCCACAACCAGGCGCTGGTCAATAGAATTCTGCTCATCGGATAAACCTCAATAATAACCGTTTTGAATCCGAAGGTTCCTACATGAAATATATGTAGGAGCCTTCGAATTCCTGGCTATAGAGAAGCTCTCTTCTTCAAGATGACATGGTACAATTCAAGGAATATATTTGCAGTCATACCTTCAAAATTTCGGGAGTATGTAGCATGTCACTTTATACTTCATCACCTCAGCTCACCAACGAATATATTACCTCGGTATGGGAAACGCTTCCACGTTTTATACGACCCACCATCTTATTACCTAGCCAGACACTTTCTGCCCAGCTCAATTGCGATCTGACTATTGCAAGCGAGACGTTTCAATATACTGGCAGCTTTAAATTTCGAGCTGCTTATAATTTGCTTTCGAGTATTTCGCAGAAGCATGTAGTCACTACCTCATCAGGTAATTTTGGGCAAGCAGTTGCCTGTGCCTGCAAATTACTTGGCAAGACATGCACCGTGGTTATGCCGAACACGTCTGCACAGGTTAAAATCGCAGCAGTACAGTTTTACGGAGGTATTGTTGATTTGATAGATGTTAGCAAGATAAGCCGCAATGAGCGTGTCCAACAGTTATTATCGGAACAACCTGACGCTTTTATTGCACAGGCTTATAATGATTACCGAGTTGTAGCAGGAAATTCAACCTTGAGTAAGGAAATCTTGAGTGCCAACGATTTCGATGTCATCATCACACCGATAGGAGGTGGTGGATTATGCTCAGGGCAAATCATCGCTCGCGATCATCTACATGCTCGTACCGAAATCATTGGAGCAGAACCTATACCAGGCAACGATGCAGCACAATCATTACAAAGTGGTCAATTGATTCGCAATGAACACGAGCCAGATACAATAGCTGACGGTGCGCGGACTCTGAGCCTGGGAGAACTCAATTGGGAAATCATACAACGTGGTATTACGGATATAATAGAAGTACCTGATCAACTAACTCTTGAAGCACTACGACGTTACTTTCTTTACGCAAACCTCAAAGTTGAACCAACGGGAGCTTTGTCCCTTGGCGCTTTGCTCGCTGAACCCGCACGATTTCACGGAAAACATGTTTGCTGCATCGTTAGTGGAGGAAACGTAGATCCTACTGTTTATGCACAGGCTTTGCTTGAAAAATAGCCGTGATATACTCGTTTGCATTCCTGCAAAAGTTATATGAGATCACTGAGGCGCGGGAAAAATCGCCAGATGAGTAAAAGTTGCCTGTGCTTTGGGAGGAAGTTTAGGGAGATTAGATACAAACAATGCAATGGAGCCACCTTTATAATTGCCATCTGTATAGGTGTACACTGCCTTACCATTGACAATCAAAGACATTGCTGGTCCTTTAGCAACGATAGTAATATGATTAACCTGTCCTACTTTTGCAATTGCCGGATGAGCTATGTAACCCTGAACTTTTAGACTTTGGAGTGTACCCGTAGAATCCAAATACCCTTTGAAAATAGCATAAGTACCATCTCCATAAAGCTCAAAACGGTAGTACGTGCCTAAATCAGCACCTTGATTCGATGCTCTAATTAATACGCCATAACCGTTATTAGGATCCCCCTGAGTAAGTGTGGCATCAACATCCAGACGAAAATCAGAAAAAATTTTGCCAGGCACTACTTCCCACAGCAATTTATTTTGGTCATCTTCAAGGACTAATGAACCTCCTCCAACTTTCACTGAAAATTTTCCCGGATAGCTGGTCAGATCCCAACCCATTTTATCATTATCAAAGGAATCGTTGAACAATGGTATTGCCGTAGGAGTCACTAACACGGTTGGAGTTACTAACACAGGTGGAGTCGTACTCTTAGCAATGCTATTTAGATTTTGATTTTTGTAATAAACATATCCGCTAAAAGCACCTCCTGCAACAAGTATTACCAGTAATACAATGAAGACAATTAAACCAAATTTGGGACCGCTTTTCTGCTGAAGAGATGAATTATACCTTCCATATGTATTTGCAGGGGAAGGGTAATAACCATTTTGTTGAGGTGCTACATTGAAATTATTAAAATTTGATTGCGGATTTTGTCCAGGCATAGGATAGAAGTTGGTAGAAGAAGGAGGAGATTGAGGTGTGTTGGATGCCCCATAAAAATTATTTTGAGGTAACGCAGAGGCTTGCCCCCACTGGTTGTATTGATTGGGAGATTCAAATGTTTGGCCCAACTGGCTCCCTGAATATTGTCCACTGTTAAATGAAGTCTGTGACTGCAAACCTCCCCGCTGAACTTGACTCTGGTCAGAAAATGTTCCATGTTGGACTACAGGGTTATATGTGCCACAATTCACACAAGTAACTGAGTTAGAAGGCAAAGGCGTTCCACAACGCAGACAAAGTTGTGCGGGTGGACCTCCAAAGGGTGGATATACTGAGGACATCAAGAATTCCTCCATTAATTGCAAAAATATGCTAGGTTGAGTATTACATACCACTTACCTGCATGTCTACTCACTAGCAAAAAAGTAGTAATTTTGGGTGATTTCTGGATGCTTTTAATGTCCCATCGACTCCTTAAAAAGTTCGTAAAGCCTGCAAGGATGCAGTGGCATTTCTTGTACTCTGATCCCAAAAGGCGAAAGCGCATTGTCGATGGCCGAAGCGAAGAGGGCGGGAACTGGAATGACACCTGCTTCACCCGCGCCTTTCACTCCTAAAGGATTGAGTGGCGAAGGGGTCTCAACATGGTCGACCGAAATAGACGGAATCTCGGCTGCTGTGGGTATTAAATAATCCATAAAACTTGCATTAGTAATCTGTCCTTCTTCATTGTAAACGAGCCGTTCAAAAAAAGCTCCACCTATACCTTGTGCAACGCCTCCGTGAACCTGCCCCTCAACTACCATTGGATTGATAACCCTCCCACAATCATGAACAGCCGCATATTTGACGAATGTAACCATTCCAATTTTTGGATCAACCTCGATGATTGCTCCATGAACCCCACTCGCAAAACTACCATGAGGCGGACTGTAAAACTCACTTGCCTCTAATCCTGGCGCACCTCGTTCAGGAGGCAAAGCAGGACCCTGACGAGAACCAGCTAACTTCATAGACATTAATGTACGTGCATTCTCACCATAGGCATAGCGCAAAGGGTTGGCAGAGATAGCAACCTGTCCAAGTGTGAGTGAACGGTGTGGAGCATCCTTGACAAAAACCTTGCCATCTGCTAGTTCGATATCTTCCGGAGCAGCCTCGAAGAGATCTGCGGCAACTTTCTTAGCCTTCTCACGCACTTTAACAGCCGCAAGATGCATGGCTGAACCAGCAATTGTCGCAGCTCGGCTTGCATAGGTACCGACTCCCCAATAAAATGCCTGCGTATCACCTGTTGTCACCAGCACATCTTGTGGCTGTACACCAAGCTGGTCAGCAACAATCTGTGCAAATGTTGTATAGTGAGCCTGACCCTGCGATGTCACTCCAGTAGAGGCAAAGATACGACCATCTGACTCCACCCGCACCTGTGCTCCCTCGTACGGTCCTATGCCTGTTCCCTCGACATAATACGCGATACCAAGACCCAGATAACGACCTTCCTTGAGAGCCTCAGCCTGTTTCGCAGGAAAGTTATCGTAGTCCAGCACCATTTTTAGTTTATCCAGTCCAGCCTGGTAGTTACCACTATCATATTTTGTAGGCCCACCATCCTGGTAGGTTAACCCTACATCCCAGGGGAAATCTGCGGGATCAATGAAGTTGCGCGAACGTACGTCTGCACGATCCAATTGTAATTCACTTGCAATACGATCCATGATGCGTTCCATCACGAAGACAGCATGTGGTCTACCTGCACCGCGATAGGGGCTGACAGGAACTTTGTTCGTGTAGATTACTTTAAATTCACTATAATAGTCTTTTAAGCGATATGGACCAGGAAGCGTACAAGCTGTTATAATTGGCACAATGATACCATATGGCGTATAAGCGCCTGTATCGTGTATAAAGTTGTCACGCACTGCGAGCAGAATGCCCTGATCATCAAAAGCATATTCTACCTCATGCAGTTGGCTACGCTCCTGGTTAGCTGAGATAAAGTGTTCACGCCTATCCTCGATCCACTTCACAGGTCTACCAAGGTGAATTGCAGCAAAGGGCGTCAAAACCTCCTCTGGATAGAACATCATGATCTTTGTGCCGAAACCCCCTCCCACATCAGGAGCAATTACTCGAACTTTATGCTCAGGCAAGTGAAAGATAGCCGCAAGACCATTACGGATAGGAATAGGACCCTGAGTCGATATCCAACAGGTAAGCATTCCTTCATGCGCATCCCAACGTGCCAGAACCCCCCTACACTCCATCGGCATTGCAGCACCACGATCCATCAGTAGTGTCTCACGTATCACGTGTGGCGCATTGGTAAAAACAGTATCAGGATCGCCAACTGTCTGTACCAGATGCGCTGCCACATTACCCGGCACATCCTCGTGAACTAACGGCGCATCTTCAGCTATAGCAACCTCCAAGCTATGTAAGACTGGCAACGGTTCATACTCAACATCGATCAAGTCAAGCGCATCTTCAGCGATATAACGGTCATTCGCCACGACAAAGGCAAGAGCCTCACCAACATAACGTACCTCATTGAGAGCCAATGGAAATTGTGTGCGTGGCTGCGTCAATGCATCATGTGGCACAAGCAAAGGAGAAGGCTCAAGTACTTCTCCAAGGTCGGAGGCAGTAAGCACAAGATGCACACCTGGCAGTTCGCGAGCAGCACTCACATCAATATTCAAGATTCGTGCTCGGGCATGTGTACTACGTAAAACAGCCGCATGCAATTGTTCAGGTAAATCGATATCATCTACATAGCTGCCTTTTCCTCGCAGTAATCGAGGATCTTCATTTCTCGGAATGGATGCGCCAAACCAACGAGTAGCCATTACTTCACCTCCATCTGTTGCTCACGTAATCGCTCGGCAGCTAGTTTGACTGCTTCAACAATATTCTGATAGCCAGTACAACGACAGATATTACCAGAGAGCTCATGACGAATCTCTTCATCACTGGGATTAGGATTCTCATGGAGCATAGCGTGAACAGTCATGATAATACCGGGTGTGCAGAATCCGCATTGCAGCCCGTGTTTTTCCTGGAAAGCTTGCTGGATTGGATGTAGATCACTATTCGTACCAGCCATGCCCTCGATGGTCGTCACTACCATACCATCAGCTTGCACAGCGAACATTAAGCATGAACGTACAGCCTCGCCATTCAACAGCACGGTACAACAACCACAGACTCCATGTTCACAGCCAACATGCGTGCCTGTATGATGAAGTTCATGGCGGAGGAAATCTGAAAGGAGCAACCGTACTGACACCTTTCGTTCATAACGATGACCATTTACAGTCATCGCTATATCATTTTCCTCGGTAAAGAGTGGAGTTATTTCTTCGTGCTCTTGCATAGTCCTTACTCCTCTTTCCAGCTAGTGACCTCGCCGCTCCCAGGCAATCCTTAGCACACGTTTCGTTAATTCACCGGTTAGAACACGTCGATATTCAACGGTTGCGTGCACATCCCCCATATCATCACTTACCAGCATGCTCGACGCTTCTGCAGCAGCATCGAGGGCTGCATCGTCGAGTGCTGTGCCGACAATGGCAGCTTCAACATCGTATCCTCGAATGGGGGCACCGGCAATTCCAAGATATGCGATATGTGCTGACATACAATGATCATCTGCTGCCGGGTTTAATACAGCAGCAGCGCCTACAAGTGCATAATCTCCCGCACGTCGCGCGAACTCCAAAAACGCCCATCCAGCCTCAGGCGTAATTAAAGGAAAACGAACCTCAGTGAGCATTTCTCCTGGTTCGATCGCGGTGGAAAGATAACCTGTAAAGAACTTCTCCGCTTTTATAACACGCTCACCATGAATGCTCTGCACAAGCACTTCTCCATTGAGACAGGTCAACAAAGCAGGAAGCTCAGCAGACGGATCGGCATGAGCTACACTTCCTACAATTGTGCCACGATTGCGTATTTGCATGTGGCCGATATGTTTGATCACTTCGACTAGCAATGGATGCTTTTTCTGGACTAATACCGACCTTTCGACCTGCCTCTGACGCACGGTTGCCCCAATCGCTAAATAGCTATCTTCCTGTTCTATATAGTGCAATTCGTCAATGTGGTTAATATCCACTATGTAGGTGGGAGATGCAAGTCGCATATTCAAGAGAGGTACGAAACTCTGGCCGCCTGCTAATACTTTTGTGTCTTCACGATTCTGATCGAGAAGGGCCAACGCCTCATCGAGCATATGTGGAGCGCAGTAATGAAAACGTGGTGGTTTCATGGTTATCCACTTCCCTCAAAAATAATATCAGGGTTTCTTACAAAGAAACCGTGTTTGATAACCGGTTTCAAATAAGCCTAGAGCGCATATCGCGACTTTGTATAGCCGTGAATACTCACCTGTCCAAGAATAAGCATTAGACTACTGCTCTCGATCGCTTCTGTCAAGCCCCTGATCGATGTAAATGCAGTGAAATACTACCTTTACCTACTAATGGCTCACTTTGTCTTAACAAAGTACAGATGCTATAGTATTCAGAAGTATATCCATCTCAGAGTTCAGGATCGTGACCCATGGCAACTACATCGAAAAAGATCCATCCGAGTCACACATCGGAATCAACAATTAGACAAGATGAGTTCAATCATCTTGTCTAATTTTATGAAAGTGACGCATTCCTCATGATATACTTTCGAATAGACGTTCTTATTCGAAAACAGGATCAGGAGTACAATGCATACATTTTCTTCTACGAATATTCATGAGCCACTCTCTCAAACTGAAGATGAGTATTTATTCGGTTGGGATCCAACTCCTGGCATTGTCTCAGTGTGGGTTAATCGTGAGGGGCTGGCGATTATTTGGCGGCGTGTGGGTGAACAAATCATCTCTTCAAGGGAACGCTTTCGCCCCTGGCTTTTTGCCACCTCGTTACATGATCTGATCCAACCTGGTTCAAGACTGGTACGAGACTTCGAGTTAACTCAAGATGCCGCAGCATTCACTTATCATGAGCTTCATGGTCCAACAGAATCCTATCGCTATCTCATTTCTGCCAGTAATGGTCGCTCTCTTGAACGTGCCCTGGTAGTTGGTGCCTCTCGTCGTCTAGGCAGGCAGATCGATAGTATCAATGAATTGCCAGATGAATACTATCGAGTTGGACCAGTCGAGCAATTTCTTATGCAAAGTGGCAAGGTGTATTTTCGTGGACTTAACTATAGTGACCTGCACCGATTGCAATTTGATCTTGAAACAACCGCGCTTGATCCGCGCAGAGGGCGCATTTTCATGGTGGCCGTCCGTGATAGCCATGGACTCGCTACTATCATTGAGGCCCCAAAACCTGAAGACGAGGTAAGTTTGATCACCAAGTTGTGCATGCTTATCCGTGAACGAGACCCTGATGTGATTGAGAACCATAATCTTTTTGGATTTGATCTGCCTTTTTTAGAACAACGTGCTTCAGTTCTGGGTATCCCTCTCATCCTTGGACGAGAAGGAGCTACGCAACATTTAGAACGACGAGAGGAAACCCTGGCTATCGGCCCTGAAGCCCGTAGGCGCACTCGTTATAGTTTAGCTGGACGAGAGCTGATCGATACCCTGGATGCAGTTCGGCGACACGATTTCGTCGTTCGTAATATGCCCAGTTATAGTCTTAAAGATGTAGCAAAGTATTTTGGGATAGCTGCTCCTAACCGTGTATACCTGAACGGTGCAACGATTTTCGAAACGTACCAATGGGACCCCTCACGTGTTCGCGATTATGCTCTTGATGATGTAAAGGAAGTAGATGAACTCTCTCAGAGGCTACTTGGTGCACCTTTCGCGTTAGCATCTATGGCCCCTCGTCGATATGAGCGCCTGGCCTCGGCTGGACCAGCAATGGGCATTCTCGAACCAATGCTTGTTCGTGCTTATCTTCGTAACGGGGCAGCACTTCCTCGCCAATCAGAGAACCAAGCTAGTAACCATGGAATGCATGAAGGAGGGGCTGTCCACCTGCTGGCAGAAGGTGTAGCAGAACATGTGGTCAAAGCAGATGTCGCATCACTGTATCCTTCACTTATGCGCACGTATCAGATTGGACCGGCATGTGATCACCTGGGTGTCTTGCTCAGTATTCTAGGCCGATTGACAGATCTACGACTCTCAATAAAGGCTGCTGCTAAGCAAGCGACTCCTGGTTCATTGGAGGCAAACACGTATGATGCCACCCAAGCTGCAATGAAAATTCTGGTCAACGCAGCTTATGGATATATGGGGGCGGGTTCAATGGCCCTCTTCGCCGATATGCGTGCTGCTGACGAGGTCACGAGGCGAGGAAGGGAATTATTATCACAGGTGATCAATTCACTGCAGGGCAGGGGAATGGCGCTCATAGAAGCGGATACGGATGGTGTGTACTTTGCGGTGCCCTCTACCTGGGATGAAGAGCAGGAACGTGCTCTTGTTGATGAAATTGGAGCAGAATTACCGGAGGGTATTCGGCTAGAATACGAGGGGCGTTATAGTGCAATGCTCAGTCATGAGGTAAAGAACTACGCACTACTCACCTATAGTGGTCAACTTATCGTGCGTGGCGTAGCACTACGCTCCAGTAGGGCTGAGCCTTTCGGAGAGAGCTTTTTACGACAGGCACTCTTTTGTACTTTAACCAATGATATACCTGGTGTACGGAAGGCATTTCTTGACACAGTTACTGCCCTAGGCAGTCGTTCTCTTCCAGCAACGGATCTTGGCGCGCGCGTTCGTCTCTCCAAAACCCCAGAAGCATATCTAGCCTTACGCGCTTCGCATCCTGAGCCACAATATGAAGCATTGTTAGCAGCGGGACGAACTCGCTGGTATCCAGGAGAGCGAGTCAGATACTATCGAACTCGAAATAAAACGTACGTGTGGTTGCCTGATGAAAACGAAGAAGCTTCAGTTGACCGTGGCTGGGCGTCAGAGTCAATAACCCAACCATCCAAGCGAGACACTCACGATAATCAAAACCTTTCGACTGAACCAGACGATTCTCTTTCTCCTCATGCAGCATTTGCTGACCGTCGTGATTATGATGTCAATCACTATATCCAGGTACTCATCACCTCATACGCTGCACGGCTGCGTAAGGCATTTTCTCCCGAAGACTTTGAACAACTCTTCCGCCTGGAAAGTCAACCTGGACTGTTTGACAAACCAGTTGAAAGCATTCAACCAAGGTGGATTCGTTGTTTAACCAGCCAGGCATAACATGAACTAAAAGCATGCTATAATACATATCTTGAAAGCGGCGTTTTGATGAAAGTGAGAACGATCATGACACATGTAGCCTCCTTCGGTTCCTGGAAATCCCCGATTACCTCTGATCTGATAGTTTCGGAAACCATCAAATTTGAACAAGTAGTTCTCGATGGTTCAGATATATATTGGATTGAAAGGCGCCCAACAGAAAATGGACGCTCTGTAATAGTGAGAAAATCACATGATGGGAATAGAACCGATATGCTGCCACCTCCATATAATGCACGTACAAGCGTTCACGAATATGGAGGCAGCAGTTTCACAGTCAGTGATGACTTGATTTATTTTTCAAACTTCTCTGACCAACATGTGTATCGACTGAAGCCAGGTTCTACACCCCAACCAATTGCTTATACGGAACAGATGCGCTATGCAGACTACGTTATTGATCACCAACGTAATCGCATGATCTGTGTACGAGAGGATCATACACTTTCTGATCTTGAGCCAGTGAATACCCTTGTAAGTGTCTCGCTCGATGGAAGCGGAAAAAGCCAAGTACTTGTCTCAGGTAGTGACTTCTATTCATCACCATGTCTCAGTCCTGATGGTTCTTGCCTGGCGTGGCTCACCTGGAACCATCCAAATATGCCTTGGGATGGTACAGAATTGTGGGTTGGGAAGTTCGGAGAGGATGGCTCGGTCATTCAATCACAGTGCATAACCGGAATGGTGGAACCTCTATCGTTGGCAGGATGGAAAAGTGGTAGCTTTGCATGAAATGGAAGCGGAGTTCGGAGTACCGCAATGGGTATTTGGTTACTCTACCTATGCATTCGTCTCATCTCATGCCATCGTTTGTAGCTTTATAAAGTACGGAACTGCCCATCTAGGATATTTTGATACACAAACAGGCAAACTTGATTGTATTGGTGCTCCTTACTCCAGAATTGAATGGCTACATGCTTCGCCTGGATATGGATACGCTGTTTTTGTATGTAGTTCACCAACCGAATCCTCATCAATTGTAAAGCTTGATCTCGATACGTTATCGATACAGCCATTACACCAATCCAGCAAGGCTAGAATAGAAGCTGATTATCTTTCAATAGCAGAGCCAATCGAGTTTCCCACTGAACATGGGCTTACTGCTTACGCTTTCTATTATCCACCAAAGAACCGGGATTATATCGCTTCCCCTGACGAACTTCCTCCTCTATTAGTTGAAAGTCATGGCGGACCGACAGGAATGACAAATAGTGAGCTTAATCTGGCAATCCAATATTGGACCAGTCGCGGAATAGCCGTTCTCGATGTGAATTATGGTGGCAGCAGCGGATATGGTCGTGCTTACCGTCAACGTCTAGAGGGGAAATGGGGGATCGTTGACGTTGATGACTGTGTAAACGGTGCACGATACCTGGTAGAGCAAGGCCTTGTAGATGAAAATCGGCTGGCAATTACAGGTGGCAGTGCGGGCGGTTTTACAACACTTTGCGCACTCACCTTCCGTAATCTTTTTAAAGCTGGTGCAAGCCACTATGGTATAAGCGATCTGGAAGCTCTGGCAAGGGATGGTCACAAATTTGAGTCACACTATGAACACAGCATGATTGGTCCATATCCCGAGCGGCGTGACCTGTATCACGCACGCTCACCAATAAATTTTGTCGATCGCCTCTCCTGTCCGATCATCTTTTTTCAGGGGCTTGAAGACAAGGTTGTTCCTCCCAATCAAGCTGAATTAATGGTTGCTGCATTGCGCTTAAAAAGATTGCCTGTCGCCTATATTACATTTGAGGGTGAACAACATGGATTTCGCCAAGCGAAGAATATCAAGCGAGCTCTGGATGCAGAACTATACTTTTATTCACGTGTTTTCAACTTTACCCCCGCTGATGTTTTAGAGTCAGTGCATATCGAGAATCTTGAAGATCAGTGATAATGTCTCACTCTGAAAATGACCTTGTGGCTCGAACAATTGTTAACCTTGTAGTCAAACCACGTCGTGAAGTCATCGTACCAGGATACTATAGCCCGCTCGTTAGTATAGCCACCACTTTCCCCTGGCTCGTAGACTTTGTATTGTCGCGTAGATAATTTGCGAACAAATAGGGCATCTTTAACAATTCTTGAGCATTCCTTCTCATTACCAATTTTGACAATGTGTGAGAGAATAGTCATGTAGAGTACATTTGGGATACCTACCCGGTCGGTATATTTATAAACGGCTTCGGACGATCAAGAGAAAGGATAAAGGAAACATGTTCACGAAAATCGGTACCATCACTATAGGAGTCAGTGATCAAGACAAAGCCCTCGATTTTTATGTTAACAAGCTCGGCTTTGAAAAGATAGACGACCAGCCTATGAGCGAAACTGAACGCTGGCTTGAAATTGCTCTTCCCGGAACACAGACCCATATCATGCTCGGCTTGCGCGGCCAAAGTGGCGGCAACAAAACGGGCATGACTGGCTTCGTACTGCATACCAACAATATAGAAGAAACATGCGCAACTCTCAAAGCTCGTGGGGTCACTCTTACCCAGGATCTCACCACTGAACCATGGGGCAAGTGGGCGCAGTTCACCGACCTCGATAACAACGAATTTGGTATCTGGGCACCCGCCTGGTAGATTTCCTCCCTCGAAAAACCAACCTTCCATGTTAGAAGGTTGGTTTTTCGATTATAGCGCTGATTGCTACTTGTCAATAATAAACGGTTGCGTGGAGAGAGTTATTTTTATGCACTTCGAGCACAAAACTTTCTCGATTCTCTACCATCATCAACATATCTTCGACATATTTCAATATGTATACTTTGACCCTAAAGGTTAAAGGTAGGTAACGAAGAGATGATAAATATCGGTATAGAATGCAAATCGCGCAAACTACTCTCCCTATTGGAATCTTTATTAAAAGGCGCTACATAGTACTGGATCTACTCAGCAAGAGCAATTCTAGTGCGGTTTATTTGGTGGAAGATCAGCATGTCAAGAATAAGAATTATGCCCTTTTCGCTCTCAAAGAGGTAACCAACCCCAGTAAACATAAGCTAAAACAAATCGCTGTAGAAGGCATGTCACTCAGACTGCTGTATCATCAGGCACTCCCCAAAGTATATACTGTGATCAGTATGGGTGAACAACAAAGGGTTTATATCCCTTTAGATTATATTGAAGGCCCGAACCTGGAGATACTTAGATTACGACAGCCAGAGAAGCGATTTTCGTTGCCCCTAGCCATGGCTATAATGGAACCCGTCATGGAGGCAGTTACCTATCTGCATAGTCAACGGTCTCTAATTAATTTATCTCCCATTATCCATCAAGATATCAAGCCAGCCAACATCATCATCAGCAGAGGCTTCCCTAGAAAACGCACCGATAAAGTTGTACTGGTTGGTTTTGGTATTGGTAAGAAATATAATCTCAATTCAATCAACAGGGTTAATCATCATTCTCCGACTAGCTATGAGGCTCCTGAACAATACACTGGAGAAATCACTACTCGTAGCGACATTTATGGATTAGGTGCAACATTCTATAGTTTATTAACAGGCATTGTTCCCACTGACGCCCTCTCCCGAGAAAGCAAAAGTAGTGATTCTTTAAAATCCGTGAATCAACTGGTGCCGGGCATTTCGACACTTGTAGCTGAGTCCATAGACCGTGCCATGTCTCTCAATTGTAATGATCGCTTCCCCACAGTCAATGAGTTCCATCTGGCACTGAAAGCCGATCCAGCGTGGCAACAATCACGGAAGCTAAACTTGCCTAAGGAGCTCAACCTGGCTCTGAAAGGGGATTCAAGCCCGCAGTTATCATTAGAGTATAGCCTTGCGCTATCAACAGAAGAACAACTTCCTTACTCTGAAGGAGCAGGAGCAACCTCAGAAGATCAACAAGTACTTGATGTTGCATCGACAACTCTAATAGACCAACAACTCATTGCATCTAATAATGCACCATCTGACACAATACAACAAGCCGCTGTACCTGATGTTACACCATTAATCCAAATAGAACAGCAAGTCATCGTACATGAGGTTGATTTTTCGACTGAATCTCAACCGCAGGCTGATGCTTTAGAGAAAGAGACAGCAGCATCTCTGCCTATAGCTTCATCCCTAGAAGGCCAACTGCTCACGGAGGCCGAGGTTGAGATACCTGACATACTAGATCAACTGTCCACAGAGCCTATTATTGCGATATCCGGCACACTAGACCAACAGCCTTTAGAATCTGTTAATGCGTCACTCCCATTGGATGATCAACAATTATCTGTAGGTGCCCTCCAGGGCATCGAGCTGCTCACACCGGACTCGATCTCACCTCCACAAACTAGTCATTACGATTACAGTCCTCGCTGGCCTCATGTGGACATTGAAATGAGTTTCAGCCAATCAGGTTGTGAGTGGTTTGTAAAAACGCAAGAACAACAAAACAACAATCGGAGGGCTACTACATAGGAAAGTAAACAATTGCACGAACAAACACTCCTATTTCGAATATCCCGAGCAAGGAAGTGTATATCCTATCTTCCCTCATTTCGTGCTTATAGTGTAGTGTGATTCTTAGCTTGTGTGTAAAGACAATGGCCTGGTTTTCCAGGAGAATAGGAGTTATCAATTGTGAGCGCAAGTCTACAGCAGCTTAGAACATACCAATTGCAGGAATGCCTGGGAGGCAGCAGCATAGCTGAGGTCTGGAAGGCCTTTGACCTTCAATCGCAGGGCTATGTCGCTCTCAAGATTTTCCGTACTGAATTGCAGAATGACCCTTTTTTCATGACCCGTTTCTGGAACTTGCCGTTCTCACAAGAGGCGCAGAAGCTTCTTTCATTGCACCATCCTAATATAGTGCAAATCCACAGCTTCCAGATTTCTCGTCCATCCGAAGCAGATAATCCTGTGGCTTACATTGTGATGGATTACATAGAAGGGCCGACCCTCGCTGATTATATTCGTGAGACATCTTACAAGCGAGAGTTTCCCCCGGCTACTGATATCGTGCATCTCTTTGCATCTATTGGTGCATCCCTCGACTACGCCCATCATGAAGGCGTAATCCATGGTGAAATCAAACCGACCAATATCCTGCTAGATACACGTAACACCACGCGCAATCCGATGGGCGAGCCTGTTCTCACCGATATCGGTATTACTAAACTGCTGGGAACGTCCACTGGCGCACTCAATCACCTGAAAACAGATACACCATCCTATATCTCACCAGAACAGATTCTCGGCCATCCTGCTAATGAGCGCAGTGACCTCTACGCCCTTGGGGTCATCCTCTATGAACTCTGCACAGGAGAACTGCCTTTCCGTGGTGAAAACGAGCAGGATATCAAGATGCAGCATCTCAATACAGCACCCCTTTCACCTGCACTGATCAACCCGGCCACCTCACCTGCTTTGTCGGCGGTTATCGAACGTAGCCTTGAGAAAGATCCAGCAAAGCGTTTCTCCAGTGCCACTGAAATGGCCACTTCGCTAGCCGAGGCACTGCAGGTACCACTGCCTGAGAACCCAAGCCAGCCTGATTACCCGGCAAACACAGTCAATGGGCAAACTGACCTTAACTCAACGCAATCTACCCCATCCACTGATGTGGAATCCTTTGAAACCTCGTCGCCTTCCAATGTTACTGCCTCGTCTCCCTCAGAGTCCTCCATAGCTGAGAACAATCGAGAAGAAGCACCAACATCACCTCCCCCCACCACTTTTGAAGAGCCTTTGGTTGCACACTCCTCTCTAAAGCCCCTTTCGGCACCGCGGAAGTCGCGAGGCAAGACAGCAATTACTTCTCCATTGCCAGCCACTTCCTCGCCCATACCACAACAGGAGTCCCTGCAAACGAGGAGAAGTGAGGGCTCGTTCATGACCAGATTGCGCAACGTCTTTCTTATCATGCTCATCATCCTACTCGTTGTTTCGGCGCTCGGTGCGCTCTTTGTCTTGAAACAAAGACAGGCGAATACGGCCAGCAGCAGCACCACTCCCATCGTTGGGCATGTCTACTTTCTCAGTAGTGGGCAGCTCTATGTACACAACAACCAGGGCATTAACGATCAAGTGCTCATTGATCTGCAGCACCTGGCTGCTCCGGCTCCTGGCAAGAGCTATTATGCCTGGCTGCTGGGGGATAAAAGTCACGCTGAGGTGCCGTGGATCTCACTTGGGACAGTCAACGTCAAGCAGGGCAATGTGCATGTGCTTTTTCCTGGGGATCAGGCCCATACCAATCTGCTCACTGATATGAGTCGATTTGTGATTTCTGAGGGCGATTCCAATACCGCACCGGATACCCCCCTACTGGATCAGAGTGCCTGGCGCTACTATGGCGAGATTTATCAAAGTCCCTCGGCCAAAGATGTCAATCATTTTAGTCTGCTCGACCACCTGCGCCATCTGTTGGTGCAAGCCCCAGAACTGGCTTCGCTCGGCCTGCCTGGAGGTCTGAGCGTGTGGTTACTACGCAATGTCGAAGAGATCTCCAATTGGGCACTGGTGGCCAAAGATCGAGCGGAATCGAAACGCTTCGCGTTTATTCGCCAGCAACTGGTCAACATACTGTACTACCTGGATGGAGAATGTACGCAGCCCGATGTGCAAGGGGTACCTCCAGGAACACCGACCCAGCCAGGCAATGCGACGATTGCCCAGATCGCCCACTTTGCCATCCTCAATCAATGTGTGCTCGAGGAGCAAGCACAAGCCACTGCTCTGAAGCACGTGTTTGCCCACACCCCCCACAACTATGTCGATCACCTCCTGTTCCATATGGCTGGCGTCATCGTGTCTCCTGGCGCAACACCCTTCCAACATGCGTTGGCCCTGCAAATCAATCGGGCGATCAATAACGTTAGGGCCTGGCTAGGACAGGTGCACCAGGATGCGGTCCAGCTGCTCCATATGACGGATCAGCAGTTGGGGAGTATTCCAGCTCTCGAAACCCTGGGTGATCTGGAAGCCCATGCACGATACGCTTCGACAGGCCAAACGGATCCGTCGAGCGGCGTGTTGCAGCAGGGTGCAGAGTGGATTTATGATAATGTCGAGCGTTTAGCAACCCTCGACGTGTCACCATATTCATCCCATTAAGACTGTCGCCAGCTTCGATGCAGCGGGATAAATTATCGCGAATTTTGAGGGGTGAAGAAAAGAATTGTCAGAGCTATATAATGAGCCAGATCAATCATTGATCTAGCTCATTATAAATGGTGAGAGTCATGTAACAATCCGCAACAACAATAGCCATCTCTTGAGAGAGCAGTAGGGACATCGCTAAAACAAGACCATTTGCGTAGTTGGCCTGTGACCGTCTAATAGAATATATGGAGCAGCTTGTTCGGAAGCATGGATATTGAGTTGACGCAGGTGAGAGAGGTCAGTGAGTTTGCCCTGTCGTCGCGCCTTGAGAATCGCATCGACACCCACTGGACCAAGGCCTGGTATGCGCAATAGTTGCTGGCGATTTGCAGTCATGATTTCAATGGGAGCTTCCCGTAGGTATTGTTCGGCCCAAGCCCGTTTAGGATCAATGTCGGTTCTCAGATTACCATCCTTCAGAAACGACAAATCCTCGACGCTCCAGCCATAATCTCTGAGCAAAAAACTGGCCTGGTACAAACGGTATTCACGCAATGGATCTGTCGATGTTAGATTCTCAAAGGGTGTCTGCTCAACAGGATGAAAGCCTGAATAATAGGCGCGGGTCAGCCCTAATTTTCGATACAGTCGATTGCTGAGCGAGAGCAATTCCAGGTCGGTATCGCCGACGGCTCCAACAACAAACTGTGTCACTGTACGTGCCAATTTCTGATACGGATGCTCTTGCCTGATCTTCTGTGCCCATTGCAACATTTTTAATAACTCACCTATGAAATCTTTCTTTGGAGCAAGTGCACTCAATCGTTCCTGAGTTGGTCCTTCCAAATTCACCGAGACGCGATCTGCCAATTGCATCGCCCGAAATAATTGTTCATATTCCACGCCTGGCATAATTTTGAGGTGAATATAACCCTTATATTCGAATCGATGACGAATGATGGCAATGGTATCGATAATCTTGTCCTGAGTGGTCACACTACCTTTGATGATTCCTGATGAGAGAAAAATCCCCTCTACCCGACTCGCCTCCTGTAACGTATTGAATGCTTTTGCCATCTCATCTGGTGAAAAGGTCATCCTATGTGTTTTGCTGCGCCCGGCACGAAAAGGGCAATAAAAGCAATTACGCTCGCAAGCGGTAGTCATCATAGCTTTGAGTATCGGTTTTTTACCTGTTGGCGTCACCACATTCGTAATGCACTCGTCAAGACTATGCGATTGGTAGGGCAAACGTTTATGCTCCACCTGTGGTTGATCTCCAGAGGGCTCAAAATTTGTAGTGTTGCCCAATTGGGCGAGCTTCGTTAACGTGTCATGAACAGTTTGCACTAACATATACAAAGTATATTGTACTTATGTTCTACTTGTCAATTCTAATTGAGGAAAATTTTGCAGGATCAAACATTTGGAATGGAAAGATTAAGATATATTAACCCTGAATAATTTATTCAGAAGAGTATCTTAACGACATCGTTACCAAAACACAACCTTAAGCATGATATACTTTTCTCGATCATGCACATTACCTTAGGAGTACAGTATGCAAGAAGAAGTAGAATATACACTTCCCCAAATGGTTGACGAAGTTCGAGCTGGCAGGATGACACGTCGGGCCTTTATGAAGAAACTCACGATCATGGGTATTACAACTGTGGGCATTAGTGCTATCGTCGCCTCAATATCCACTTCATCAACTTCAGCGACTGCGCCACTTACGTATAGCCATGCAGCGCAACACCTACAGCATCATGATCATCACCTCAGACATCAAGCCAATGGCAATCTTCATGCCTTGAACCAGGATTATGCAGAAAATGCAATCGTCGAGGATAGCATGCATGCGCAACCATTTATTGGTCGCGCTGCGATTATGGAGCGTAAGAATATCATCACATCGGCTGCTTCCGAAGCAAAGATTACGATAACCAATCGCATTGTTACTGGTCACCAGGTTACGGCCGAATGGGTTGCTACAGGCATCCACACAGGAGATCTTCCAGGCTTACCAGCTTCAGGCCGTCCTTTCTCTATTCATGGGGTTACTGTTGTAATCCGTCACGAGGGCAAGATTGTGCGTGAGGCACTCTATTATGATGTAAATCAACTTCATCGACAGCTTGGCTAAGAATTTCATTGCATTCATAATCTGGCACATCGTCAGTGCAGGCAAAATAGTATATCATTCGTAAACATATACAGAAGCTAATTCGGGTGTTAAATCAGCTTTGATGCTTCAATATGGAGGGAGAAAGAGACATATGTTTCTCCCTACTTTCATGTTATCTTGCCAATATTGACAAACTCTTGCGCATAGATTATATATCTTAAAGACATATCTATCAGCAATATCTGATAAACCTGTCTTTGAGAGATGGCTGCATTTTGCCTTTTCTTTCCATGATTGTAAATAGAAGCAAATTTGACACACACCCACCTACTATTTGACAGAGGTAATCTATGTACGAGCTCATCATTCTCTCCTTGCTTATGCGGGAACCACTCCACGGTTATTTGATATCCAAAATCATCAATGATATCATTGGACCTATAGCGAAGGTAAGTCATGGTTGGCTCTATCCTCGTCTGGCCAAACTAGAAGAAGAAGGATTGATCGTGAATTCTGTTGTAGGCGATGAGGGGAAAAAAGGTGAGCGCCAACTTCGCACATACCACATTACGGAAGATGGGCGCAAACGCTTTCATGAGTTAATGATGGATACAACATCAAATCCAGGCGAATACTCAAAATTCTTCTGGCAGAAAGTAAGTTTCCTCGGATATCTTCACCCAGCCGAACGCTTACACCTCATAGACCACTATATTAACTACTGTCAGACACACATATTGCATCTAAAGGAGCAGTCAAAGAATCTGGTTGAAGGCAAGGTTCAGTACCATGCTTTGGATATCTCCCAACTTGAAGGGACTTTACATGTCTTGCGTCGATCAACAAGCCAGTGGCAAGTTGATTTGGAGTATGCCAACAGCTTACGTGAAAAAGAAATGGCACTGGCGCTTGTTGAACCATCTGTAACGTAGATCACAAAAATGTGATATAGTGGTTAGGTAAAGACCACTTCTACATTACACACCAGGAGACAGACCCATGGAATTACTCGTCGACAGCTATGGACGACGCATAAAAAGTTTACGCATCTCTATTACCGATAAATGCAACTTTCGCTGCACCTACTGTATGCCAGCAGAAGGTTTACCATGGCTTAAGAAAGCAGAGATTCTTTCGTATGAGGAAATCGAACGCTTTGCCAGGGTTGCAGTTAATATCGGTATTGAGCAAATTCGTCTAACCGGTGGTGAACCACTTGTGCGCAGAGATATTCCTGATCTTGTGCGCCAATTACGTAAGATTGAAGGGTTACGAAGCCTGAGCCTGACAACTAATGGAATCCTGCTTAAGCAGCTTGCTGGAGCACTTGCAGAGGCTGGCCTGACACGTATCAATGTCAGCATGGATTCACTTATGCGCGAGAAGTTTGCAAAACTTACACGCAGAGATCAACTTGCCCGTGTTTTAGAGGGATTGGAGGAGCTCGAAAAATATCCATCTATCCATCCAATCAAAGTAAATGCAGTTGCGATCAAGGACTATAGCGAAGAAGAAGTGCTTGAATTTGTACGCCTGGCTCGCCGTAAAGCCTACGTTATGCGTTGGATAGAATTTATGCCTCTGGATGCGGATCAGATCTGGCGCAAAGAGGACATTTTGACAGGCGCTGAACTGAAGGCCATTATCGAAGACGAATATGGTCCACTCGTTCCGATAACAACAGGTGATCCATCCGAAACTGCACGTCGTTATACGTTTAATGATGGTATAGGTGAAGTTGGCTTTATTAACCCAGTGAGCGAACCATTCTGCGCAACATGCGATCGCATCCGCCTGACAGCTGATGGGCAATTACGCACATGTCTATTCGCCACTGAAGAGACTGATTTGCGGGCAATCTTACGCTCAAACGCATCCGATGAAGACCTGGCCAAGGCTATTCGTCAGGCCGTCTGGAACAAAGAACTCAAGCATTACATAGGGGATAAACGCTTCAAGAGAGCAAATCGCAGTATGTCAATGATTGGCGGTTGAGTAGAGTAATAACCATCTAGAATCACGATCTATTTTAAGCAGTAGCAACTTATACATGTAATTCATGCATCAGGAATATAAACAGCATTTAAGTTCAGCGTTACTAATAAGCTTAAAATTCGTCGTTATAGTCAAATAGAAATACTCAGTCCGAAAGCGAGCCAACTTTCAAATGGATTGTCCGTCATGATAGCGCAAGACCAGAAAGAGGCCAATGTGGCACATGATGAGGCGGACCTGCTAACTGTCCGCGAAGTTGCTAAACAATTGCGAGTGGATGATACCACAGTGCGACGTTGGATTAAAAATGGGGCTCTTGAGGCAATAACTCTGCCACATCGGGGAACTCGTCAAGCTTATCGCATTCGCCGCTCTACAGTAGACGCCTTGCTCACTCCTGCTGAACGATCAGAAAAAACCGAGTAGGTTTTTGTATTGAAATGACTATAGACAGGAAAAGCTCAACGGAAGATTGCCTTCCGCTATTGCTGTCATCGATTCCACAACAGGACTTATGAACCAATCTCTTCAGAAAGCAAAAACAAACATACACCCTGAAAATGAATACATTGTAGGTTCCTACAGATGGTTTACCTACCCTGCTGATTTGACTGGTTTGCGGCTCATTTGTATAGAAGATCTCACCACAGGTACTGTAACTACTACCACGATTGCCAATCCGACAAAACGAACGGCAGCACATAAAGCATGGGCGGGCGCTCGTCAATCACGTGCTGCTGGTATGCCGTGGGAGATTTTACATGAAATGGGTGAAAAAGGAGTCGACCCAGATCAGAAACTCGAGGAAATGTTTCGTGGATATGGTCATGCATCCGTTGGTGATATGGCAAGGTTGACTGTTGATTTTGGCAAGATACCTATGCATTTGTGTCTGGCTCTCTTTCATGAAGGATCTCTAAATTCAGGCCAGGAAAAATCAACTCGCTACCAGGCAGCATTTGGGAAAGCAGTTCTCCATCCCCTGCGACTCTATGTTCCCGAAAGTTTGCCAAAAGAGGAACTAGAAGACTTAGAAAAGGAATACCAATCTTTCGGAATTGAATCCCTAGAGTTGTTCGCGAAACATAGAGCGGTGTTGTTGCGTGCTTTCGAGGAGTATTACCAGGTTGATACCACAAAACAAGATCAGAGAGGCGCTCTCACATCGCGTGTGCTTGATTGCGTGAGGTATTTCTTACTCTTAGGTCAGTGGAGTGGGATGTCTTTCGAAACGTCTGCTCGCGATTGGTCTCGCATTATTGCTGAACTGAAAGCTTCTCCCCTTATCTATTACCAGAGGGTTGCTGTTCAGATTGAAAAATTGCTCGCACCTACAAGAGAAGAAGAGGAAGCACTCGACTATAAAGCAGAAGCGCCAGGGCTTATCCGGCATACAGCCCCTCAATTCACCGCAAATATGAACCTGCATACGTTAAAGCAATTCCTTGAAGAACAAACGGACTTGCTACACAGCGTCTCAATATACAGCGGTTCGGCTGAATCTGTGAACCAGCATGTGAGCCTGATCGAGCCATTGTATACAGAGGGAGACCGCTTAGCTGCATCATATGCCTTGCTGTTATGGCCTGGACTTGAGAGATCGCAACTCCTCAACTGGGTACATAATCAAGATAGTGAAACAAAAAAAGCCATCAGTACCATTATTTTTTCAGGTCATAGCAACTATGCTGAATTGCCGGGGTTTGGACGTACAACACGTATGACACTCGTAATGGAGAGTTTCTTAGGAGAATTACGCGATTTGAACCGCCATCGAGCATGGGGAAGATTTTTTCCTTTGCCACTGGTTTTTGGAGAAAGACTGACAAAGGAAACGATAGCACAAATTATCGCTCGCGGTTTTGGGTTGCCGTTGTATTTGACAGATGTTGCAGCATTTGCAGAACACAAAACCGCTTTTGAGCAAGCCTTAGTGGCGTATTATACGAAGCTACAAATGTTCTTGGAGAAAGTTGCGGCCTCATATCAAGATAGCATTGACTATGGATTTGTCCTCAATCTTTTGCCACTCGCTCACCGGGTAGATCTTTGGATGCATGGTGATCCAAAGCAGGCGGCTTACTTCACAGCACAACGTTCTCGACCCGGTGGGCATATCAACTACCGTTCTCTTGCTTACGAAGCCAATCAACTGCTGGCCAAGAGTGATCCATTTCTTTCTGGTATGCAGTTATCAAAGAAACCGAATCCAACAAGCCGAGAGGAGTTCTTTGATAGGAGTTAACCACTACCCCACCGCTTTCTGAGTCTTGGCAGAATTTCTTTCGAGTAAAGTTGCAGAAAACGCGACTGATCCTCCCCGGGAGCATGGAAGATCAGGTGAGTGAAACCAAATTCGATGTAAGGACGAATCTGTTCCACATGTTCCTCAGGATCATTCGAGACAAGCCACCGGCGATGAGCCTGGTCAGCCACAGTCTGAGCTTTTTGCTCCATCTCACGCGGATCATGTATTGCAACTTTGTCTTCAGCAGGTAAGGCAAGCGCAGCCCAGATACGTGTATCATCCATCGCTCGCTGGCGATCTTTGTCAAATGAAACTTTGACTTCAATTGTATGCTCGATCGTTGCGGGATCACGGCCGACTGCCTTCGCTCCTTCGTCAACTGCTGGAAGGAGTTGATCCGTATAGAGTTGATCGCCTTTTCCAGAAGTGCAGATAAAGCCATCTCCAGCCCTGCCTGCGAATTTTGCAGCGACGGGCCCACCCGCACTAATATAAATAGGTACAGGTTCGTCAGGACGGTCATAAATTGTTGCGTTGCGAGTTTGATAATATGTTCCCTCGAAAGTGACAAGCTCTTCAGTCCAGAGACGCTTGATGAGTTCGACGGCTTCGCGTAAACGTGCTAAACGTTCTTTAGCAGGTGGCCAATCTGCTCCGGTAACCGCAATCTCATTAAGTGATTCTCCCGATCCTACTCCTAGAATCATTCTTCCGGGATTAAGCACGCCCAGTGTTCCAAATGCCTGTGCTACGACTGCTGGCTGATAGGTGCGTTCACCAACAGCACCTAGCCAAGCAAAAGCCTGGGGAGCATGCCCACCAGTATGACGCCACGGCTGGAAATGGTCACTTACCCAAACACTATCAAACCCACATTCTTCCGCCTCAATGGCAAAGTTAAGCAACTGTCGCGGGCCAAACTGCTCTGCTGAAGCCTTATAACCCAACTTCAAAGGGTGATTGGTCATTATTAAAACTCCTCTAATGTACGATACTGCAAAAATACTCTTTTAGCTATTATAAAGCATCATAGTTTGTTGTTGCGACAAAGTTGCGACAATTGTGTGATTTGGCTGCGACATCTCTCTGCTACTCTTGAGCCATAGACATCTTGCATACGCGACCAATTTGAAAAAGATAGAGGTAGGCCAGGGAAGTGACAAGATGATTGAGGAGAATTTATGCCTGTTGATCGATTTTGGTACGAACTACGCATCACGGGGAGATGGGTGATACTCATTCCTCTTTTGATCCTGCTAAGTGTTGCTTTTCTGGCAACACTGTTAACGATCATGCAAGTGAGTCATCTGAGAATCTCTCAGGTATTAACTGGGAGCCTGGAGATGGTACTTCCATTAGCGGCGGGTTTGTTGACAGCGACCATTATTAGCCACGACACAGCTATTGAGTTACAACTGACCATGCCTAAAACGTATCGCATGACGGCGCTCGTTCGTTTGAGTTTGATTATTGCCTGCACAAGCTGTATAGTGCTGTTCTCTAGCATGTTTATTTTTCATCTTAGATTTTGGCGTGTGCCATCACAAGTAGAAACCTGGAAAGTCCTACCACAGTTTCTGATTGGACAGTTAACTTGGCTTGCGCCTCTCCTCTGGTTTGTGGCCATGGGTTTCTGTCTGGCACTGCTCATCCGCAGTCGTTCAGCCAGTAGTGCGCTGCTTGGCGGAATCTGGATGATCGAAGCCATCTTCTATGGGTATTTTACTATCATCGATTGGTTAAAACCATTGTTTCTTTTTCCAACCACACTTGCTCCCGGCATCAGTTTCTGGCTGAGCAATCGCATTGAGTTACTCATCGCAGCATTAGCGCTCATACTGGTTGGTTGGTTACTGCTACACAATTCAGAGCTACTCTTACAAGGAACGGCGGGAGAAGAATGAAGAAATATAGGCATTGATAAGAAAATCTACAAGTTAGAAAATTCAGGAGAACATTAATTATGAAGATCGCAATTAATCACCTCGATAAAACTTATCGAGGCGGTATTCACGCTCTCAAGGATGCAACTCTGAACATCGAAGGTGGAATGTTCGGCTTTTTAGGACCAAATGGTGCTGGCAAGACGACGCTCATGCGTATTCTCGCTGGCATCCTACATCCAACGAATGGATTGGTACACATTGGCAACTATGATGGCAACACTGAGGGTGGTCATAATGCAATCAAACGCGTGCTGGGCTATTTGCCGCAAGATTTCGGCGTCTATCCAGATCTCTCTGCCCACGAATTCCTCGATTATATTGGTATCCTCAAAGGACTTGATGATCGAACAGCGCGCCATCAGCGTGTTGAGGAATTACTCGAAATCGTTTCACTTACTCCTGTATCTAACCGCAAGCTCAAGACATTCTCAGGAGGCATGAAGCGGCGCATTGGAATTGCACAGGCACTTCTGAATGATCCACAGTTGTTGATTGTGGACGAGCCCACAGCAGGTCTTGACCCGGAAGAGCGCATCCGCTTCCGCAATCTACTTTCAGAATTAGGTGGGAATCGGACGATCATCCTTTCTACTCATATCGTAGAAGATATTGCTCAAACTTGTCAACAACTCGCCATTATGAAAGGCGGTCACATCATTTTCCAGGGTAACGTGGCTGACTTGATCAGTAAGACATCAAGCAAAGTTTGGATTGTCAACACTCGAGGAATTAAACCAGAAGGAAACATTACGGTCATGTCCACACTAAATTTGAGTAGCTCAGTACAATATCGTGTTGTGGGAGAACTTTTCGACCGAACGGGAGCTATACAGGTAGAGCCTAACCTTGAGGATAGCTATGTCTGGCAGATGCTTGAAGCTCGCAGACCTCTAGATGCAAATACCTTATGAGGACCATGCCTTATTGCTTTTGATCTCGATTTCTATACGGAGGAATATTGTCATGAATCAACGAGCATCATTTCTTGGTGCATTGAAATATGAGTTTCGTATGCAGCTACATCGTCGTGCTATATGGATCACATTCATCGCATTGGGATTGTTTTTTACCCAATTTCATCAGCCATGGTTTAGACCTATTACCTCTCCAGCTAGTGCCTCAATCATCTACTGGACCGGAATTGTGCAATCGTTTCTTGCAGTAGCGGTAGGCCTCTTATTGGCTGATCGTTTGCCTCGAGACCGGCGGACAAAGGTCGATGAGCTGCTTAAAACTTTACCTGCTGCAGTCAGTACAAGAATCTTTGGCAAATACCTGGGAAGCACGATTGCAACACTAGTTCCTATGTTTGTGATTTACAGCATCGGTATTGCCTACATTCTTTTACGCTGGCACACCATGCAGGTACTTCCGCTAGCATTTGCATCCTTTGCCGCGATTGTGCTACCAGGCATAATATTCATTGGGGCATTTTCCATTGCCTGTACCGCTATTCTCTGGGTACCATTGTATCAGATCCTCTTTGTTGGTTATTGGTTTTGGGGAAACTTGCTCCCTGATATCGGGATTCCTACACTGAGCACAACCATTCTCACTCCGGTAGGAGGCTATATGTGTACAGGTTTCTTTAATCCACTTGGCACGTTCAGAAGTTGGGAAACTCGAGTTACAGTATGAGTCAACTGATATTAGTCAGCTTGTCCGAAAAATCGTCGAGAAAGGCGCTCCTTTGATATGGCAGTCAAGCAGGATCGAGATGGTAGCAGATACTCCTTCAGAAACTGTAAATGTACTGGTTGATCCGCAGCGATTGGAGCAAGTACTACGAAATCTTCTTCATAATGCTGTTCGCCATACAGCCCCAGGTGGTATTGTCGCTGTAGAAGTTAAAGTAGAGTCCGAAGAAGTTCTCATCCTTATCAAGGATACAGGTGAAGGAATTTCGCCAAAGGATTTGCCTCACATCTGGGAGCGTTTCTATCAAACGGAGAGGTCCCATACTCTCATTGATGGTGGCGCAGGCTTAGGTCTGGCATTAGTCAAAGAGTGGGTAGAGGAGATGGGTGGTACAGTATCAGCTGAAAGTGCTGTAAACGAGGGAAGTTGCTTTACGCTCCACTTACCTCGTTCCATAGAATACAGCGAGGATCGGTTGCTTGGCAGTTGAAATCAGTAAGATTCTCACAACTCACTTCGGTAAAGCTGCATACCTTTTAACACAGGCTCATCCGTTGGGTGCATATCGAACTCCGCTGCCAAACTCTCTGATGCAGTGTCTTCTATAGGTAACAATGCTTCAAAGTAAATCGGAAAAGCTTGTTGTTGAGCTTCGAACTCAATTTCGGATGCTAGCAAACGAGCGTGGTTGAGAGCGCAAATCATTAAGGCTTGACCAGCACCACGCCTTCGAGACTGCGGAAGCACAGCTCCCTCACAAAGGAAATGATATGCATGATGGCTCTGCCTAAACTGTAAAACAGAGTAACCCACAACCTCACCCTCAAGGCCATCTAAGACATCTCCCTGGCCCCAATTATTCAGATCATCGTCATCATCGGTAATCAGAAAGATTGTTGATGCTGCTTGAAATTCTGGCTGCGCTAGCCATTCCTCGAAGTCGGCTATGCTCATCGAATCTACGTTATCGGCATGGGCAGCAAGTTGTTGTATGTGTACAAGTGTTGGAATATCTCCCTGCCGATAGTTACGAATTCGCATACTATGTTTGCTCCTTAAATGCTCGTGATTCTATGATCATACACCGCAAACAATAGAGATGCAATGTATAATAACTTGTACTGGCCCCTTTTGAGGTCACAATAAGGTGGATCATCATGATACTTCAATAGCAATTCCACCATTAAGTAAAATATACTTTTATTAACCAATATCGTTTCTTTCGGATTTTTAGTCGTCACAACAAACCTAATCATTGAACTAGCCAAAGGAGGCTTATCTTGCCTGATCTCACTCATGTAGAGCGAATTCGCCAGCAAATGCCTGCCACCACTAAGAACCTTTTCCTTAACGCTGGCTCTTTTGGTCCCTTACCAAGTTGTGTAGTACAAGCCATGCAGGAACAAATGCAGGAAGAATGGCAAAATGGTCGGTTAGGTGTAGCAGCATTTGAAGCCATGGGGAAAATCTACGACGATGCACGCGGCAGCGTGGCTCGTCTCCTGAATGCTGATCTAGACGAAATCGCTTTGACTGATAATACTGGCGAAGGTCTCAATATCATCAGCAATGGCATCCAATGGCATGAAGGTGACGAAGTCATAACCACTAATCACGAGCATATAAGTCTACTTGCGCCTCTATACCAGTTACGAGATCGCTATGGTATTGTCATCCGCTTTGCTGATATTGGCCAAACAGCAGAACAGCCTGTTCTCAAAGCCATCGCAGACCTGATAACATCGCACACACGCCTGATCTCCATCTCACATGTCACCTGGACAACAGGCGCAGTTCTCAACATCGGCGAAGTCGCTTATATGGGACGCGAATGGGGCATACCTGTGCTTATTGATGGCGCACAATCTGCAGGGGCAATACCAGTCAATGTGAAGGCACTTGGTATTGATTTCTACGCAATACCTATGCAGAAGTGGCTATGCGGGCCGGACGGCACAGGAGCACTCTATGTTCGTAGTGATGCGCTTAGCTATGTCTCACCGACTTATGTAGGACCATGGTCAATCAAACATGAAGAAGGACTGGAATGGGAACTGCTTGAGAATGCTCAACGCTTCGAGGTAGGAGGTCGGCAAACTGCAGCCATAGCTGGTCAAGCAGCGGTACTGAAATGGCTGGAGGAAACTGTTGGCTACGAATGGCTATTTGAGCGTATTGCATCGCTGAGCGCATATGCTTATAAGTCTCTTAAAACAGTGCCAGGATTAACCTTACTTACCCCGCGATCGGGAGAAAGTGGACTGGTTTCTTTCACGTTGGATGGACATGACGATACTGAGGTAGTTACATATCTGCGAGACAAGCACAATATGTATATTCGCAACATACCCACTACCAAATCACTTCGCATCTCAACAGGCTTCTACAATACCGAGGAAGAAATTGATAAACTGGTAGCAGCCTTAAAGGAAATGTAGTGGCTGCTCTCTGTTCATCAGGGTCTGATCGCCTAGCGCATGAGCTGTTTAATCGGTTGAGCATACTCCAATAGTAGAAAGGATCAACGAGTCATGAATACCCACCATTCTATCCGACATTCATTAGCAGATCATGTTGTCCTTATCGGCGGAGGCTCAACCAACGCTCTTACAGCCGTACGGCTGGCAGAGCGCGGATTCCGCGTTACGATTCTTGAAAAGGCAAAAATTGGCAATGGCTCCTCAAGTCGCTCGGCAGCCGGTATTCGGGCACAGTTCAGTGTTGAGGAAACAGTTGTGGGCATGCAATACTCTGAATGGTGGTATACACAGTTTCATGAGATTCTGCACACTCCACCTGAAAGAAGGCAACCCGTTATTCAACAGAATGGTTACCTCTTTCTATACGAGGATTCCGAGCAAGCTGCACCAGCCTGGAAACCTGGTATCCGAAACGCAGTTGCACAATCCTGGCAACAAGCCCAGGATAACGTTACAATGCAACAAAAGGTCGGCTTACCTGTCGAAATTCTTACCCCTCAAGAGGTGAATGAACGCTGTCCACATATCGAACCTTATCGTCTCATAGGAGCGACATGGTGTCCTACTGATGGATTCCTTTTTCCTCAGATGATCTACATGGAAGGCTTTCGACGCGCACAGGAGTTAGGCGCAAATTTGATGCAGGATACGGAAGTCATTGGCGCTACGCTTCGTGGCGGCCGTATCATCGCTCTCGAAACGACGAGAGGCCTTATAGAGGCTGACTGGTTCGTCAATGGGACCAATGCCTGGGCTCCACGACTCAGTCGATACATAGGCGCAATGCCTCTGCCTATTTCACCACTCAAGCGCTATCACTACTTTCTGAAGCCAGATAGACCAATCATGAGTCGGGAGGAATGGCTACATTTGCCTATGACCATCTATGGTATGGGTGCAGGTCGAGGAGCGCATAGCCGTCCAGAGAATGAACTGTTGATGCTTGCATGGGCACATGAGACCTTGCCTGAACCCAATTTCAGCGATGAAGATCAGGATCGAATCGACCCTCCATTTAATCATAGCAATGGTATAGACAACTTTGGATACGCTATAGTTGAGCAGGTAATGGACTTTGCACCACGTTTAGCTGATGCTGGTGGATTGACGGCAACATCATCCGGCTTCTACGGCACAACACCTGACGCGAATCCTATGATTGGTTTTGACGCAAACCTGGACAATCTAGTTCACGCTGCCGGTTTCTCGGGACATGGCTTAATGCACGCTCCGATCACTGCCTTGCTTGTAGAGGCAATCATTGCTGGAGATGTTGAAGAGGGACAACAGGTTCGGCTCCCACCACCCTTCGAAAAGCATTCTATCGATCTTGCTGCTTTCGTCCCTACTCGATCTTTTTCGCCATCTAAAAAGGAGGCGCTTGTTCTATAGAGTAGGAAAACCGCCTATGTGGGCGGGTGAACCGGCGACGTCCTATTTTCCCGTGGGGTTGCCCCCAAAGTATCGTCAGAGCTGAAGAGCTTAACTTCCGTGTTCGGGATGGGAACGGGTGTACCCTCTTCGCTATTGCCACCGGTTCACCTGCACATACAGGCGGTTTCT
>WNFW01000250.1_pt1 | contig 33383 bp, 31 predicted proteins | sample 5400131 | NCBI WGS metagenome assembly WNFW01 (sample SAMN13153362, study PRJNA577476) | soil metagenome | isolation source: 20 cm soil or saprolite under grassland replicate 1 | place: USA:California | collected 2016-06-15 | reverse complement strand
TCGTCTGTGAGTTGCGCCATGGTGCATGAGCTCGGCCAGCCGTGGCAAAATATCACCGGCGTCCCATTTGCATCGCCGTATTCTTGGAACGCAACGACAGCGCCGCCTTGGAGTTCAACGAATTTTTGCTTCGTCATACTAAAACAGCCCCCCAGGTCTTTTTTTCGCACTAGTATTGCAAGCTCCTAATCTGTAAGGCAGACTGTAGTGCGAACAAGGCGCCGTGGCCTTTCGCATCATTGGTTATGAATGATTACTCACAACCTCCCGCGGGAAAAATCTCGGTGCACGGCAATGGCCTGGGCGTGCCGTCGCCCGAGCAGGTCGAAAGACGCGCACGGGAAATTGCGATGATCGATGAACGCAATCCCGACGAGTTTACCGAAGCAGACTGGAGACAGGCTCGCCATGAATTGATGGGTGCGGAAAATAACACGCCACCGGAAGAGACTCCGGATAATGCCGGGCTTACGGAAGAGTGGAGCGTGGTGGCCAGCTCCAAGGGCCACCGGATGCCGCGCCCCGGTACCGAGGAAGAGGAAACGGTCGGCGAGCATTGCGTGATCGACGGTCTCGAGGAAGCGACTCATGACCAGATGCTCGAAGCGCGTCGGGAAGAACTCGAACAAGAGGGAGAAAACCTTTGAGTCCGGTTTCAGCTGAAGCCGCCACCGACACGGTCGCGGCCAAAACACGGGATTTTCATCCGGGGACAGGCCGTGTTGAGCGCCTTCTTACCCGTTTTCATCAAATCAGAGACTTCACCAACAGTCTCTGCGCGGGTCTCGAGCCTGAAGACTGTGTCGTCCAGTCGATGCCCGACGTGAGCCCGACAAAATGGCATCTCGCCCATACCACCTGGTTTTTTGAAACGTTTATCCTCAAGAAATTCAGTCCCGGTTATCGCTCCGAAATTCCACAATACGCTTATCTGTTTAATTCGTACTACAATGCCGCTGGCGACATGCACCGGCGCGATCTACGCGGATTAATATCGCGCCCAACGGTGGGGGAAGCACAGCGCTATCGCGCATCGATCGATTCGCATATCGACAATCTACTTTCCGGTGCGGATGAAAGGTTACTCGATGAAATCGAACCGATCGTCGTTCTCGGGATTCACCATGAGCAACAACACCAGGAATTGCTGGTCACGGATATCAAGCACGTGTTCGCGCAGAACCCACTTTATCCTGTCTTTCGCGGTGAGGCGCGTCACTCCGTGCGCGCCGAAGAACGGACGGCAACGGAGTGCCATCCCTACCACTTCATCGAGTTCGATGAAGAAATCGTCGAGATTGGGTATGATGGCCGCGGATTCGCCTACGACAACGAAGGGCCCCGGCACCGAGCGTTGGTTCCCGCGTTTAGACTTGCTACGCGGCCGGTCACAAATGGCGAGTACATGGCATTCATTGAAGATAATGGTTATGCACGACCGGAATTTTGGTTGTCACTGGGATGGATGACCGTGAATGACCAACGCTGGCAGGCACCCCTTTATTGGACAAAACACGAAGGCGCCTGGTGGAACTTTACTCTTTCAGGATTTCGTCCAGTCGACGAATCCGAACCCGTGACGCACCTGAGTTATTTCGAAGCTGACGCGTATGCGAACTGGGCAGGAGCGCGTCTTCCGACAGAGTTCGAATGGGAGCGCGCTGCGCTCCATTGTCCGATCGAAGGAAATTTTGTCGATGATGAGAAGTTTCACCCGCGTTCGCTGGCCACTTCAGAAAAAGATGGGCGCCTTCACCAAATGTTTGGCGATGTTTGGGAATGGACGCGCAGCGCCTATTCTCCTTATCCAGGCTATCGCGCCGCGCCAGGCGCGCTTGGTGAATACAATGGCAAGTTCATGTGCAACCAATATGTTTTGCGTGGCGGTTCCTGCGCCACTTCGCGCAGTCATATTCGCCGGACTTACCGCAATTTCTTCCAACCGGAGAAACGCTGGCAGTTTACAGGGATCCGACTCGCACGCGATCCACAATGAATCGATAAAGCGCGGCCGCCAGTCGCGCGCCAAACGATTATGCGATAATGACTGCAGACCAGCTCACGACCACACAACCTCCATCTGCGATTCCGCCGGCAACTTCTGATTTGCTCTCAGATGTCATCGCGGGGCTTTCGTCCGACCCACGTACGCTGCCTTGCAAGTATTTCTATGATGAGCAAGGCGCCGCGTTGTTCCAAAAAATTTGCGAGCTGCCGGAGTATTATATCACTCGAACTGAGATCGATATTCTAAGTCGATATCATGCCGAAATCGCATCGCAAATTGGTCCGAATGTCGAGCTGATTGGGCTTGGAACTGGCGCGGGGACAAAGACAAGGATTCTCATCGAAGCGCTGGATAAAGCCGCTGTTTACATCCCTGTCGATATCTCCGAAAAGCAGCTGCGTAAATCGACTGCGGTCTTCCAAAAGATTTTTCCCAATCTCGAAATTCTGCCTGTGTGCGCCGATTATCTGCAGCCTGTCGTGTTGCCTTCACCCCGCCATGACGCTGCCCGTAATGTCGTTTATTTTCCCGGATCGACGATCGGCAATTTCGAGCCAAATGAGGCGTTAGAATTTTTGCGACGCATTGCCAATGTTTCGGGTCGAGGCGGCGGGCTGCTCATCGGCGCGGATTTGCAAAAAGATCAAAACGTGATCGAAGCCGCGTACAACGACAGCGCCGGCGTTACGGCCGAATTCAATTTGAACTTACTGGCGCACATTAATCGGAAAACCGGTGCAAATTTCGATCTGAACCAATGGCAACATCGCGCTATTTACAACTCTGAAGCAGGCCGCATCGAGATGTATTTGATCAGCCAGGCTGATCAAACGGTTCGCATACAGGATCGAGAGTTTCACTTCCGCGCGGGTGAAAGGATTCTGACCGAGCATTCCTACAAGCACACACCCGAGGGTTTCATCTCCCTGGCTGGCAAGGCCGGATTTGATTTCGTCAAATTGTGGACCGACGACGCTCGGTTGTTTGGAGTTTTTTATTTTGTAACCGCTATGTGAGGCAGACAATCCTGTCTGCGCCGAGTTGCGTATTTGCGGCCTAAGAACTTGCAGGCAGGGTTGCCTACATCACGGCCCGTAATGAGCGCCCTTGTTAACCTTGTCGATGTAAGCAAGCACTACGCGGGCGCAACGGCGTTGCATTCGACAAATCTTTCCGTCGAACGCGGCAAGACCACCGTTCTTATTGGGCCAAGTGGCTGCGGCAAATCGACCTTGCTTCGCTTGATCATTCGTTTGATTGAGCCCGACTCCGGCTCGATCGAGTTCGACGATGAACTGATCACATCCGATATCATCGGCACGCTGCGTCGGCGGATTGGATACGTGATTCAGGAGGGCGGATTGTTTCCCCATCTGACTGCACGCGCCAATGTCCTGTTGATGGCGCGCCACGTCGGCAAACCCGAGGATAAAATGCAGAACAGGCTGGCCGAATTGTGCGAACTGACGAGATTTCCTGTCAATCTGCTCTCACGGTATCCCGTCGAACTTTCCGGAGGTCAACGGCAACGCGTCGGTTTGATGCGCGCATTAATGCTTTCACCGGAACTATTGTTGCTCGATGAGCCGCTTGGCGCTCTGGATCCGCTGGTAAGGGCTTCTTTGCAAAAAGATCTCAAAGAAATTTTTGCGCGGCTGCAGCAAACGGTGCTCTTCGTCACCCACGATCTGGCAGAGGCGGCTTATTTTGGTGATGAAATCGTCCTCATGAACGAGGGCCGAATCGTGCAACGGGGTCCGGTCTCTGACCTGCGCGACCAACCAACCGACCCTTTCGTGTCGGAATTCATCAACGCGCAACGCGGAGTCACGCTGACATGAAATTCGTTCGCACTGCATTGGCAGGGCGCGACCGGTCCGAGCCGGACGGACATCTCGGGCGCCGCGGATGGCCCGACGGTCCGTCCCTACCATTTTTGCTTCTTTTCGCGGCAGTTGTTTCGACGCATGCGAACCCAGTCATTATCGGCTCGAAAAAATTCACCGAGTCCTACGTTCTCGGTGAAATCTCCCAGCGTGCGCTCAATGACGCTGGTGTTGCAGCGGAACATCGCCAGGGAATGGGCGGCACAATCATCCTCTGGCAAGCGCTTCAAGGGGGACAGATCGATGGCTATCCGGAATACACGGGAACCATCGGGCAAGAAATTCTGAAAAACGATCGGCAACTTTCATCTCAGGAAATTCGAGACGCGCTCGGAAAATTCGGAGTTTGCATGACAGAACCGCTTGGGTTCAACAACACCTACGCATTGGTCATGCGACGCAGCGAAGCGCAGCGCCTGGCAATTCGCACTATCAGCGATCTACGAAAGCATCCAGAGCTCAGAATCGGGCTGACCCATGAATTTCTCGACCGGCAGGATGGGTGGCAGCCGTTGCGCGAGCGTTACGGGCTTCCTCAACAGAGCGTCATTGGGATTGATCATGCGCTCGGTTATGCCGCACTGGCCAATGGCTCGATTGACGTGAAGGACGCCTATTCGACCGACGCAAAGATCGAACAAAACGATCTGGTGGTTCTCGAAGACGATCTTCAATTTTTCCCAAAATATGAGGCCGTCTTTTTATTTCGATCGTCCATGTCTCCCGATGCAATCAATGCGTTGCGCCGGCTCGAAGGAACGCTGAATGAAAAACGAATGATTCACCTGAATATGGAAGCGGAGCGCACGAAGAATTACACCTCCGCTGCTAACTTGTATTTTCAGGACAATGGAAGATCTGCGAGCTTCGCAGGCGAATCATTTCCTCACAAACTCGCGCGCTGGACTCTACGCCATCTCGAGCTCGCAGGATTTTCGCTCTTACTCTCGGTGATCATCGGGATTCCGCTTGGCATTGTTGCCAGTCGCGGCGGATTGATTGGTCACGCAATTCTTGGCTTCGCCAGCGTTGTGCAAACGATTCCATCGCTCGCCTTGCTGGCGTTGCTGGTCCCCCTTCCCTTTTTCGGGATCAGTGTGCGCACTGCGATTGCGGCCTTGTTCCTTTACGGGTTGTTGCCCATCGTGCGGAACACTGCGAGTGGACTGCAGGACATTCCGCGATCACTACGGGAATCTGCTGTTGCTCTGGGACTAAGTCCGTTCACCCGGCTTTGGCAAATCTATCTGCCAATGGCATCGCGCTCGATTCTCTCAGGGATCAAGACTAGCGCGGTGATTAATGTGGGCACTGCAACTCTCGCTGCGCTCATTGGCGCTGGCGGATTAGGCGAGCCGATTTTAAGCGGTCTTAACCTGAATGATCACGTAACGATTTTGCAGGGAGCTATTCCCGCCGCGTTGCTGGCACTACTTGTGCAATGGTTTTTCGATGTGCTTGACCGCGTGTTAATTCCGAAGGGGCTGCGAATATAGGTGGATCGGCTTGTCCTCAAGACGATGCCAAGATGGTCCGCCGAAGGCGCGGATATTAGGCGGCAAGGCCGCATTCAATTACCAACGCGAGGACAACGCGTTCCACCTTTGCTCATTTTCAGCGGCACGCTTAGTTAGAAATATGGCAATCACTTCGGTCAACCCTGCCACAGGCGAAAAGGTCAAGGAGTTTTCTGCCTTCGATGATGCCGAAATCGAAAAGCGTCTGAAGCAAGCCGAATACGCCTCTGCGAAATATCGGCGAACTCCGTTTAGCCAACGTTCGGAACTCTTGGAGGCCACTGCTGAGCTGTTGTTGCTGGAAAAGGAGAGACTCGCCGAAATCATTACCCTCGAAATGGGAAAACTGTTTCGGGCATCATTGGAGGAAGTGCAGAAATGTGCGCGAGGATGTCGATTTTATGCCGACAACGCAGAGCGGTTCCTTGAGGACGAGCCTGCACAAACGGACGCCGCCCGCAGTTATGTCAAATATGAACCGCTGGGACCGGTCCTCGCCATCATGCCGTGGAATTTTCCATTTTGGCAGGTATTCCGATTTGCTGCGCCGGCCTTGATGGCAGGCAATGTCGGTTTACTGAAGCACGCCTCAAATGTGCCGCAGTGCGCACTTGCGATCGAACAAATACTTTGCCGCGCGGGATTCGACGACGGCGTTTTCCAAACGCTCCTGATCGAGCCGGCACAGGTCGAAAATGTAATTGGTGATCCGCGCGTGAAAGCGGTCACGCTGACGGGCAGCGAAAAGGCTGGAATCGAAGTGGCGAGCACGGCTGCACGGCAGATCAAGAAAAGTGTGCTCGAGCTTGGAGGCAGCGACGCCTTTATCGTGATGCCCAGCGCGAATTTCGAAAGCGCACTCAGCACCGCGGTCAAAGCCCGCACCATTAACACCGGACAATCATGCATTGCAGCAAAGCGACTCTTTATTGCAGACGAAATCTACGATGAGTTTCTCGACCAGTTCGTGGACAGGATGCGCGCGTTGAAAGTTGGCGACCCGATGGAGCCGGCCACTGAAATCGGACCTCTCGCAACCGACCAAATTCTGCAAGGCGTGCATGATCAGGTTCAAAAATCAATTGCGGCAGGCGCAAAATTATTGACCGGTGGAAATCGCATTCATGGCCCCGGATTCTTCTATGAACCAACTGTCCTCGTCAATGTGCCACGAGAATCGCCTGCTTATCGCGAAGAAGTTTTTGGTCCAGTCGCATCCATTTTCCGGGTAAGCGACGCGAACCAGGCGATCGAGATGGCAAACGACAGTTCGTTTGGTCTAGGCGCCAGTGCCTGGACGAATAATCCCGAGGAACAAGAGCTCTTCACGTCTGATCTGGAAGCCGGAATGGTTTTCATCAACGCAATGGTTGCATCCGATCCGCGTTTGCCGTTCGGCGGTGTCAAGCGTTCCGGCTATGGACGCGAACTCGGCGCCGCCGGAATTCGCGAGTTCACAAATACGAAAACGATTTGGATTTCCTGAGAAAACGCGGCTCGAATCAACGGTTCACCAACTCCAGGAAACTCCACCATAAAAGGAGCGCCCGTCGCCGGGATGAAATATCTCAGGGTTCGGTTCCGTGCGCGCGTCGGCGATCACGTCGATAGAGGATGCGTAGCGTTGGTTCGTGAGGTTTTTGCAATCGAGAAAAACTGAGAATCCATTGTTCCGTCGAAACCCGGCGCGGAAACCAAGCAGCACATAGCTATCGGCAAAGAGCGTGTTCGCCTGATCCACCGGATAATGCGAAAGATTACACTGCAAGTTTGGACCGGCATAAAAAGCAAACGGGGTCTCGTAAAGCAGTTGCGCTTCATAGACGTGAAACGGAATTCCCGCGATGCGGTTGTCGCCGTAAACGGGATCCCGATCGAAATGAAAATCGTTTAGCGTGTAACTCTGATCGAATGTCAAATGATCGCCCGCCCGATCCCTCTGCTTTGGAACGAAGATTTCCCGGAGCAATTCGACTTCCAACCCTGCCTCGATTCCCTGGTGAATCGAGCGGGGGACGTTCGTCGTTCCGATGTCATTGCCGAACCGATCGTTTAGTTCCAGTAATTCATTTCGTAACCAGGAGCGATAAAACGATAACTCCCACTGAACCCGTGAATATTCTCCGCGCGTTCCAATCTCGATCGTCCAGGCGTGCTGTGGCTGCAGTGGTGTGTAAACAACGCTTGAATCCGGGCCCTCCGTAAACTCAACCAGATTATCGAGCGAAGGTGGTTGCCAGCTGCGGCTGAAATTTACAAATGCCTGCATCTCGTGATTGACTTCGTAAATCGCACCCAACTTGGGATTGAAACCCCAAAAATCCTGCCGATTCGATTGATTCCCTTCCGCATCGCCGACGAATTCATCAATGAAATGACGCTCTGCAAAAATGGCCTGCACTCCAGCGAGGATCGATAATTGACGTGCAACGTAAAATTGATCCTCGAGGTACAATGGAAGATTTAGCGAAATGCCTTCACCGCGCCCTGTCGTCGAGCCTGTGCGCCCGAGGAGATTTTCGTAGTTTTGCTGTGCTCTTCTTCGAATTGCGGGCTCAGCCCGATTGTGAAAAGATTCCGGTGCCCAAAGAGTTCGCGCCGGTTAACGAAGGTCAGATTTCCGCCGAAATTGTCCGAATAAAACATCTCGATCCCCTGCCGAAAATCCGGCGAAAAGAATCCGCGATTCTCAAAATCGCGATGGAACCAGAACGCGCCTGCATCAAGTTGAACGTCATCGGTCCGAATGCTGAGCTTGTCCGCCAGCCGAATGTAATTCCATTCTTTGTTCCAATCCTCCGCAATCGCCAGCGGATTTGCCCGCGAGGGCGAGTCTTCCATCTCTGACTTCGTCAGCCCGCCAGGCAGGTTCCGATCGGTCCGATCCAGCGTGAGATAAAATCGGTTCTCGGCCTGTTCACTGAACTTGTAACCGAGATCAGCAAAAAAGATTTCTGTGTCTTCGCGGCTATGCTCGCGAAAGCCGTCGCGCTCTCTGAGACCAATCGAACCGAACTGATCGAACGCACCTTCTACTGCGCCGCTGCTCATTTCGCCGTGGAAGTAACCGTAACTTCCACCTTCGAGCGAAGCTTGAAACGGCGCCGCATTGTACCCGGTGAGCGGCACGAGGTTGATTGCACCGCCAAGCGTGAGTGCACCGTATTTTAATGCATCCGCACCGCGAAAGATTTCCGCATGACTCAGCGATAACACGTCGAAATCTTCCAGAATGGCTTCGCCGTCCCCCTGATTGTAGTTCAAGCCATCGAGTAAAAACATGACGCCCAGTGGCTCATCCTCGGAGGTGATTCCGGATCCTCGAATCGAAATCTTTGAAACCTCGGCACCGTTTTCGGATTGAAGAAAAACGCCTGGTGTTCTCGGCAGAAAGTCTTCGAAATTCGACGAACGGCCCAGTTTCATCTCATCGGCCGTCTTCATTGTGAAGGCGCCTGGAACTTGCTCTTTTTGCTTCGCAGATTCGTCGGGCGACACCGAGGTGAGTGAGCCGGTCCCTTCTGCTGTGACCGTTACCTCTTCTGTTTCTGCCGGTTTATTTGAAGTCTCGGCTGCCGGCGCAGTTTGAATTTCAATCAGCGCTACTGCTGCCATCGCAATAAGGCTGCAACCTCGCCACATCGAGTGTCTGTCAATTGCTTACCGGAAGTTGCCTCACAAATCGCCACCCGTTTTGCTCGTAGCCCAACGACTCGTAAAACTTGTGTGCTACTTCTCGAGTAAGCCGTGTATCCAAAGCAACACGCCTGATTCCTCTTTGACCAAAATCTTTCTCCGCAGTTGCAATCAACGCGCGGCCAATTCCGCGGCGGCGCGCTGTGCTCGATGTCACCAGGGCAAGAATTCGTCCGGACGGATCGTTGTGCTCATAACTTGGATATGTGAGCGTGCCGATCATCCCGCAGATGCAGCCATCCATTACAGCCACAAAGGTTTTGTAAGACGGGTTCGACAAAATCAACTTTAAGCGTGCTTCCATTTCTACGGGCCTGGTTTCATAGCCGAGTTCGCACATCAACATGGCAAGCTCCAGAGCGTCGCTTCGTTTGGCGTCTCGAATTCGAATGTTGTTCTTCTGTAGTGGTAGCCGTGTCGGTCGCGAGCCTGATTGCCAATCAGGCGACACGTCTGCATTTACCGTGTTGCCGCTGCGATTGCGGCTAGTCATTTATTTCCGTTGCCCTCAAACGCGGCAGCAGCTGTTCGAGAATCGTCGCAACAGATTCATCGACGGTCTGTTGATCGGTGCGCACGACAATCTCCGGGTCCTCGGGCGCTTCGTAGGGCGCGTCAATGCCGGTGAATTCGCGAATCTGACCGGCCCGCGCTTTTTTGTAGAGATTCTTGGGATCGCGCGCTTCACAAACCTCCAGCGGCGCCTCAACAAACACTTCGATAAACTCTGCGTTGCCCTCCAGCGCAATCTCTCGCGCGCGGCTGCGATCCATCCGATAAGGCGAGATGAACGCGGTAATTATTACCGTGCCGGCGTCCGCCATGAGCTTGGCGACTTCGCTTACGCGGCGAATATTTTCCACCCGGTCGTCTGGCGAGAACCCAAGATTTGAGTTCAATCCATGCCGAATGTTGTCACCGTCGAGAACGTACGTATGCATACCGCGAAGGAACAGCTCGCGTTCGAGTGACTGAGCAATGGTCGATTTGCCGGCCCCAGAAAGGCCAGTCAACCAAACAACTGCCCCCCGATGGCCGCTCCGAACTGCTCGCGCGTTGGCGGTAATTTTTCCTTCGGTCCAAAAGATATTTTTGCTTTTTGTAACGGTGCGATCCGTATAAACGCCGCCGAAAATCGTTCCGCCACCACAGATTTGCCCGTCATCTATAATAACAAACCGTCCGAGGTTCGGAATGCGATCGTGATTGTCGAGGACGAGTGGTCCACGGGTTTGGATTGTAAGTCTGCCGATTTCGTTTCGCTCTAATTGTTCGCGTCCGTCGCTCTTCGTCTCCAGTGTCGAAGAATCCATGACTCGCTCGATCGATACGACCTCGCACTTAACGTCCTGGGTTGCCAACCGGAGGCTGTACAAATGTCCAATGCGCAGCGGCTCGCGTACGATCCAGAAAAGGTCCGCATGGAAACGATTTGCCTCGATCGGCGTTTCATTTTCGCGCGACGCGACATAGCCGCGCTCGACGAAAATCTGCTCACTAAGGGTGATCCCGATCGAATCTCCCGCGACAGCCGGGCCGTTTTCCTGCGCGTTCCAACGCTCGATCGTAGCAACCATGGACGCCTTGTTCGCCGGTGAAAACACCAGTTGGTCCCCCGCCCTTAGCGTTCCCGTCTCGATCCGGCCTGCAATAATCCGGCGACCGTCGAAGCGATAAACATCCTGAACACAAAAGCGAAGTGGAAGATCGACATCGCGTTCCTGCGGTTCCAGCAAATCAAGTGCTTCGAGAACACTAGACGCGCCGTACCACTTCATTTTCATACCCGTGCGCGCGACATTCTCGCCTTCCCTGGCCGAGGCCGGAATAAACGTCCGTGCGTCCAACCCAAGCTCGCGAAGAAATTTCCGATATTCCTGTTCGATCTCGCGAAATCGTTTTTCAGAGTAATCCACGAGATCCATCTTGTTTACGACCACGATGAGATGCTTGATACCAAGCATGCTCAGCAGGTAGGCGTGACGTCGGCTCTGTTCGCGCACTCCTTCGTCCGCGCTGATCACCAGGATGGCGGCGTCGGCTCTCGACGCGCCGGTGATCATATTCTTTAAGAATTCCTTATGTCCGGGCGCATCGATGATCGCGTATTCGCGTCGCGGCGTTCGAAAAGGGATTTCGGTCGTATCAATTGTGACGTTTTGTTTTTGCTCCTCCAGAAGGGCATCGAGCAAAAAAGCGAATTCGAATCCCATTCCCTCCGCTGCGCATGCCTTCTTTATCTCTTCGACTTTGCCTTCGGGCAACGAACCTGTGTCGTGCAAGATGCGACCGATCAGCGTGGACTTGCCATGGTCAACATGACCAACGAAGACGATCTTGAGCTTCAGCTCGCTGTCTGGGCTTGGGCGTTGAGCGTTGGGCGTTGAGCTGCCCGCTCGCGAATCCTTTCGGAGTTGGGCGTTTTCTTTTTCGATCATAGAAATCCCTTCGCCCGCAACTTCTGCATCGCATTCCGTTCGTAATGATCCTGGGCGCGACCGGCGCGCTCAGTCGTTTTTGTTGCTGCCAGTTCGGTAATGATCTCGTCGATCGTCGAGGCAGTGCTCTCAATCGGCTGCGTGATGGGACGGCAGCCCAACGATCTAAATCGTTTGCCGTTTCGAGCGAAATACATTTGCGGGATGGGAATGTTTTCGCGCTGGATATAGCGCCAGATATCCACCTCAGTCCAGTCCAGCAAGGGTTGGATGCGAACGTGTTCGCCTTTTGAGGCCGTCGTTACAAACTGGCTCCAGAATTCAGGCGGCTGATCCTTATAATCCCATTCAAACTGGGCGTTGCGTGGCGAAAAATACCGCTCTTTTGCGCGCGTTGGGTCTTCGTCGCGTCGAATGCCGGTGATCAGCGCGTCCCATTTGTATTCGGCCAGTACTTGTTGCAACGCCACCGTCTTTAACTCATGCGTAACTGTTACCGGATCGTGCGTCTCATAACCAATTCCGCGCGCGCGGGCTTCGGTGTTGATTTTAACAATCAGATTGAGGTTGTGATGCTTCTTCGCCCATTCGCGGAAGTCGAGCATCTCAGGGAATTCGTAGGTCGTGTCGATATGCAGAACCGGAAAAGGAACGCGCCCCAAGAAGGCTTTGCGCGCAAGCCAGACTAGAACATTTGAGTCTTTTCCCATCGACCAGGGCATGGCGATATTTTTGAAGGCGTGGTACGCCTCGCGAAAAATGAAAATGCTCTGGTTCTCGAGATCGTCGAGATGAGTGCGCGTTGTCTCGTTCATTGTAAGAAGCGCTTCTATACATTCGAGCGGCCGTTCGCGCAAAGCTCGATGTAAACTCCCGAATACGGTAAGAAGCCACACTTTACGCCGTCTTATTAACACCGCATCTTTAGACCCGATGGTTTCGCATGCAATCCCTCAAAAGCCGTTTAAACGGCTTCTTCCCGTCATGCGGGATCACCTGGTTAAAACCAGGTGGTAACGAGACGATGCATTTCCTATCACTCCGTCGCCAATCTTGCATGCGCGATCCAGGAGGTTAGGCTTAATCCATGTCGGAAACACTTGCGACAGCATACGACTCGAAGATCGAAGGCAACGTGATTTTTACACGCTTCGATGCAGCGCTGAACTGGGTACGCAAGAATTCGCTTTGGCCGATGCCAATGGGCCTGGCCTGTTGCGCGATCGAGTTGATGGCCGCGGCCGCTTCTCGCTTTGACATCGCGCGGTTCGGCGCTGAGGTAATGCGGTTTTCGCCGCGGCAATGCGATGTAATGATTGTGGCGGGGACTGTCACCTACAAAATGGCGCTGGCGGTAAAGCGAATTTATGAGCAAATGCCGGAGCCGAAGTGGGTAATCGCCATGGGCGCGTGCGCTTCCACCGGAGGCATGTATCGGTCTTACGCCGTATTGCAAGGAATCGATCAGCTTTTGCCGGTGGACGTTTATATCTCTGGTTGCCCGCCACGCCCGGAGGCTTTGCTCGCCGGCCTCATGAAATTGCAGGAGAAAATTTCTCGGGAACGCTCATTCAGAAATCAGAAACCGGAACTGGCAGAAAAGCTCGAGGGAGCATTCGCATGAATATGTGCGCCGGAGGCTGGAATTGTAGGGCAAGCGCTTCGCTTGCCTCACCAACCGCCTTGGCAGGCGGAGCGCCTGCCTTACAACAGCATACGAATGACTAGCCAGGAAGCACTCCAATCGCTCAGCAGTTCGTTTCCTGAGAAGATCCAGCACAAGACTGAATTTCGTGGTGAAACGACTTGCATGATTGGAGCAAACGACCTTCGTGAGATCACGAAATTTTGCCGGGATGAACTTTCGTTCGACTACCTGATCGATATCACCAGCATCGACAATTTCGGCGAAGAGCCACGTTTCGAGATTGTTTATCACCTCTATTCGATGTCGCACGCAGCTCATTTGCGCCTGAAGCTAGCGGTTCCAGAAGAGGCAGGCGCTGTAGATACCGTTTCGGATATTTGGCCGACGACGAATTGGCACGAGCGCGAGATTTACGACATGATGGGAATCAAATTCAACGGACACCCCGACCTTCGTCGCATTCTAATGTGGGATGGCTATCCCTTCTTCCCACTGCGAAAAGATTTTCCGCTCGAAGGATTGCCCAGCGAGATGCCCGATGTCGCGTTTACCAAAGTCACACCTCTGGAAGGCGGCCCGTTCGTTACTTTGCCGAGCACCGCGACTTCAAAGGACCGCGAACCGCGCGCACGACCGCCCGAATTGTAAGTTCAATGCTACGAGCCCGGCGTCGAACCCTCCGCATCAGGCTGCTGAGACGGGCGGAGCCGACTCTGGTTTTCGCGTCGCAACCATTACGTCTGGACGCAGACCTTCCTCGCGTGGAATGATGGTCGTTGTTTTCGAGCCCAGCTTTGGATAGGCGATCCGGCTGTGGAGCATCATTAACAGCGTAAATCGGAAACGTTCGGCAATAATTTTCAGTTCGCCGAGCGTCAGGTCGCAGTCGTCCAGTTGCCGGTCGCTAATGCGCTCTTCGATGAGTTCGTTCACCAGGGTTTCGATTTTTTGCGGAGTCGGTTTTTCCAAGCTACGCGAGGCACTTTCGACAGTATCGGCGAGGCTCACGATGGCACTCTCCTTCGTCTGCGGTTTCGGTCCGCCATAACGAAAACTCTCTTCCTTCACCCCCGGAATATCGTCCTCGCGCAGCTTCATGATTTTGCCGCCGGCGCGCGCATCTTCATGCTGTTGGAGAGCACGCTGATAAAAATAACGCACCAGCGATGTGCCGTGATGTTCCTGAATAATATCGATGATGCGCTGATTCAGTTTGTACTTAAGGGCGAGATCGACGCCCTCCTTCACATGCGCGATGATAATTAAGGCGCTCATCGTCGGCGCGAGGTCGTCGTGCGGATTGCGCTCGAAGCTCATGTTCTCAGTAAAGTATTCCGGCTTCACCAGCTTGCCGACATCGTGAAAATAAGCGCAGACGCGGCAGAGGGTCGCGTTTGCACCGATGGCTTCTGCAGCGGCTTCGGCGAGATTGGCCACGACCAGACTGTGGTGATAAGTCCCCGGTGCTTCGATGGTCATCCGACGTAGCAACGGATGATTGAGGTCGGACGCTTCCAGCCAGGAAATGTCCGTTGTGATTTCAAACAGGTTTTCAAGAACAGGCAGCGCGCCTCCAACCAGAGTCGCAGTCAAAATTCCATTGCCGATAGCGAGCGCGCTTTGCACTCCGATCATGCCCCAGTCATTGGCCGTTGGATAAAACCAATTCATCGGCCCGATCAAACCAAACGTTAGCGACAACAACCAGATGGCGAGCCCGACCCAGAATCCAGCACGGATCAATTGGCCGCGGCGTCGAACCTGTAAGGTGAGCGACACAGCTGTGAATCCGCTGATCAGACTCGTTATCAGCAGCGGCGCGTCAATGGGACCAAACAAGGCACTACTCCAGAGACTCACAAAAAATGCGGCGTAAAGCCCGTGATGGCGACCCAACAACACGCTCAGCACAAGCGGCGCGAAAGCATAGGGCATAATTAACCCGGCCGTTTCCGGCTTCAAAAATCGATAATTTCCGCTGTTACAAAGCACAAGCAGCAATTTGATAACAGCCAGTTGCACCAGAATGACTCCAAAAATTAGAAGAATGCGCGAACTACGCGAAAAACTCTTCGGCTGATTGATCCACAGTTGAGTGATCGCGGTGGCCAGGACCAGCAGTGCGATAATAAAATTCTTGGTCGGCTCCGGCTGTTGGCCGCTAAAAACGAGAAACGCGAGGCCACCGACAAACACCGCAAAGATCACGACCTTGGTGTAAGGCGAATATTCCAGGTTGCGCTTGAGCTCGCTACGCGCCCGGCGGCGGCGCATTTTCCGCGAGGCGAGGCCACGTCTGATGAGTCTTCCGCGTTTTGAAAAATCGAACATTTGGTTTTTTACTTGCGTGGCGCAGGCGACCGATGCTGCTGGTACGCGCCAATAATGGCACGAACCAATTCATGCCGCACAACGTCGCGCTCGGTAAAGTACACAGTAGCGATTCCAGGAACAGCTTTTAATGCCTGCAATGCTTCGACCACACCGGAGCGCTTGTTCGCCGGCAAATCAATCTGTGTGACGTCGCCGGTTACCACGCATTTGGAATTCAAACCGATACGCGTCAGCAGCATGAACATCTGCTCCGTCGTTGTGTTTTGTGCTTCATCCAGAATCACGAAAGCGTTATTCAAGGTGCGTCCGCGCATGTACGCCAGCGGAGCTACTTCAATGATTTGCCGCGCAATCGCGCGCTCCATCTCCTCTGGTTCTATCATCTCACGCAAGGCGTCGTAAAGCGGACGCAGATACGGCGTGATCTTTTGCTCGAGATCACCCGGCAGAAAACCGAGCGCTTCACCAGCTTCGACTGCCGGTCGCGTCAAAATAATACGTGCCACCTGCTCTTTCTTGAGCGCCGCGACCGCCATGGCAACAGCGAGGTAGGTTTTGCCGGTGCCGGCGGGTCCGATTCCAAAAACAACATCATGCTTTTGAATTGCCTCAACATACGCCCGCTGGTTTGCACTTCGCGCCACAATGGGCGGTTTGCGTGAGGAGGTGGTGATTTTGGTTGAAACAACGTCGCCGAGATTCTCGTCGCGCTCTTCGGAAACTGCCTTGAGCGCGTAATTAAATTCGTGCTTTTGAATCTCCACGCCCTGTTGCCGCGCTTTCTCGAGTTGCTCAAACACATGTTGAGCCTTATCGACCCGGCTCGGGTCTCCTTCCAGTTTCACCCAGCCTTCGCGCGTGGTCACTTTCACACCGAGCGAATCCTCGAGGTTCTTCAAAAGCCTGATGTCGTTGGCGTAGAGCGATTGCAAAGCGCGCGGGCTTTCAAACTGCAGGGTGCGCGTCTCACTCATCATCAATCTCTGATCCCGGCATCCTTGCCGGTCGCGTATTGGCTAAAAGCAAATGCCACAAAGCCTACTCTACCGGAAACCATACACCAGCGCCCAATGCGTGCGTTCCTCCGGCGATTGCTCGACACTGACGATGATAAAATAACTGCCAGTGGTCTTCGGAATGACATGCGCAGCCGCAAAATGGCCTTTCTCCCAGCTGTCTGGCTCTTCCGCCAGCTTCCCATCCGAATCATAAACGTGAACGGATACTTTTGCCCGATCAACCTCTGTTCCCAGCCAGAACCAATATTCGTTGCCTTTGAATAATTGTTGCCGGACCGCTTTCTTCTCGCCCGAACTAAGGTCGCCTCCCCAGTAATCTTCACGCACTTGGAATCCTTGTTTTACGTATGGTTCTGCCGCCTGAAGGGCAAATGACTGCGCGTCATCCACCGAGGCGAAAGCCGCGCGCTGCATTACGACGACGGCCGCCAGCAGGGAGCTGGTGCGGGAAAGAACTTTTACTAAACCGTTCATCGAAGCTTCCTAATCTCTCGTGACGATGCCGGTACCCAGGCGCGTCGTGATTTCGTTGACCTTCTTAACTGATTCGGCAGGAATGTGGGCATTGCCGACATCGATTAGAGGCTTTACCTCCACCAGGGCATCCTGAATCTGGTGAATGATCGGAAGGTTAAACTCCGGCATGGCCTTGAGTCTTGTCTGAAAATAAGAGAGAAGGTCGGGCTGATGCAGCAGCTCGGCGCCGTCGTTGGAAAAATGCTGTTTAACCACTGAGGTCAATACTTCCGTGCCACGCAGCCACCCGCCCAGACTAACCAGCTGCGATAATTTTTCATCGTGCACTTCGTTCATGGCTTGTTGCACGCTGTTTTGGGTCCGATCCAGTTCCTGCCGGACATTTTCCCAATTTCGCTTGTCTGCCGCTTCGATGATCGCCTTGGCGTGCGGCGTAATTGAGTTCCCCACGCCAATCCCCTTCGACAATGCCAGCACACGCTGGCCGATATCCTTTACTGTCGGCGCGTCCTCAGCTTGTACCGCGATAAAACCGTCGGCAATCACCGTCCCCAGCAGGAGAGCGATACGTGGCCGCTCCGTGAAATTTGGCCCCTTGTCGCTCCGGACATGTTCCTTCCAATTGACCGCACCCAGCTTGTTGAGTGCCCCAAAAATTTCGTTCGGCAACGGCACCACAACATCTTCCACAGTCGTGGATAATTGGTTAATATTGATGTGCTGCGGAGCCTGCGCGCCGTGCGCGCACAGGCCAAAGCCACACGCCCCAGCTACTATTAACTTCAAATGTCTATGAATCATTGGGAGTTTCGAATCTTGATTTCGGGTTCGTATTCAGGATTTAATGAAGCGAACCTTAAGCAGAACCGCTGCTGTACACAAATTCCCGCTCAAAACATTTTGAATCGCCTTAACCGAAACACGCCATTACATCCGAGGGCTCGCCACCCGCATTTCCTATGGACCTGAGCCGGTTAGAACATATCCTCGATCGCGCATCTTCCCGGCGGATTACCGTAATCGGTGATCTGATGCTCGATGAATTTGTCTGGGGAAAGGTCGGCCGCATTTCCCCTGAGGCGCCCGTTCCCGTTGTCGAGGTGACAGGGGAATCATTTTACCCCGGCGGCGCCGCCAACGTTGCCCGCAACTTGCGCGAGTTCGTGGACCGTGTTGCGATCATCGGGCTACTGGGCAAGGATCGCAGCGGCGAGCAACTTCGGGAGTTACTTTCCGAAGAAAAGATCGATACCTTGAACGCCGTGGCAGAAGCGACGTTTCATACCATTGTCAAAACCCGCATCATTGCGCGCCAACAACAAGTCGTTCGTGTCGACCGCGAAAAGTTTGTCGGGCTGTCGGCACAGCAAATTGAAGAGGTCGTGGCTGCTGTTCGAAAGGATATTCCGGAAACCGACGCCATTATTTTCGAAGACTACGGCAAAGGTTTTTTATCGACCGACCTGGTTTCGAAAATCGCAGATGCTGCGCGCTCAGCCGGCAAGATCCTCGCAGCGGACCCCAATCCCACTAACTTGATCGAATGGCGCGGCCTGACAGTAATCAAGCCGAACCGCACCGAAGCTTTTCGCGCTGCAGGTATTCCCATCGGCGATCCGGACCCCGTGCCTTCGCGAGACGCGGACCTGAAGCGAGTCGGTGAAACACTTCGTAAGAAATGGGAAACAGAAAATGTCCTGATCACTCTTGGCGAACACGGCATGATGCTTTTCCAGGGGAAAGGAACGCCACATTACATCCCCACCAAGGCGCGAGAGGTGTTCGATGTCTCGGGCGCCGGTGATACGGCCATCGCTCTTTTTACCCTCGGTCTCGCGTGCGGAGCGACTCCGACCGAAGCGGCGGAAATCGCCAACCACGCAAGCGCTGTCGTAGTGAGCAAACTTGGAACAGCAACGGTGACACGGGACGAATTGATTGCCAGTTTTCGAGATGATTCCGGAGGTGACTAACGAATTGTCAGCGGCCGTCTTTATTGATCGCGACGGCACCATCATTGAGGACGCGGATTATTGTTCCCACCCAGAACAAGTGAAGGTCTTTCCCGGCGTCCCCGAAGCATTGCGGCGCTTAAAATCAAAAGGATTCAAGCTCATCGTCATTACGAACCAAAGCGGCATCGGTCGCGGCTTTTTCACCGTTGACCAGTATCGCGCGGTGGAATCGGAAGTTTCGCGCCAATTGGGCCACGGCTTGATCGATGCCACTTATTTTTGCCCAGACGTTCCTGGTCAACATTCCAGTGACCGCAAGCCATCGCCTGGAATGGTTTTGCAAGCCCAGCGAGAACACCAAATCGATCTGGCCCGCTCGTTTTTTGTCGGTGACAAGGAGATCGACGTCGAGTGTGGTCGCAACGCCGGTGTGCGCACGATTCGAGTTCAAACTGGATTTGACCGCGACGTCACTGGCAGCGCCGCGGATTGGGCCGCAAAAGACTTGCCCGCCGCGGCACAACTCATTTTAGAACAATAATCATGACTACCGATCTCGCGCATGATTAAAGCGGTCGGAATTATTCCCGCCCGGTGGGGTTCTACGCGATTTCCTGGGAAACCACTGCATCCCATTGCTGGAAAGCCGCTTCTGAAACATGTTTGGGAGCGTTGCCGACGCGCTAAAAACCTGGATTTGGTTGTCGTTGCTACCGACGACATGCGGATCGCATCCGCCGCGTTTGATTGGGGCGCGGAAGTCGCACTGACTTCGCCGAAACACGGCAGCGGCACCAACCGAGTGGCTGAAGTGGCGAGGAAAACAAAGCAGTTCGCATACGTAGTTAATATCCAGGGAGATGAACCCCTGATCGATCCGCGTTTGATCGACAAGCTCGTCGAAAAACTGCGTTCGGACCCCACAGTAGGCGTGGTGACGGCTGCACATCCATTCGGGAAGCCGGCGGACGCTTTCTTTCCCCACCAAGTGAAAGTCGTTCTCGATCTTCATGGCAACGCTCTTTATTTTTCTCGTGCGGCAATTCCATTCCAACCTTCACGGAACGACCGTCTCCAGTCCGCCGAGCCAGGAAACCGGCGATCTAAAGGGCGCTCTTCCTTGTTCCGTCACGAGGGAATTTACGGATTCCGGCATGAAACGTTGCTCCAATTTGTTAGCTGGAAACCGAGTCCTCTGGAACGCGCTGAATCGCTCGAGCAATTGCGCGCATTAGAAAATGGTGTAAAGGTTCATGTGCTCGTTACTGCTACAGGATCGCCTGGCATCGACACGCCAGAAGACGCAACAGCGCTGGAGGAAAAACTTGCCCGCGCAAAGCGGAGAATGCGCCCGTGAAATACATTTTCATCACCGGCGGTGTAATAAGTTCCCTGGGCAAGGGATTGACTGCCGCTTCGCTCGGAACACTGCTTGAGGCGCGGGGTCTTCGCGTTGTTCTTCAAAAATTTGATCCTTATCTAAACGTGGATCCCGGCACGATGAATCCCTTCCAGCACGGCGAGGTCTATGTCCTGAACGACGGCGCCGAAACCGATCTCGACCTCGGTCACTACGAGCGCTTCACCAATTGTGTCCTAACGCGGCACAACAATCTCACTAGCGGTCAGGTATACGAGTCGGTCATTTTGAAGGAACGCCGCGGCGATTATCTCGGCAAAACCGTGCAGGTAATTCCCCACGTCACCGATGTAATCAAAGGGCGTATCCGTGAAGTTTCAGACGAAAGCAAATACGATGTCGTCATCACGGAAATTGGAGGCACAACGGGCGACATCGAAGGGCTACCGTTTTTGGAAGCAATTCGCCAATTCATTCTCGAGGTCGGGACGCAAAATGTGCTCAACATGCACGTCACGCTGGTTCCCTATATCAAAGCCGCTCACGAACTAAAGACGAAACCGACCCAGCAAAGCGTTGCCAAGTTGCGCGAGATCGGTCTGCAACCGCAGGTCTTGATTTGCCGGACCGAGCGGATGCTCGATCTCGATCTGCGGCAAAAACTTTCAATGTTCTGTAGCGTCGCGGAAAAAGCGGTAATTGAAGAGCGCGATGTTGCACACACCATTTACGAAGTGCCGTTGACGCTTCACGCGGAAGGTTTGGACCAGTTGGTGTGCGACCTTTTGGGCCTGAAAACGCGGCAGCCCGATCTCGCGGAATGGAAAGATTTTGTAAAGCGAGTCATTAGCCCCGCAAAACGAGTCAGAATTGCTGTGATCGGCAAATACTTTGAAGTTCGGGACGCCTATAAAAGTATCTACGAATCGCTCACTCACGCTGCCGCGAGCGAAGATTGCGGAATCGAGCTTGAACTTATCGAGGCGCAATCCTTGCAAGACGGCGTTAACGGCCAGTTAAAAGATGTATCCGGTGTTTTGATTCCCGGCGGTTTTGGCCTTCGCGGCGTTGAAGGAAAAATCAGGGCCACGCGTTTTGCACGCGAACACAAGATTCCATATCTGGGGCTTTGCCTCGGAATGCAGGTGGCAACAATCGAGTTTGCGCGAAACGCATGCGGCATCAAAGAGGCCAACAGCACCGAATTTGACAAGAACGCAAAAGAACCCGTCATCTCGTTGCTGGAAGAACAGCGAGGCGTCAAGAACATGGGCGCGAGCATGCGGCTGGGCACATGGCCGACGAAAATCGCCAACGGCACGCTCGCGGAAAAAATCTACGGAAGTACTGAAGTGATGGAGCGTCACCGACACCGATACGAGTTCAACATGAAATACCGCGATCGGATGAACGAAAAAGGCTTCGTCATCTCTGGCACATCACCGGACGGGACGCTTGCCGAGCTAATCGAGCTTCGTGATCATCCCTATTTTGTTGGTTGCCAATACCACCCGGAATTCCAAAGCAAGCCGAACAAACCGCATCCGCTTTTCAAAGGATTTATTCAGGCTTGTCTCGAATATCAGAGTCGTGCGACGCGCGCTCCAAGCGATCGAGAATCGCCGCACCAAGTCCCCGAGCGGGAACTCGTTCTGCAACAATAAGGTCGAGATTCAGCTCGTCGAGCTCACGCAAACAACGAAATAAATTCGCAGCGGCTTCGCGAAGGTCCTGGTCCCCGCTAAGCTGGCGAACAGCGACAAACTTCAAGGAGCGGCGGTCTGTAAGCTTCGGGGCGATCCGGAGATCGACCTTCCTCGATAGTGGATTCCAAGCGAGCAATCCGACACGCTTAGCTTGTTTTGACGCGAACGATTCAGCATTGTCGATCAGTCGCAGCGGCGTTTTTGGCGCGTAATGCGACGGTAACTGGCCTGGTGCAAGCACGCTCGCGGCATCGGCATCCTGCCGATTGGACATTGGCTGAAAGTCAATGCCGCGTAGTTGTTCCGTTGTGATTGGCCCGCGACGCAGGATGTCGATCTTGTCATCACGCACGGCGATAATCGTCGATTCGATCCCGTGTGCGGTCGGACCAGCGTCAATAATTAACGGAATGCGCCCACTCAGTTCATCAAAAACGTGCTGAGCGGTCGTAGGGCTGATTCGGCCAAACCGATTTGCGCTCGGTGCGGCGAGCGGTTTTCCAAACGCGGAAATGACTTCAGCAAAAACGGGATGCGAACTCATTCGCACGGCGACGGTTTCGAGCCCGGCGGTCACGATATCCGGAACAATCGGTTGTCGATTCAAGACAAGCGTGAGTGGCCCGGGCCAGAATTGCACGATCAGTTTCTCGATCTGCGCGCGGGAGCGACTATCGAGTTTAGCCACCCGCTCCAGCCATTGTTGATCAGGTAGATGAACAATCAGCGGATCGAAACGCGGTCGCTCTTTCGCTTCGAAAATTTTTGCGACGGCAACAGAATTGAGCGCATCAGCTGCGAGCCCATACACGGTTTCTGTTGGGAGACCCACCACTTCGCCCTTGCGCAGCAGTTGAACGGCACGCTCTGTAGCGGCGGTCTGGTACCGCCCGCGGCGATCATGGATCGCCGCTACAGTCTCGGTCTTCACTTTGACAGCTTCGCCGAAAGGACTGCTTCGGACTGTTTCTTGCGAAACTCTTCCAATTTTTTTTGAACCGCTTCGTCTGAAGTGGCCAGAATGGCGGCTGCAAGAAGGGCCGCGTTTTTGGCTCCGGCGTCGCCGATAGCCAGCGTCCCGACAGGAATACCACCGGGCATTTGCGCAGTTGAAAGAAGCGAATCGAGACCCTGCAACTTCGATTGAATCGGCACTCCCAGGACCGGGAGCCAGGTATGAGCCGCAATTACCCCAGCCAAATGTGCCGCCCCGCCTGCGCCAGCAATGATTACGCGCAGCCCGCGCACTGCCGCATTGCGCGCAAAATCACTGGTCGCGTCCGGTGTTCGATGCGCGGATAGCACGTGCGCCTCGTTAGGCACACCGAGCTCATCGAGCGTTTCCACGGCACGGCGCATCGTTTCCCAATCCGATTTGCTGCCCATGATGACAGCAACTAATGGCTTCGACTCGTGCATGGCCAGATTGTAGGGCGTTTGATTCGTTTGCGCCAGCACGAGCCAATCCCATCGCGACAGATGCCGATACCACAGTTAATGCGATAGTGTGCGTATGAATCGCCGGAGCCGAGCGATCGTCCTCATCGGCATGATGGGAGCGGGCAAGTCCGCAGTGGGACATTGTTTGGAGCAGCAGTTTGGTTTCTCGCGATTTGATACCGATCAAATCGTGACATCAAAATTCGGAATACCTATTTCGGAAATCTTTTCGAAACACGGTGAGGACAAATTTCGTGAAGCTGAAACGGAAACACTCCAGGCGCTTACCACCAGCGGGCCGGCAGTTATCGTGACTGGCGGCGGAATTGTATTGCGCGAACAGAACTTCGATCTGTTGAAACGACTTGGCGCAGTGGTATGGCTGGAGGCAGACGAAGCAACGCTTTTCAAACGAGCTTCACGAACCGGCGATCGACCGTTGTTGCAACACAAAAACCCCAGAAACGCGTTCGCCCAAATGTTACAGGCGCGCCTGCCCCTTTATGCGAAAGTTGCCGATATCCGTGTCGATACATCGATGCTCACAGGCGAAGAAGTGACCCTGGCAATTCTGACAAAGTTCAAAACGTATTTTCAGCGATGAGCGCCGGCTACAAAGCGATGACTCAGTTATCTGTACATCCATTTGATCACGAAATCTCGCAGACAGAATTGAAGCAACGACTGGTCTCATTTGCGCACGAGATTGGTTTTGACCCCTGCCGCGTCACAGCCTGCGGTTTCGCGCCACACGCACACGAATTTCGAAATTGGTTGGGCGAAGGCGGACACGGTGAAATGAGTTACATGGAGCGCGGAGAAGAAAAACGCTGTGATCCACAGAAGGTTTTGCCCGGTGCGCGCTCAATCGTCGTACTTGCGATGAATTATTTCCAAGGAGGCCATCAGGGAGGCGGCACACCTGCCGCTACAGGCAGAATCGCACGATATGCTTGGGGCGATGACTACCATGATCTGATACAGAGCAAGCTCGACAACATCGACGAGTTTCTTCGCGAGTTCGGTGGGCAGCAGAAATGTTACGTCGATACGGGGCCGGTTTTGGAACGCGATCACGCGGCAGAGGCGGGAACTGGCTGGCATGGTAAAAGCACGATGCTGATCAACGAACGACTCGGAACCTGGTTTTTTCTAGCAGAAGTTTTGACGACTCTCGAACTGCCGCCGGATGAGCCTGTGCCAGATCGCTGCGGAACCTGTGAGCGCTGTATCAAAGCATGTCCTACCGGCGCAATTACAGCCCCACATCGCCTGGATGCACGCCGCTGCATTTCTTATCTGACGATTGAACTCAAAGGTTCCATTCCGCTGGCGCTTCGACCACTTATCGGAGACAGAATTTTCGGTTGCGACGACTGCCTTGCTGCCTGTCCGTGGAATCGGTTTGCCCAGGTATCGCGCGAAACCGCGTTCTTAGCCCGTCCCCAAACGGCGGGTGTACCGCTGCGCGATTATCTCAGCCTGAGCGACGAAGAGTTCCGCCTGCTTTTTAGAAATTCGCCGATCAAACGGATCAAACGGCGCGGCTTCTTGCGTAATGTCTGTGTCGCATTGGGTAATGTTGGGGATTCATCCGATTTGGCGGCGCTTGAGCGGGCCGCAGCCGACCTTGAGCCATTAATTGCGGAGCACGCGAAGTGGGCGATTCAGCAGATTCGGTCTCGCCACGGAATCAGTCCGTCAATTGGAAAAAAGACCGGCCTCATCCAGAACGCCCCGCGATCAATTGAATCCGAAACCGTTCCTCGGCGCATCCAGAATTGTTATGAACGGGATTTCGTTTGCAAGAGTCAAACAAGCGACTAATTCTGACGCCGTCACCCCGCGAGCCGCTCCTCCAATGCACCAAGCTGTAAGCACACCTGCGCCAGCGCCTGTGACGACAAAGCAGCGTCGTGCGCGGCGCAAAAAGCAAATCATTTACGGATCCATCGCCTTGGTCGTCCTCTGGATCATCGCGTCGGTCCTCTGGAGCAAGCGAGAGAAGCCGATTCCGGTTACAACGGATACCGCGATTCGCAAAACCATCGTGCAAATGGTTTCGGCAACCGGGAAAATACAGCCCGAGGTTGAAGTTAAGATTTCGCCAGAAGTTGCTGGCGAAATCATTGAATTACCCGTCGACGACGGGCTGCAGGTCAAAAAGGGTGACCTGCTGGTGAAAATCAAACCTGACTCCTATAAGGCGCTTCTCGAGCAGCAGGAAGCGGCGATCAGCGCAGCGAAAGCAACCAATTTGCAACAGAAGGCGACGATGATGAAAACGGAGCACGACCTCAAGCGGGCCGAAGATTTGTTCGACAAAAAACTGATCTCAGAGCAGGAATACAACGCGGCGCAGGCAGCTTATGACGTGGCCAAAAACACTTACGAAAGTTCGGTGCACGAAATCGAACGCGCGGAGGCAAGCTCGAGTCAGGCGCGCGATCAACTCTCCAAGACTACGATTTATTCGCCGCTGGACGGAACGATCACTATTTTGAACAGCAAACTCGGTGAACGCCTGGTGGCTACAGGGCAATTTGCCGGCACAGAAGTAATGCGCGTGGCCGATCTCACCCACATGCAGGCTATTGTTGATGTGAACGAGAACGATGTGGTCAACGTCAAGCTCGGCGACAAAGCCAGCGTGAAAATCGACGCTTACGGCGATCGCAAGTTCAAAGGCGTGGTGCAGCAAATCGCCAATACCGGAAAGACGACCGGCGCAGGCACACAGGAGGAAGTGACAAATTTCGAGGTGAAAATTCGCATCGACGATCACGATGTGGCGCTGCGTCCCGCGCTCAGCTGCACCGCTGACATCGAAACGAACATGGTTAAGGACGCTATGGCCGTGCCGATGCAGGCCGTGACGATTCGCACGGGCGACACCAATTTGAGCCCGGAAGAAATCGAAAAGAAAAAGCAGAAGGCGGGAGGGCTCGACAAGGGCGATAACAATGCGCAGTTCGTGAACGAGCGTGCAGAGAAGGCGGCGCAGAAGGAAGAACACGAGAAACTGGCCAAGGTTGTCTTTTTAAAGAAGGGCAACAAGGCACAGATGGTGAAAGTGACGACTGGGATTTCCGATGACACTTACACGGAAATCAAGAGTGGCATTCAGCCCGGTGACGAAGTGATCTCGGGAAGTTATAGCGCGATCAGCCGGAAGCTGAAGGAGGGCGCGAAGGTAACGCTCGACAAAGAAGGAATGAAATAGTCTCGACGAGCAACTGTCGAAGTTGCGATGGAAATTCGAAATTCAGACAGACCGCGCGGCCCGGTCGTGATCGATATTGAGAACATCACGAAAGACTACATCATGGGCGAAGAAGTCGTGCGAGCGCTGCGCGGGGTGACGTTGCAAATACGCCGCAACGAATACATCGCCATCATGGGGCCGAGCGGGAGTGGTAAATCGACTCTGATGAACATGCTCGGTTGTCTCGATACGCCGACTTCCGGCCGCTATGAGTTCAACGGCAAGAACGTTGCCGAAATGGACGACGACGAGCTCGCCGCTGTTCGCAATCGCGAGATCGGTTTTGTTTTTCAAACATTTAACCTGCTGCCGCGATCGACATCATTGCGTAACGTCGAACTGCCGCTCATCTACGCAGGGATCGATCCCGAACGGCGTGAAGCACGCGCGGCTCAGGTGCTGGCAGATGTTGGCCTGGGCGATCGGATTCATCACAAACCGAACGAACTTTCCGGCGGTCAACGCCAGCGCGTGGCCATCGCGCGCGCACTTGTGAACGGACCTTCAATTATTCTGGCTGATGAGCCGACCGGTAACCTCGATTCCAAAACCGGCGAAGAAATCATGGAGTTGTTGGAGAATTTATATCAGAGCGGCAACACCATTATCCTCGTGACCCACGAACGAGACATCGCCGCTCATGCGCGGCGCACTGTGCATTTGCGCGACGGACTGATCGAGTCCGATCACGCGGGATTTGTTCCGGAGCTCGACCTGCCGGTCGCGGGATGAACTCGCCATGAAACGTTTTCTATACGAGGTGAGCGAAAGCTGGAAAATCGCGGCCGCACAAATGCGTTCGAACCTGACGCGGTCAACGCTCACGGCACTCGGAGTCATCATTGGCATTATTGCCGTGACGTTGATGGGCACCGCCGTGAACGGCATTTCCATAGGTTTCGATAAAAGTATGGCTGTGCTCGGGGATGATGTTCTTTACGTCACGCAATGGCCCTGGAAACCCGTGGACGATTGGTGGAACTACCGCGACCGCAGGAAAATCAAGACTGAATACGCGGAGACTTTGAATCGCATGATCTCAGCGACCCCAAACTCGAATCTGGTTGTCGCGGTGCCGACGTCGAACCTAATGCGATCTGTGAAGTATGGCGGCAACCAGGTAGACAACGTCTTCGTTCTTGGGACGACGTCGGATTTCATCGTAACCTCGACAATCGATTGTACGGCCGGGCGATTCTTTAACGAACTCGAATCGCGCGGCGGCGCCAATGTTGTGGTGATCGGTTATGATGTTGCCGATGCGCTTTTCCCTTCTGAAAGTCCGATCGACAAATTGGTGCTGATCAACGGTCAATTGTTCAAGGTCATTGGCGTAAACGCGCGACAAGGAACGTTTCTCGGTTTGTTCAGTTGGGACTCGATGGTGGCGATGCCGCTGGCCGCGTTTAACAAATATTTTTCGGCGAAAACCGAATCGGATGTGCGGGTGAAAGTGAGAGACAAGACCAGACTCGCCGATGCCAAGGATGAGCTTACTGGTTTGATCCGGCGCGTGCGCGGATTGCCGCCGGAGAAAAAAGACGATTTTTCGATCAACGAGCAACAGGCCTTTAAAAGCACGCTTGATCCAGTGAAGAACTCAATTGCGATTGCTGGCCTGTTTATTACCGGTTTATCGCTTTTTGTCGGCGCGATTGGGATTATGAATATCACATTCGTCAGTGTGAAAGAGCGCACGAAAGAAATCGGAACGCGTAAGGCGCTCGGCGCGCGACGGCGAACAATCCTGCTGCAATTCCTCATCGAATCGACAGCGCTTTGTCTGCTCGGTGGATTTATCGGGCTCGCATTCGCATATCTGATGTGCTTCGGGATCGGCAAAGCGTTCCCCTCTTTTCCGATTCATTTCTCCGTCGGCCTGGTCCTCATCAGCATGGTCGTTTCGATATTGACCGGCTTGTTCTCGGGATTCGCGCCAGCTTGGACAGCGTCGCGTCTCGATCCAGTTACAGCGCTTCGCTATGAATAGCCTTGGAGTATTTGAGCACCAGAGTAATGGATGCAGGAGCGGAGTTGGTCTAGCATCGCTCCATTACTCCACTACTCCATCACTCCAGTTTTAACCGAGCATGCGCTTCGCCGAAATAATTAAGATGGCTGCCGCTTCCCTCGGCACGAACAAACTGCGCTCGGCGTTGACAATGCTCGGCATCACCATCGGCGTCTTCTCAGTAATTTCAGTCATGACCGCCATCGGTGCATTGCAATATTCGATTGAGAACGGAATTAGTTTCCTCGGTTCCAATATTTTTCAGTTCGCCAAATATCCTGCCAATATGAGCGCGAGTGGCGACGTGCAGGAAAAATTTCGCAATCGCCACAGCATCACCTACAAGCAGGCGCTGCATTATTACAGATTGATGGAAGGTGAGGCGCGAGAGATTTGCCTCAAAAGTTTCGGCTACGAAGTGAAAGGGCAGGCGGTCTATAACGGCGTAAAAACAACTCCGAGTCTTCTCATCGCGGGAACCAATAAAAGTTTCCTCACTGCGAACGCACACACACTCGGGTATGGCCGCAATTTGACTGATGAAGACGTCGAGCTTTCCCGACGCGTGATTGTTGTTGGAAAGATAGTCGAGAAAAGACTGTTCCCGCACGAAACGCCGATCGGTAAAGTCATCCGTGTGAGCGGGCACACTTACACGATCGTCGGTGTGCTCGCGGAAAAAGGGACGGCCTTCGGCCAAAGCCAGGACGACCTTGTTCTCATGCCCATCACGCGCTTTTTCGAGGATTACGGCGAAGCAAAACGCACTGTCAACATCGCGACGCAAGCGTTCTCGCAAGACACTTACAATCGCACATTCGATCGTGCGATCGGCGCCATGCGGATCGCGCGGAGCTTGCGCCCGGACCAGCCGAACGATTTCGAGATTTACAGCAACGACTCGCTCAAAAGCGCGTTCACTAACGTCGCCGGATATGTCCGAGTGGGCGCGTTCGTCATAAGTTTGATCGCGCTCGTCGCGGCGGGAATCGGCATCATGAACATCATGCTGGTGAGCGTCACCGAGCGCACGAAGGAAATCGGCGTCCGCAAATCGATCGGCGCCCGTAGCCGCGATATTTTGCGTCAATTCTTGACTGAGGCTGTTTTCATTTCCGAGGCCGGCGGTGTGCTGGGAATTATTCTGGGAATCATCGCCGGAGATCTGCTGGCAGCGTGGCTTAAAGTTGACGTAATTTTCCCTTACGGCTGGGCCATTGCGGGACTGCTTGTCTGCTCAGCAATCGGGATCGGCTTCGGTCTTTACCCGGCCTATCGCGCCGCGAATCTCGACCCGATCGAAGCGCTCCGTTACGAATGAGCGTGCTGACTCGTTAGGTTTCGTGCCGTGCATCGCTTGGCCGTCATTACCATTTTCGTGCCATGCAGTTGCTCTAAGTTGTCCGAACGGAGTCTTACTGGCACATGGCGCGCGGAAACAAACGAGATTGTGCACGAAATAAGACTTGGTAGAGATCACACCTTTGTTGTGTGGCTAAGCGCGAAGAATGCGCTAACTACTCCGAGCTGTCCCACTAGTGCAGGCACGGGAGGATAGACCATCAACAAATAGCCGTTCATTTCACTTCCTCAGTTGGGCTCGACAAATGGGAACCTGAGGATAAACAAGTCCAGTTTAAGATCGTGCAGGCCGCAGGGGATACACTGCAACTCTTGGATCCCAACGAAAAACATGTTCTCAGCTACAAACGGCTGTTCCCTGACTCCATAAGTACCGACATGCACACGCGATGTTATCGACACTGATCTGTTCGGTTCTTGGCGTGTCCACTATAACACCCATGACTACGAGATCGTCCTGGGGCGAGATCACAGCGTCGGCATATTCGCAAACGTGCCAAATTGGACTGAGCCGGGCAAAGGCGACATGCGAGAGCAGTTCTGGTCAGGTACATGGCGGACAGCAAATGGAAAGCTGCTCACGGACCTGAAAAGTGTGCCGAGTTTCAAAGGGGAAGCGACTAAAACGGGGTATCGGCAGTGGTCCATCACCGGTATCGAAGCCAATCGAATTGCAGTCACAGATGGTCCAGTTCGCTACGTGTGGCAGCGGTTGAATTGATTGTCTGACCGGGGCGCTGCGCCGAGTCGACCTCTTGGCTACTCTAACCCGAGAGCCTTAAATGTCGCATCGACATGTTTGAAATGAACGTCGAGTGAGCAAAGACGATCGATCTCCGACGATGAAAGTTTCGCGGCAATTTCGGGTTCGCGTTTTGCGTTTTCGGCGAATGTCCCCTCGCCTTTCCAGGTTTTCATGGCCGCGCGTTGCACCGCCTCATAGGCAGTTTTGCGCTCCGCGCCCGCGCTCGTGAGTGCAAGCAGGATCGACTGGCTGAAATACAGGCCCTTCGTCAGCTCCAGATTTTGTTGCATCCGTTCCGGATAAACCTGCAGTTTTTCCACGATGCCGCGCAACTTCGTCAGCATGTAATCGAGCAGGATGCACGAGTCCGGCAGAATAATTCGCTCAGCGCTCGAGTGACTGATGTCGCGCTCATGCCAGAGGGCGACATTCTCTAACGCCGCAAGGGCATTGCCGCGAATAACGCGCGCCAGGCCGCTCAACCGCTCGCTCGTAATGGGATTGCGCTTGTGCGGCATGGCTGAACTGCCTTTTTGCCCTTCGCCAAAAAATTCTTCCACTTCCAGCACTTCAGTCCTCTGGAGATGACGAAATTCGGTCGCCCAGCGGTCGATGCTCGAGGCGATGACGGCGAGCGTGGTCATAAATTCCGCGTGCCGGTCGCGTTGCACGATCTGTGTCGAAAGCGTCGCTGGTTTTAATCCGAGCTTCTCGCACACAGCGCGCTCAATCGTCGGGTCGATGTGCGCGTGGGTGCCGACGGCTCCGCTAATCTTGCCTACACGAATCCGCTCACGTGTTTGTGTGAGGCGTTCTTCAGCGCGGCCGAATTCGTCATACATCAGCGCGAGTTTCAAGCCAAACGTGATTGGCTCGGCATGCACGCCGTGGCTGCGCCCGATCATTGGTGTCATTTTGAACCTCCGGGCCTGGTTCCCGATCACCGTTCGGACAGATTTCAGATCGGCCAAAAGAATGGCGCACGATTCGTTCAACTGCACAGCCAATGTCGTATCCAGGATGTCGGACGACGTAAGTCCCTGGTGAATCCAGCGCGCTGCAGGTCCGACCGACGCCGCAACGTTTTCGAGAAAAGCAATAACGTCGTGATTGGTCCGCTTCTCGATCTCCAGGATTTCAGGAATGGAAAACCGGGCGCGCTTGCGAATCTCCGCAGCGTCATTTTTCGGAATCTGGCCAAACTCTGCCATCGCCTCGCAGGCGAGAACCTCAATATCCAGCCAAATCTGAAATTTGCGCTCGTCCGACCAGACTTTGCTCATCTCTGGCCGGGAATAACGATCGATCACCCGCGCAACATAGAAGCGGCGCGCCTGGGGGAAAAGCGTTTTGTTTCACTAACACCATCTTCAGCGCGAGGGAATGTGCGGAGCGCATTCTTAATCGCTAAAGCGGTTTTCCAGTTTGATGCTCGTTGACCACATCGCCAAGCGAGGTGTCAATGCGACCGAAAAAGGAAATCGCTCCAGAGATGAAATAACTGGAGCGATTTTCGAAAGTCGTGTGGATGTGATCTCTTAACAAACCCGAGCGCGCAAGAACCGCCCGTTGTTTTGCAGGCGAACCTGGCCGCTGGCAAAAAGGTCTGCGACAGTCGCGACCGTCTCTTTGTTGTTACTCGTGCACGAACTGACTGCCAGGATAAGATCACCCAGTGACAGACGCGAAAATTTTCGAGGTTTTAAAATTTGTCGATTTCTTTTCATATGATTGCCTCCATTTCGGGAAGCAATTCCAATACCATCTCCATTTGTGAATATCTCATCCATAAGCCCTATGTAGTTATTCCTCCCTTATACACTTTATGACTGACCGCTCACCGACACTTTTGTTCAATTTTAAAACACAAAACGTGAGCGCCGTTTTGTTTCGCGCAGCTTCGGGTGCGCACGCGTCCCCGCATAACTTTAGGGAGCGGACGACGAGGTGAAAGCGATGCGAAGACGCATCGCACTCCGAAAGCACTTCGTGCAAGACAAGCGCAACCGCTTACGCGCCGGAGCGTGGCTTAGTCAACCGCATTGCGACAAAATACAGGATACTCAATACCAGCACTGCGGCGACGATGAGGTGCGATTTCGCTTTCAATGCCGAGGCCATTCCCGCCGGATCGCGCAACATCTCGGGTGTGATCGCCGTCTGTCCAAACCACGCCAGCACGCCGCACCAAAGAGCCGAGCCAACAAAGGTCATTACAGTGAAAGTAATGAAGTTCATTCGAACGATACCTGCCGGTATGGAGATTAGATGCCGAATCACTGGCAGCAGTCGTGCAAAAAAAATCCCGCCCGCCTCGTAGCGCCGCAGCCAGTTTTCTGCCCGAACTAATTTTGCTTCGCTGATCATGAAAAAGCGGCCCCATTTCACGATCGCGATGCGCCCGAGCCAACGTGAGACCCAGTAAGTCACGCTGGCCCCCAGCCACGAACCAAACGTGCCGGCGGCGATCACGCCCCACACATTAAATCTTCCCTGTGTGGCAAGAAACGCCGCCG